>JAEAME010000520.1_pt1 | contig 38272 bp, 27 predicted proteins | sample 8958731 | NCBI WGS metagenome assembly JAEAME01 (sample SAMN16933194, study PRJNA681113) | bioreactor sludge metagenome | isolation source: anerobic bioreactor sludge (Control) | place: India:Bengaluru | collected 2018-10-24
CATTTTCAAGTAAGTAAACCGATTGTCCCGGTTCATATATGCTTTTAGTCCACTGATTAACAATTCGCCCGTCGTTATTGATCAAATAGGTATAGGGATAATGCTTCGGCGAAAACAAAATGTAGCCTGGACAGACCTTGCTGGTATCGTTTACAAACAACCCCACAGTTCTATTCTGACCGAAAAGTGGAGTGATAAAGCATTGAACACAAAAAATAAAAATAACGGATAGTTTAATAGACTGCTTCATTTTGACCTCTTAAATTAATTTGTACAGGGTTAATTGACTGATTCCATCGCTCTAAGCGATGGAATCAGTCAAAACTTTATTGGTATAATTCGAGATTATTTCAAATAAATTGCCTTCCTTATTTCAACTTGACCATCCACATTCAATTGATAGAGATAAACGCCACTGCTCAAAGTTGCAGAGTCAAATTTGACTTCATATTGACCTGGTAATTGTTCCTGGTGAACCAACGTTTTTACTTCTCTGCCGAGTAAATCAAATACGGTCAATTTCACCAGACTGGATTTGGAAATCAAATACCTGATCGTTGTGGAGGCATTGAATGGATTTGGATAATTCTGCTGCAATTCAAAACCCGTAGGAAAACTCATGTCTGAATGACCAATTGCCGTCGTCGTTGTCGAATAATTACGAGCCACCCGAAAGCCGATATGATACCAGGCGTGATTGGGATCGTCGGGTCCTCGATAATAGGAAGGATTGCGATTGGCAACCCGAGCATGTCCCCAGAATTCTTTACCGTTGTACCAGTTGCCGCCTCGCAGCGCCCGATACGGCTTGCCATCGGGCATGGGCGAGCCTGTTGCTGGCCCGGTCGGATTATCAATGGGACTGACGCTGTAATAATCCCGCCCATACCAGTCGTAAACCCATTCCCAGACATTTCCAGACATGTCGAAAAGACCATAGGCATTGGAACCATTACGGGTTTGATAACTTACCTGACTACCAGGCCAGTTGAAATCTGCTTTCTGATGCAGCTTGCCATTATAAAATCCAATCGGCGTTGTCCAGGGATAAGGTCCAGTTTCATAGGGGTCGCCTGAATCGGGCCAATTCGCCAGCGTCCCATCGGCATTCACATCATCGCCCCAGGGGAAGATGCGATAGGGATTGTATTGTCCCCCTCGGGCTGCATATTCCCACTCGGCTTCGGTGGGAAGGCGGAAACCAGCTTGCGAAAAATCACACTGCCAGGTCGTTAGATCATAACATTCCTGGAAACCGTTTTGCACGCTCAGCCAATTGCAGTACGCCGCAGCGCCACACCAGCGCACACCAACCATTGGATGTTGATTCCGATTGTCTCGCACCGAAAACGAGCTGCCATCCCAATGAATGCCGCTGTAAGTGACGGCAGCATCGGTTTCGCAATAGATGTCGTTGCCGCCCACTGCATAAACGTATCCGTTTCTCACTTCAATCAAACGCTGTAACAAAGCTGAATTGAGATAGGAACAATACTGCTGGTTAGAAATTTCATACTTTCCTAGATAAAATGAATCGATATGAACGGTATGGATGGGCAATTCGTCAGTGGGATGGCCTGGATCAACAAAGTTATGATGATCGCCCATGTCAAACTCGCCGCCAGGAATGAGCACCATTTCTGGAATCGCTTCCTGACCGCCGAATCGAATTCGATAAACGCTGGCGCCAGCCGTAATATAAAGCGTTCTTCGATCCGCATCACCCCAGGCAAGATTTCGGGTTCGCTCAGGAACGGTAATTTTATCGATCAATTGGCCATCGGCCGAAAATACCTGTACACCATCATCGGAACAGGCAACGAATAAATTTCCGTCAGAATCGATTTTTAATCCATCTGGATTTCCATTGCCAGTGGTAGCAAAAATTTTTTCATCCGAAAGCGTACCATCGGATTCCACATTGTAAACCAGTACTCGTTTATCGTTAGTATCATTGACATAGAGCTTGGTTTCATCGGGAGAGAATGCCAGTCCGTTGGGCCGATTTAAGCTATCGACAAGCAGTGTCAAATTGCTCCCATCAGGGTGGAGACGATAGACACCATAAAATCCGAGCTCCTCTTGTGAGCTATTAATGCCATAAGGCGGATCAGTAAAGTAAATCGATCCATCCGATTTTACAGCAATATCATTAGGGCTGTTCAGTCGTTTCCCATTAAATTGTGTGGCAAGAGCAGTCTCCGTACCATCCGTTTCCAGGCGAGCGATACGGCGTTTCCCATGCTGAGCGAGCAGCAATCTTCCTTCGTTATCTTCGGCCAGGCCGTTGGAATTGCCCGATGGCTGGAGAAATACTTCTGCACCCTTTTCAGGCGTCCATTTGTAAACTGCATTTCCCTGGATGTCGCTGAAGACCAGATAGCCAGCCGCACGCCAACAGGGGCCTTCGGTGAATTGAAAACCCGTGGCGATTTTTTCAAGGGAGGCGTTTTGTGGCAAAGGAGATTGAGCTGCTAATGAATGAATCAAAATAAATTCCATCAAGAGCAAAACGCTAAATGTCCAATAAAATTTTGAATATGGAAATAGGTGATTTGTTTTCATTATTTGTTGTCGATAATTAATCGCCCCGCCGTGAACGACGAGGCTAAGATATGAAAGGATGCTATAGCATCCTATTCCTCGCACCACATTATTATTAGCATCCTTGAGGATGCTTCCATTTTTGAGTCTGACGGTTCACCGTCAGGCGAGTTACCAGCGCAGCATCTCATCCTCGGCTAACATTTCCTGCAATCGCTTCTCAATAATCCTGTCCTTATTCTTTTCTCGAAACGCCAGCATCTCTTTTAATTGCGCTAATTCCTGTTCCAACTCCGTGACCTTTCCTGCTCGTTCAGCTTCCCGAAGGTTGAACAGCTCGGTCAAATTATTTTTCAGATCAATTTTGATATGAAATTTTCTGGTAGCATCTTTTGATTTTCGAAATTCTTGAGCCAGTTTTCGACAGTCACGCTCCAATTGTAATTGCTTTTTCAAATTGTTGTATCGTGCTGGAACCTCTTCCTTAAATTTCTCCAATCGCCTGACGTCGTCCCAGAGCTTTGCTAATTGCTCCTCGTACCGGGCTGGATTTCTCAGCTTTTCCTGCTGCAATGGCTCGATCTCATCGGGCTCCTCGGCTTGAATCTTTGCCAGGATGATCCGCTCCCAATCCGCTCCCAATTCTCTTTTCAAATCTTCAATATCTCGAATGGGTGGCTTTTGGGCTTGTTGCTTCGGTTTGTCTCTTCTGGGGGGTTCACCTTTTCGCTGCTGGGCTAATAAATTTGAAGAAAGAAATATGAGAATGATGAGTAGTGTTCCCAAAATCTTTATTGAGTTTTTCATGCTCCGCTCCTATATTTTTTTTAGAAATTAAATTGGCTTAATTCACTCGATAACGATTGAATACCTGCTGCAATTTGATCGAGATGTTCCTCAGGAAAATTGTCCCCCGCAGAATACAAAGTGCTATCCCCTGAGGTCTTTTTCACAACCAGATTTTCGGATTTCAATTGCGCTATCTTTTGATCCAGGTTATCTAACGATTCTCTCAAACCGACATCCCAATCGAACGCCATGTCCTCCCCATAAGGTGCGACCGATGGCTTGAATCCAGGATTGAATAGATAAAACATCATCAATAATAAAAAAACCACAGCCACTGGAACCAGCATCAGGCGACGCTTGTTTTGAAAAATCGAACGGATTGGATTCCCAAAAGGCTGAATATATTTTTCAAAAATAGCCTGGACTGGTTTCACCGAGGGGACGATTTCTTCATAAGAAATTGGCGCGATTTCCTCCAGTGGCAGCATCTGGGCAAACTGCTTGCCTTCTGTTAATAGCGTCAGCTCGCCCTGGCACGATTGACAGGTCTTTAAATGCGTCCCAAATTCCTCTCTCTCTTCGGGCTCTAATTCATCATACAGATAGAGAATTCCCCAATCGGCGTACTTTTCACAAAACATTGGAAATATCCCCTCCAAACTCCTGGTGGATGATTTTTCTAAGATTCAATAGCGCATACCGCATTCTGCCCAGCACCGTATTCAACGGACATTCAAGCATCTGGGCGATCTCTTTAAATGGCAAGCCGCTGTACTCCCTCAATAACAGAATTTGCTTTTGTTCGACGGGCAGTTTTTCAATCGACGTTTTTAAAATCTCTTGCAACTCCTTCTTATTCAATATTTCTTCAGGCGAAAACGATTCATCAGCCAATGTGCCAATCAACTCGGAGTTAGCATCGGCAAAGCTATCCTCTAAAATAACGGCTGATTGGTGTTTCTGTTTTTGAATGTGATTCATGGCTAAATTATGGGCGATACTGAACAACCAATTGGAAAATTTTTGTTGTTCCCGATATTTCGGTAACGCGTTCAGCACATTCAGAATCACATCCTGAAACAAATCTTTTGCGGCTTCGGAATCGCCGACCATTCGACACAAATACGAATACACTTGCTGCCGATAGATGTTGATCAGCGCCTCAAATGCTGTCGTGTCTCCGCTCAAAAATCGAGCAATCAAAGATGAATCAGATCCGGGATCATGTTTATTCATAAGCTGCTTTTTCGTTTTCAATATAGTAAACAAAGATATGTTCGATTTATTGTGTATGAATCAAAAAATCTTTTTGAATTAATGATGCTTTTATAAACAAAGAAACCAGGCTTAAATAGAGACCTGGTTTTCTTACTTCGTCGGTCAAAGTTTTAGGAAGAGAAAGAACTTTGAATTGGTGGAATCATTACGATCGCCGGGCAAGATGCCATCTTGCTCTACAATATCACCTCACCAAAACCATCTTCCTCGTCGCCTGAAATTTCTCGGATTTCAACTGATAAAAATACGTCCCGCTGGTTACGGGATTGCCCCATTCATCCTGGCCATTCCAATCGACTACATGAAATCCAGCAGACAGTTTCCCATCCGCCAGTATTTTAATCACCTGGCCCGAAAGGTTAAATATCTTCAAAGTGACCTGGCAGGGCGCTGGCAGGTCAAATTTTATTTGGGTCGAAGTATTGAACGGATTGGGATAGTTCTGCCATAGCTCAAACTTTTGAGGAGATGTTGTTTCAGGATCAGCCACCAGCGTCTCTGTTTTGTTTGAGGCACCTGGAGTTGATGGCATAAGCAACCACTTATTGCCGCCATCAGGAAAGCGACCATAGGAAACATCAGTCTTCTGTGTCTCAAAAGTGCGGGTGTCGATCAAGTAGTTGCCTTCTGCCAGAGTCGCAAATAATGCTACTTGCTCTCCCTCAGCAGAGATTCGAAAATTGGCGTGAAGCTTTCCCTGGTTGGGGTCGCCATCAGTCCAGACCAATAAAAATCCCATCGGCTCAATCGTCGTGTCGGGCAGCATCCAGCGGGTCGAGTTGGCGGGATCATCGGAGAGAAACATGCCGTTCACATTGATCGCCTGGGTATCAGCATTATAAATTTCGATCCAGTCATCGTACTGGCCATATTCATCGGCAATGGTTCGGCTGTTGCTTGCCATGAATTCGTTGATCAAAACCAGCGGCGGATAAAAAGTCTCCAATTGCGCTGTGGCGCTGGCAATGCGAAGCTGGATGTACGGCTTGATCCCGTAAGGGACGTGATTGTATTTTGTTGGAACTGAAGTCTCAAACGACATTTGAAAATCTGTAAACGAAAAATCCCAATCTAAAATACGGAAGCTATCGGCGGCAACGGCTGGGGTGATCAGGGCTTTGAGTTGATCGATGCGAGGCTCCTGGGCTTCGAAGCTGAACTCGTTATTCATAAAAGTTTCCAGATATTTGGTGTAGCGATAGCGATATTCTGGAAGGGCTAAAATTCTCGTCACCAGCGGACGCTTCTCCTGCACATTGCCCCAGTGGTAAATATCCCGCGTCGCCCAATCGCCGCCGACCCAGTCCACGCCGTAGGTATTGTCGTAATCGTAAGGGATAAATTCAAACTTATCGGTGGCGGTGTTATGGTAGAGATAATAATTGTTTTTCAAATACCAGTAATCATCCCAGCTACCGACGAGCACGTTCAGCGCCAGCCATTTGAGAAAATTATCAACGTTGAAGATTTTTTCGAGCTCAGATTTGAGCTGCGATGTTGGCGTATTATTCAGCACATCGATGAAATGAACCAAATCGGAATAATCGTTGTTATCTTTGTTGGTCATCAGTTCATAAGCCTGTCGATCCCCAAAAAGCTTTTTATAGGGCTGCTGATCGGCTCCCAGATAGACCAGGTCGGCAGGGTAGAGGCACTTGTATAAATTACCATTCTGATTGCCAAATCGCTTCTGGACAAACTCATCGTCAACATGCTCCACATTAATGTACAATCCAAAATATTTGTCATTGATGTAAAGCCGCATATAATTGGCGCGCGAGGCTGGGACGCGAATTTGCTGAAACAGATCCCAGCACAATTTCGACCGCATGATGCTGGGATCGTTATGCTCGCCGTTCAGGTTCATCTTCTCCAGATCATAAAATTTCCTTCCCGGTACGAAGTGATTAAAATCCAATTTGAACGATTTTTTGGCTGAGCCGCGAGAGGTATTCCCTCGGATTCGCATGCCAACAAGGAACAGCGTATCGCCTGGGATGACGGAATTTTTAAAGAGCAGCACAGCCGGGAGAAGGCTATCGCTTTGAGCATTAGCCGGGTCCAGAATAAAATTCAAATAAGGTGGATGGATCAGGATGTTGAGTTCGCCAACCGAGCTGTCGTCGAAGACTTTCCAGCTTTGATCGCTTTGATTTTCGAATGCTATTCCAATTGAGGCACTTAACAGAATGATGATTGGAGCAATGATTTTAAGCCATTTCATATTTTTTCCTTGTTATCATTTTTTTCAACATGAAGGCAGAATTAAGTCACCTACTCTAATTAAACTTGGTTTGAGGCCATGTTTGACCTGGCTTTGTATTTGATTTTGTAAATATTTTTAGCTTAAATTAGTCAGATTCAATTTTTTGAGGTGTATTGGCTAAAATGAGGCAAATTTTGGAGTGAATTCACTGCGTGAATTCATGCGTTGACACAGTCAACGCACTCCAAATTGCACACTAATTTACATAAACTATCAAATCTAAATAAGAGAATTAGAAATGATAAACAATTTTGGTTTAACAGTCAAGGAATTTTAAGCTGATTCTCAAATATTAAAAATTCTACTTGTTTTTATTGGATAAAATTGTTATTATTAGGCAACAAAATAGATCAGCTATTAGAGGAGAATTTGTCGTATTCTCCTTGATCGAAACAAGCGATAACAAGTCGAAAGTAATTAACGTCATATAAATTTTGGTTTCATGTAATGAACAATCAAGAGAGCAGCAATTCACCTTCGGAGCCGCCCTCCTCATCTAATAATCTTGCAGAAGAGCCTCCATCGCGAAGCGGGACAGAGCTATTGCCACAATCTCATTGCGTAATGACAATCTTTTTTGACAGAGCGCTGAGCCAAAATCCTTTTAATAAATTTGAAATTTCAGGGGGAAATCATGAGCGCTTTTGTTGAAGGAAATGCGATTATCTACTGTGAAAGTGCTTTTGATACTCCCAATGGAAAAACCGCACACGGTTTGGTACGGCGCACCCAACGCTATAAAGTTTTGTCGGTGATTGATTCTCGATTTTCTGGCAAGGATGCGGGAGAGATTTTAGATGGTCGGACTAAAAACATTCCGATCTTTTCTGATATTCAGAGGGCATTCGATGCAACAAAAAATAGTTGTTATCCAGCCAATTTTATGGTGATCGGCTTAGCCCCGGATGGGGGACGCTTGAATCCGCAAGCCAGGGAGGATGTGAAAAAAGCGATTCGGCTCGGTCTGAATATCGATGCCGGGCTGCATGATTTTCTGTCAGACGATACAGAAATTTCAGCGCTGGCAGAGCAATTTCAGAGCCGAATTCGTGACGTTCGGAAGACGCCGCCTCGAAATGAGCTTCATTTTTTCAGCGGCAAAATTGAGCAGGTGGATTCATTGAAAATAGCGGTATTGGGGACTGACTCAGCCGTGGGCAAACGAACGACGGCCTGGCTCATCGTCGATGCGCTGAACAAAGCGGGATATTCGGCGGAGTTGATCGGCACTGGGCAGACCGCCTGGATGCAGGGCGCCAGATACAGCATCATTCTTGATTCGATCATCAATGATTTTGTCTCGGGTGAAATTGAACATGCGGTCTGGTCTGCTTGGAAAGATTTGCACCCGGATGTGATCGTAATCGAAGGGCAGGGAAGTCTGATGAACCCGGCTTATCCTGGCGGTTTTGAAATTCTGGCGGCGGGCAGACCCGATTTAATTGTATTGCAGCATGCGCCAGCCCGGAAAGATTATGATGGATTTCCAGACTTTCCGATTCATCCCATTGAACGACAGCTTGAAGCTATTAATATCATTTCAGAAAAACCTGTGATTGCAGTGACAATCAATCATGAAAATTTTCGTCCGGAAGAAGTGCCTCGGATTTGTAAAGGAATTCAAAAACGGACTGGGATACTAACTCGCGATGTGCTTTTTAGTGGCGCAGATGAAATCGTGAATGTTTTGAAATCGCATTTGAGCAAGCATGAAAATCACTAAAGTCGAAGCCTGGCAAGCTGATTTAAAAATGCAAGAGCCCTACACGATTGCATACGAAGAGATCGATAGCGTCATTAATGTATTTTTAAGAATCGAGACAGATAAAGGTATCATCGGATATGGCTGTGCCGCTCCCGATGAACAGGTTACTGGAGAAAATGAACGAAGCGTCCTCATATCATTAAAGGACTTTGCTGCTCCAATTTTGACCGGCGCAGATCCGCTGCGTTATCGGATGTTGCTCGAACAGCTAAAGCTAAAGATGAAAAATCAATATGCTGCCCTTGCGGCGGTTGACATGGCGCTATATGATATTCTGGGCAAATATGCGAAGTTACCACTCTGGAAATTGCTGGGCGGTTTTCGAGATCGAATCATGACCAGCGTAACCGTCGGTATTTTGCCGGAAGATGAAACAGTGAAACGAGCCAAATATTGGATCGCTCAGGGATTTAAGTGCTTGAAACTAAAAGGCGGCAAAGACGTTGAATCTGACGTTGTTCGGGTAATACAAGTATGGGAGGCAGTGGGAAAAGATATTGAAATCCGATTCGACGCCAATCAAGGTTATACTATCGATCAGGCAGTTAATTTTGTTAAGAAAACTGAAAAAGTGAGATTGGAATTTATCGAACAGCCCACACCGAAAGATAATCCAGCTGCATTAAATTACCTGACATCGCATTTTTCGCTGCCAGTGATGGCTGATGAGAGCGTGCTCAATACAGATGACGCATTTCGGCTGGTCAAATATAATCTGGCGAAGCTGGTGAACGTGAAGCTGATGAAAACAGGTGGCATTGCCGAAGCACTTCAGATTGATGCCCTGGCTCAATCGGCTGGCGTAGCAATAATGGTCGGCTGCATGGATGAGTCGGCGCTGGGAATTGCCGCCGGACTCGCTTATGCTTTGGCTCGATCCACTGTAAAATATGCTGATCTCGATGGGCATCTTGGATTGCTGAATGATCCGTTTGCCGGTGGAGTCGTTTTAAGAGACGGAATTCTTTTTTCAAGTGAAAAGCCCGGACTGGGTTGTGTGACAAGTAAGCAATGACCCGAATTTAAAATATTTGACCATGAATCCTCCAAACAGATGAAGGACAGGCTCAGCTAATTTAAGCCAATTTAATTTGAAAAAGCTGTGAATGCTATGCCACAAATTTATGATTTTTGCATTGCGACCGATTGGGAATATGATAAAGATTTTCTGAAGTTGGTACAACAGCAAGCTCATCAAGAACAGAACTTAACCACTTATATCGTTGAACCATTTAATCTTGAGGAAACGATTCGGCGATATATAAGTGGCGAAATTGTTTTCAATTTTCTATATGATCGAGGCTCAGATTCTTCTCCAGAATTTCTTGAATTGCATCAATTACTGGTTAAAGGCGAAGTTCCGGTTTTGGATCCATTAGTCCGACTTAAATGGGCATCGGATAAAGCAACCATGCATCTGGAATTCATTTCAAACGGACTGGAGACTCCCTACACCATCATTATTCCACCGTTTTATACGACGGAGGATCTGTTGCTTTCGGTGGCAGATCTCGCCAAGCTGGGACGGCCATTCATCATCAAACCAGCCAATACGACTGGCGGCGGAATTGGCGTAGTAAACGGCGCGGAGACATTGCAGGATGTTTTAAAGGTGCGCCAGGAATATGGTAATGATAAATATTTATTGCAGGAAAAAGTCATTCCTTTAGAAAAAGACCAGAGGCGATTCTGGTTTCGTGGTTTTTATTGTTGCGGACTCGTTGAGTGCGCCTGGTGGAACGATTTAACCCATGTTTATGAGCTGCTAAGCCCTGAGGAGGCAAGCTTATTTCATTTGGAGCCACTTTTTTCCAATGTCAAAAAAATTTCAGAGCTGATTAAGTTGAATTTCTTTTCAACCGAAATCGCTCTCAACCTTAAAGGCAATTTTATTGTCATCGATTATGTGAATGAAATTTGTGATATGCGTCTAAAATCATTTCATCGGGATGGCGTTCCGGACGAAATTGTACACAGGATCGCCAGCCAAATTGCCCGGTACGTAAAAGAACGAGTATCAGGAAACCGGGGAATTTGACAATCCCAGTAATTAAGTCTATAAATTAGCGAGGTAAAGATAATTTACAAACCATGAAATATATACTTGTCTCAACCGACGACTGTAACGCATTCGATATTATAAATATTTGTTTTGAATCCGGCTACAAAGTGGACATGGTTCTTTCGAAAGAATCGGCTTTTGAAGCATTTCAAAGAAGACGCTATGATTTTCTTTTTATTGACATCCAAATGCTAAAATCCTTAAAGACCGATAATGACTATAAGAATCAGCTTCAGATGTTCTGGCGAACCGCTCCGGATGTCGAGATTATCGTGTTGACAAAACCAGAGATGATTCGCGAAGCGGTAAATGCGGTCAAGGCTGGCGCCAGTAACTACCTGACCTATCCGTTGAATCCTGAAGAAGTGAAATATGTAGTTGATAGTCTTCAAGAATATAAACGATTATCTTCGGAATTGGATTATCTGCGGGATCGTTTTTGGCGAACCGATTCGCTGTCTGTCCTGCAGACCAATAGCATGACCGTAAAAGAAGTTTTCGCCAAAGTGCGGGCAGTAGCACCAACTGAAAGCACCGTGCTGCTGACTGGCGAGACAGGTACCGGAAAAGGTGTAATCGCCCGATTGATTCATCAACATAGCAAACGTAGCGTTAATCAATTTATCAGTATCCATTGTGGCGCCATACCCGATACCTTATTGGAAAGCGAGCTGTTTGGTCATGAAAAAGGCGCTTTCACTGGTGCAGTGCGCCGAAAGCTGGGTAAGTTTGAGATCGCTCATAGTGGCACTATTTTTTTAGATGAGATTGGAACGATCTCGCCATCCATGCAAATTAAATTATTGCAGGTGCTGCAAGAAAGAACGATCGTTCGGGTAGGCGGTGAAAACGTGATTAAAACCGACGTCCGAATTATTGCCGCCACCAATACCAATCTCAAGAAAATGTGTGACGAAGGCACATTTCGCAGCGATCTGTATTATCGGCTGAATGTTTTTCCCATCGAAGTCCCCCCGCTCCGTGAGCGAGTTGAAGATATTCCGATCCTGGTTGAAAATTTTTTGAAACGACTCAACAAGTCAAATCCCAAGCATATTTCCGATATTCACCCCGATGTGCTGGATGCATTTGACGCTTATCCCTGGCCGGGCAATATTCGAGAGTTGGAAAATTTGATCGAACGGGCATATATTCTGGAAACCTCTTCCATCCTCACGCCCAAAAGCTTTCCCACCGAGCTGTTTAGCGATCAAACGAAAAAGAATAAACATATTATCGACACGACCTACACCTTAAAAGAGGTCCGCAAGAATGAAATCGAGCGGATTGAGCGACATTACCTGACTGAATTGCTCTCAAAAAATCGTGGCAAAATAAAAGCAACGGCCGAAGCTGCCGGAATCAGTGAACGACAATTGCACAAGCTTTTAACCCGCTATGGTATTTTGAAGGAAGATTTTAAGCACGATTGAATCAACAGTCTGAATACGTTGAGAGAGTGCATTAGGTGGAATTAATTTGGTGAGCAAAATATGATTTTGAAGCTCAGCAATTTCTCCGCATTGATTTGGCTTGTCACCGAACCAGAAAATTCAGTCCACAAGCTCAATCCATCCATCCAATCAATACCCAGAATCCATCAAATATCACCCAAATCTAATTTTAACTTTCACCATTTTTAGAAAACCATCTTTCAATCTCATTGAATTTAATTTATTAAGCTGAATAACAAAAATTAGTGACAAAAAATTATAATTTTTAGATTACCCCAAATTTCCGTAACGGGGAGGCATGTTGTGTATATTAGTTGTGCTTCTTCATGGGGGAAAATTTAATCAAATTATTACAAATTTCACTTCAGTACATTCCATAATGGGAACGTACTCCACTATTTTTAATCAATCAAATGAAGGGAAGGCAGTCATTATGAAAAGAATTTTTGCATCAACTCTCGTGATGTTGCTCTGGTCGATCAGTATATTTGCTCAGGTTGAGAAGGGCGACAAAGAGGTCGGCTTGATGGGCTATTATTCGACGATGGTCGGGACCGAATATAGTTCAGGAGGAACCGGAGCGATTCAATGCAGCTACGGTTACTTCATCACCCCGAAGCTTCAGCTCGGAATCGGTCCCCAGATTACTTTCTCCCCCGGTTACGATGGAAGTGATGGGGAAGTGAACATCAGCGCTTCAGCGTTTTTCAATTACAATTTAAAAACTAATTCCAAAACGATCCCTTATATTTTTGGACAATGGTATCAATATGATTTTTCGCCGGAAAATGGCACTTTCACTGATGCTTCATTTTTAACTGCTGGTGTTGGGATCCGCAACTTCTTTACCGAATATGCGGCGATCAATTCCGCAGTCAGCTATGGATTTTCACTTGCCAGTGATGCGGATATGGGGCTGCTGCTAATCATGAGCGGACTTTCATTCATTTTCTAGTAATAATAAGCAGTCCCAAACAGATTCAAACACGAAGACGTAAATAAACCGAAACGTCACAAAAAAAGATTAAAGTCTAAAGCAAAATTTCAATTTATTCGAAATCTGTAATCGTGGGGGCAAATTATTCTTGTTAAATTGAACATGATTTTATTAACATGATTAAAAGCCTGGAGGCTGATATGAGAATTAAAAAATTATTCATCATAATCTTTTTTCTGTCCTTATGTAATGTCGCTTATGGACAGAATATCATTAAAATCGTCAAACAGTTTGTGCTCATCAATAACGTTGATGAATTTTCTGGTCTTTCAATCGGGGATCGGGTACCGGTTTTTCGAACGACGAGTTCCGGCGCAGTAACGCGGGTTGGAGAAATTCAGATAGTAAAATTTATAAAAGGCAAATGCGCAGCTAAAATCGTTTCTGAAAGCAGAAACACGACAATTGCTGTCAGAGATTATATTGATCTGACGGCGGACTCGAATGAAGCAGCGTTTTCAGAAAAATCTGGCTCTGCTTTTTCCAGTGGCCCGGGAGATGTCGGTATTGAAAAAGGTGATACAGAACTACAATTTGCTGGTTTTTATATGAAAATATTAAGTGACTATTTTAAAATGGGAACCGCCTTTATTCAATTTAGCTATGCGAAATTTTTAACTTCCCGGTTTCAGGTCGGAGTTGCACCGCAACTTACAATTTCTGAGGGATCTGGGATGGGGACGCAAACCTATTTTAGCGCCTCCGCATTTTGTAATTACAACCTGTCTAATGCTTCCAAAGTGATCCCCTATGTTTCGGGACAATGGTTTCAGAATGATTTTGCTCCTGAATATGGTGATTTTTTAGATTGGTCTTATATCACGGTGGGAGCTGGTGTTCGGAACTTTTTTAATGAATTTGCGGCGCTCAACACCTCGGTCTCGTACGGTTTTCCGCTTGGCTCAAACAGTGAGGGCGGCATGTTGACGATTACCAGCGGATTGTCTTTTATTTTTTAACCTGCAATAGTAAACAAACCAGGATTTTCGGAAAATCCTGGTTTGTTGATATTGTGTGTAATTAATGAGTATTTGGGGTATGAGCCATGATTTTAAAATCAATACCGATTATTTTTCTCCTACTATTTAATAGCGCCTTCGGGCAATTCTCGCTTTACCTGGAAAATAAAATCCCGGTGAAGGGAGACAATGTAGCCTGTCTGAAGATCAACAATGATGGAAGATTTCTGGCGTTTGGAACGAATTCCGGCGCCGTCTATATTTTTGATCTGCAAGCAAAACGACTCATTCATAGCTTGAAGCATCACAACGGGCCGGTGAACAGCCTGGTTTTCGATTCTAAAAATCAGTATCTGGTCTCTGGGGCGGATGATAAAAAGATCGTCCTTTGTGATTTATATTCTGGACAGGTCATCAAAATCCTCACTGATTTTAAATCGCAAATCCGCTGCTTGGAATTATCCCCGGACGATAAAATGCTAACCGCCGGCGGCGATCGGGAAGAAATTGGTCTCTGGGATTTTCCCTCCGGATTTTTAAAAGCCGTCTTGAAAGGGCATAAACAGAAGGTGATCGCCCTGGCATTTAATTTGAATGGCGATCAATTGCTCTCGATTGGAAAAGATAAGTTGATGTTGGTTTGGGATGTCGGCAAACAGCAATTGGTGAGAAAAACGGAGATCGAATCCAAGACCATGAATAATTCCGGCATCGAAATCAATTCTGCCAGATTCAGTTTTGATAAATATTTTGTGGGGATCGGGATGCAGGAACGGGTGCTGGCAAAGGGCGGTCGGCAAATGATATTTAAATATGATCTCGGTTTTTATGATTGGAAGACCGGCAATGAAATCGAAGTGATTCAGGGAAATAAAGCGGGCATCAATTTTTTTGCCATCAGCCCGGATAAAAATTATGCGATTACCGATAATTCCACGCTCCGACAAAACCAGCTTTCGTTCTGGAACATTAAGTCTGGCGTCGTCGAACAAAATCAGCCGATGAACGGAAAAATAACTGCCATCGAAATTTCAGAAAATGGTAAATGGCTGGCAGTGGCGAATGCGTCGCAGGCATCGGGCGGTATGATCAATGTCTGGCAAATCTCCGGCATGGATGGCTACCAGCGATTTGGGACCAGCGCGCCTATCAAATCGGCAACCGGCTCTGGCTTTGGTTCTTCTATGAAGATGACGACGCCAGATACTCCGCTTATTCAATTCGGCGAGCGAAAAAAGATCGCTGTGATGTATTTTGATAGCCCCGGCTTGGGCGAAGATATTGCCAAAACCACTTCATATTTATTGGAAGGCAAATTGGGCAATAGCCCGTTTGTCGATCTGATTGAAAGAAATCAGATTAACAGTGTATTATCCGAGTTAAATTATCAGATGTCAGGCCTGACCACTTCTGCCGTGGTTGAAGTTGGAAAACATCTCAATGCCCAGTATATTTTAGCTGGCAGTATTAACAAGCTGGGAAATCTATTGATCATCACGGTCAAATTAGTGAACGTGGAAACTGCCCAGATTGAAGGCACGCGTGAAGTCCAGTGTAATAATGCCACCATCGAAAATATTTCGGATATGGTCGCCATGCTGGCGCCAGCGATTGTGAAATTTTGATTCATTTTACAAACCAGGTTTCTATTAGAACCTGGTTTGGCGGCTTTTGTCAGAAAAGGCAACTAATTTATAAAAAGCAGTTGCCTTTTTTTATAAATAAAATTTTAAAAATGTCGCTTCAAAACGCTTGCTATTAAATTTAAATTTTGTTATTTTATGCCTCGTTAAAAATAGCAATTGGTATAGAAAAATTTAATCGGAGTCTATGTGCAAATCGGATTCTCACTTTTCTGGCAGATGATTTCAGGATTGGGTGATCCCAATAAACCAGAAGTGTGGCAGCTTGCCATTCCTGATATTGATCAGGCTTTAATTCGATTCAAAGCCATTGGCATTGACAGCATCGAGCTAAAACTGACGGAAAGTCCTGATCGGCTTTCATTATTTCATGCAATTGAAAAACTGATCCACCAGGGATTTCATGTCAGCTTTCATGCACCAGGCCGATTTCTTTTTCCGGAAAATTTAAAGCAGCAGTTGGAAAATCTAATTGACATTTCTCGATTTGTTAATCAGAAATTCCATTTCCCCCCGCTCTGGGTCATCCATCCGCTCAATTCAAAGATAAAACAGCGCTCGGAAGCCTATGCCCAAACGCTCGAATATATGCAGCGGATTTTGATTTCGATGGCAGAAATTCCCGCTAGTTTTGCCTTAGAAATCCTGCGCAATCGGGCTGACAGCGATAAAGTCCACATTGGGGATAGCTACCAGGAGATTCTCGATATTTTATCCAAATTCAATAATGAAAACCTGGGCATCTGTTGGGATTTTGGACATGCCAATGCCATGTATCAGCGTGGATTGCAGGCTCAGTTTCCTCCGCCGGAATTTTTAAGCAAAGTAATTCATTGTCATGTTCATGATTGCCTGGATCAAAAGACACATCTGCCGCTGGGCATGGGAGAGGTGCCAATCGCGCAAAATATTCAGTTATTGGTGCAACATGATTATGATGGAATTTTAAACCTGGAGTTGGCGCCGCATCGAATCGATGATCCAGCCAATTTTCTTGATGGTGTGGCACAGAGCGTACAGATCATTCATAATTGCAACGGATTAGTATGAAGATGGGTATAGAATAAGTTGATAGTCGCCAGTTGGCAGTCACCAGTCACCAACTGGCAGTTAGCAGTCAGAACACCTGACTGGAGACTGCGGACTGCCGACTGCAAACTGGATAACATAGGAGATGGGAATGAAGAAGTCTAAAAATAGCTTGAAAATTATTTTCGGACTATTGATCAGCCTGGGATTTTTATTTTTGGCGTTTCGGCAACTAAATTTTCAGCAGATGAAACAAGCATTTTCGCAGGCAAATTATTGGCTGTTGATACCCTCACTAATTATCCTTTTTACCAGCCACTGGCTGCGCAGCCTTCGTTGGCAACTCCTGCTAAATCCAATAAAAAAAATCCCGATTGGAAATTTATTTTCAGCCTTGCTGATCGGATATGCCGCAAATACCATACTGCCCGCCCACCTCGGTGAATTTGTGAGAGCGTATGTGATTGGCAAAAAAAGAGATATCTCGGTCTCATCCGCATTGGCGACTATTGTGGTAGAGCGCATCATCGATATTCTGTCCATTGTACTGATTATGGCTGTTACGCTGGTGATCTATCCGTTTCCCGATTGGGTGAAAAAGAGCGGCTATATTATGTTTGCCTTTGCCATTGGCTTATTTATTTTTTTAATACTGATGAAAGCTCATACCGAAGCGACCATGAAATTTCTCAGCCGGCTGCTGAAGCCTTTTCCTCAGAAGTTGACTGACCAGGTAGAGCATCTGAGCCGTTCGTTTCTGGACGGATTGAAGCCCATGAACAACCGATTTGATTATATAATTATTTGCATTCTATCGATCCTCATCTGGCTCTGCTATTGGGGCGTTTTGTACATCAATTTATATACATTCAACCTGATCGCTGATTATAACTTGAATGTTACCGCCGGACTGGTGCTTTTGGTGATTACTACGATCAGCGTGGTGGTTCCATCCTCGCCAGGATATATTGGCACTTACCACTGGCTCTGCCAGGTTTCCCTGGAGTTATTCTCTGTGCCCCGAGCGATTGGACTGACTTATGCCATTGTTGTTCATGCAATAAATTTCTTTCCCATTTTTCTGGTCGGATTTATGTTAGCTTGGAAAGAAGGGATCAGGCTGTCAAAAGTGCAGAATGAAGATAATTTTGAACAGCCCGTATCAAAAATTAAATAGCCAACTGAATTACTCTGTAGGAATCAAAATTGTCGAATCCCAAAGTCCGATGTGAAAAGACAGAAATCAAAATTATCTCCATTATTGCTGCCATGTCGCTTAATCGCGTTATTGGCTATCAGGGCAAAATCCCCTGGCACATTCCCGGCGAACAGAAGCGGTTTAAAAAAATCACTATGGGGCATTCGATTATTATGGGCAGGAAGACCTATGAATCCCTCGGCAAGCCGCTGCCGGGACGCACCAATATTGTCATCACCCGACAGAAAAATTATTCAGCTCCCGGCTGCTTCGTTGTCGATGGTCTGGAAGCTGCATTGAAGAATTGTCCCCCCAATGAAACCGAAGCTTTCATCATCGGCGGCGAGCAGATCTTTCGGTTGGCTTTGCCGCTTGCCGGGAAAATCTATTTGACGATCATCCAAAAGGAAATCCGAGGTGATGTGTTTTTTCCTGAATTTTCATCAACCAAATTTAAAGAGGTTCAATCAGAATATGTGGAGGCAGCATTGCCCTATACTTTTTTAATTTTTGAACGGAATTAATCTCTGCCTCCAGCAGGCAGGTGTAAGACATTAATCCGTCAGGAAGTTAACATTGACCGGTCACTCGTAGTGACCGGTCAATATCAAGGTGCAGCAATTTTGTGCTTGCTTTCAAGCGATTTTTTCGTTATTTTACGCCGTAAAAAAAATGTTTTAATTGGAAACCAGTAACTATAATTCTGATAGTTGATAGTTAAATTTGAATGATGTAAGTAATTCATTCAATGAATAAAGGAACTGAGAACCGATGGCTCAGAAAAAATCCAGCTCATCTTCCAAGAAAAAATTCTCTTTGAATAATTTGTCGCCAGGACAAAAAATATCTTTGATTGTTGCTTTGATCGGTTTCACAGGCGCAATCGTCGCCGCCCTCATTAAATACCTTCCTGATATGGTTAAAAGCACACCACCCGAATTTAAGCTCGTCAAAGGCGTGGTCTATCATCCCGACTCCACGATGATAATTCAGGCAATCAACAGTCCCGCTAAAAAAACGCTGCCGATAATCCTCGAAATTGACGGTTATTGCTTTCATGAAGCAGCCGAGGTCATTACAAAAAAAAATAATTTATGCTGGCATGTGCAAATAAAAAATTTGGGATTGCCAGAAAAAGTTCTCAGCGACGGGGAACATCAGATCCGTTTTGGCTTCTCACAGCACAACATGAGCCAGGCAGAAAAAATCTATTTCGATAGCAAATCACCACAAACCTTTGTTCGGCTTGAGGGTGAATCTTCCAGCGAGAAGCGAATTTACGGACAAGTAGTTGATGAAAGTCCGTCGCCAGATCAAAATATTTCGGTTGAGGTTGCTTTTCAACGCGAACAAAATCTTCAAAAGACGCTCCTCCCTGTTAAAAGTTATATCGATACCAGCGGAAGGAGGATGTACGAGTTTGAATACCAGGTAAAAAATATCCCACAAATTTCGAAGGATGATCCCAATTACAATCAGCCATTTTTTGCTATCAAAGTTACCGACGAAGCTGGCAATGAATTTCATCATTCAGCAAGCTATGGTAAATTTATTGCCGAAGGAATTGAAACCTTTGGCACCAAATCCGCTGAAATCCTGTTCCAGAAAATTGATGACGAAAAGATTCCAGTTGGTAAATCCACAGCGCCGCCACCGAAGACGCAAGCAAAACCGAAAATGATCGATGCTGGCGAACCGCTGATTACGTTACGAGTCTTGATAAGAACGCCAAATTATGTGCAGCTAAGCTGGAATCGCCTGCCCGAAAAGCTGCGAGGCGCCAGAGATGAATATGTGGTACTTCGACAGAACCAGGAGATTACCACCGCTTTTGATACGAATTATATTGATCGTTCCATCAAGGGGGATTCGACTTATCAGTACCAGGTTCTGGCAAAGGGTCGGGATGATAAATATTATCCCAGCAACATTGTTGCGGCTAAAGTAGAGTTGCCTCCGCCACAACCGTTACGAAGCATTCCTATTTCTTTAACAGAAGATCAAGTTAAGCTTATGCTTAAAAATAAAAAATTTATTGATGTCGAATGGAACAAGGCTGGAACTGGATATGAAAATCAGTTTGAGACCAAAACTGCAGAAGGGGACAAAGTTGTGATCGATCATCAGTCCGGCTTGATGTGACAGCAAGGAGGCTCTGATAAATGTATGATTTTTGAAGAAGCCAGGCAATGGATTGATGCGCTCAATCAAAAAGGCTATGCTGGTTTCAAAGATTGGCGCCTGCCCACACTGGAGGAAGCGATGAGCTTGATGGAGCCGAGAAAGAACAAGAATTATTTGTACATTGATCCCATTTTTGATGCAACGCAAAGGTGGATCTGGACATCCGATCAAATCCAGGGCGGTGTGGGGCGACAGTGGGTTGTCCGCTTCCACAGCGGTGATTGCTACGACTACAACTTCGACTACTACGACGGTTACGTTCGTGCAGTGCGTTTCAGACAATCATCCATTGAATAATTTGATTATTTTGGGGGCTCGCGATTTTTAAACCTATGAGAAGTCGTGATTCTCCCGTATGGGTTGGTTTTTATAGTGACTGATTATATCGTTCCGAGCAAGGGTATAGTTTAGCAATTCGCTTTGGTATCATCAAATTAAGACAGAGTAAGCATAATTTACGGAGCTTTCAGAATGCTGATTCGATTAATTATCTTGATTTGTTTCGTTCTCCTGAATATGTTTTCAGCTAAGTCACAACCGATTTTTTACTCGGTCGAATATGGCGAAAAGCCAACTCAACCACCCAGCCTCGTGCCGATTTTCAATTCCAGCTACCTGGGATTCGAGAACGTTTACGTAGTTCGTGATAATTGGTATTACGCTTCGCGCGAGCGGGCTGATTCCATCAACGCCGACGCCTTTCTCATCCCTGGCGGCAGCACGTCCGATGTCCCTTTTTACGATGGCAGCCTGGATTCGTATGTGAAGCTGCTCCAAAATCCTGGCCGACCCGCACTGGGTTTCTGCGCTGGCATTCAATTTTTGCTCATGGCGCGCGGCGGTATTTGCGCCCCTCGCAGCGGCGAACGCGGCAATCAGACTGCGACGATTTTTGAATGGGATGAAATTTTCGACGGCTGTCCCAATCCTTACATCGATCGGGCGGCTCATACTTTTAGCATCGCTGATATGCCTGATTGCTATCGAAATCTTGCCACCACCAGACTCTGTTACGTAACTTTTGCCCGACATATTACCATGCCGCTTTATGGCACGCAGCTCCACGTTGAAAGCATGAGCAATCCCAATACGGCTGGTCCTGCCGTGATCGGCAATTTCCGAAATCGAATCATGTCGCGCAAATTTCATGGTGTGGCAGAAGTGATCGGTTTCCCTGGCGAACCAGGCAAAGTGCTGGTGACCTGGTGGCAGGCAAAAACGGACAGCGCCGTGAGCTATCAAATATTTTATGCTCAAAATAAAAATGACCTGGACTATCAGTTACCGCAATTCGAGACGACGGCGCTGGAATACGCGATCACGGGGTTGAATCATGATTCAATCTACTATTTCGCCGTTCGTGCCCGATGTTCCGCCTTTGTCGATAGCAATACGGCTGTATTTCCCATCAAGCCTGATGGACATCGGGAGATCGTTTTTCAAAATGGCAAAGCGATCGACGGTCAGGGTTACGATAATTGCGAAGCCACGGTGATTTATGACGCCTATCCCAATAGCAATTACGGACAGCGAGGCGCGCCAGGTAGGGATGAGCTGTACTGGTGGAATTCGGGTCTGGTGCAATTCAAAGGGCTGGAACAGTACTTGGCAGGCAAAAAGATCATCGGCGGAAAATTGACCTTCATCTTTGTCGGCGGTGTCACCGACCAGACAAATGACTCACATGTCGCAGATATGTCGATTTATCGAATTTTGAAGCCCTGGAACGAAGGGATCGGCATTTATCACGCCCAGGCACGAATCGGTGAAGTGACCTGGAATTCCGCTCAGCATGGCGTCCTGTCCTGGGAGGTGGCTGGCTGCAAAGGTAATAGTGATCGGGTGCCTGAGCCGATTGCCTCATACACGATCAAAGGCGATGGTACGGGCATTGCATTTGACGGAACTGTTCAGCTTCCGCCTGATCTGATTCAAACGTGGGTCGATTTTCCTGATAGCAACTGCGGGTTGCTGTACGAAAAAGTTGATAGCTATCCCAATAATCAATATTTCTATTTTGAAGATAACGATGACGAGTGGTTTATGAACCATCCGCGTTTGACCGTCTATTATTTGGATGAAAGCGGGGCGCCAGTTGCTGAAGTTGAATTCAAGCATCATCCAGCCTCTTTTTCATTGGGACAAAATTACCCCAATCCGTTTAATCAGGCAACGGTGATTCCTATCGAGCTCAAGAAAACTCAGCATGTGAAAATTACTATTTATAATATTGAAGGCCGACTGGTGAGCAGCTTATTCGATGGAACCTTGAACTCGGGAGTGCACAAATTTTCCTGGGATGGCCGAGCTGAAAATGGCTCAATGATAACGAGCGGAGTCTATTTGTATTCGCTTCAAACTGGGAAAGAGCAATCGGTCAGACGAATGGTGTTGATTCGATAAAATAAATCCAATTGCTTTATTCGATGAGTTATGGTTTATACAAAGATCCTTCCGAAGGTTCTTAACCTTCGGAAGGGTATGTTGCCTGCACAATTCTCATTTAACCAACTTACTCTGTTTCGCTCCAAATTGATAAGTATCAATATTGATATCAGGATCATTCGTGATAACAAACCAATTGATGAATCCGCCTCGCTCCCGACTGGATAAATTCAACTTATTTTTGCCAGGGATGACGACGAAAGTATGCTGTTCATCTCGCATTTTGTGATAAATCCAACTCCGAAACCAGCCGTCAGTTGGGGAATAAATATAATCCCAGGGACAGAGGTCGTAGCCATTCATTTGAACCCAGAAGGAATCGTTCTCCCGTGATTGATTCACGTCCAGCTCGGCAAAAATATAGACATATTCTACACCTTCGGGGACATCAAATTCATAGTCGATTCTGGTAGTTTCATCAGGCATTTCTAAATTATTTTTCAACGATTGAATGCATGATGCGCCGTCATTTTCAGCAAAAGTCCAGCCTGAATTGGGAAGCGACATACTTTTTTCTGCCTCGATCTCGTAAACAAATTTGCCTGGTCGCATTTTCAGAATCACGGGAATATCAATCGTTTTATTAATCGAAACAGGCGCATCGACTCGAATCAACTCGTGATAATCACCAAATTTCAGATTGGCCGTGTTAAATTGAATCGTCAAATAATCACCTGATGTGCCCATCGCTGGAGTTAACTGCAGCCAATTGCTATTGAATTTTTTTTGCGCCGTCCAGGTGAAACTGCCAGCTCCGACATTCTTGATCTGCACCTGCTGCGGCTCAGGATCAACTCCATCTAGCGTCACCTCGATTTCAATTCGGGGCGGACTTAATTTGATCTCAGGAGACATCGTATTAACTAAAACAGAAATTTTTGCTTCAAGACTTTGTTCCTCATTCATCAAGGCAATAAAGCCATCAAAGCTGCCGTCGGCTAAATTGGATTGATCAACAGCGATGGTGATTTTTGCCTGTTCTCCGTTGCGAAGTGTGCCAGAGTTTGGTTTGACAGATAGAACTGATTCATCAAGTGAATAGGTCGCCACACGCCAGGAGACGGGTTTTCCACCATAAGCTGAAATGGTAATATTCTGCTCCTCAATATTCGGATTAAAGCTGAGCTTCATTGGTGATATTTTTAATTCGGTTCGATGCTGGTCATAGGCAAAGGCTCCCAGGTCCGAAAAAGTGCCATCGGGATCAGGGCTGCGATTGGGATCGCCCGCATCAATGCAGGGAGAATCTGACTTCAGTCTGAAATTACCATTCTCATCATCAATAAAGCCAGGTTTTTTGCCTGTCGCATCGCCAAAGATATTACCCATTCCGTAATCGTACGTCCCAAATTCGCCGTTCAATGACCAGCGATAGCCCACGTAATTATAATTGGAGACTTTTCTCGCTTCGCCCCATACGTCATCATGTTGGATGCGAAAATTGTCGGCGATGATATTGTTATAAAAATCACCGTAAATGATGTTCGGAAATGGCCCCACTACAGCTTGAATTTCCAATCCATACCCATGATTATTCACAATGGTGTTATTTCGGATAGTGGCCGCCGATCCTCGAACTTCAATAGCTGCTGCACAAAAATTTGAAAAATTATTTGTTAACACATTTTGCTCAATCAGCGGCGAAAAGCCAGCGACATTTTTTGCGGTTTCAAAGCCATCAATGAAAATCGCTCCTGCCCAGGAATCGACATTGTTCTGGATAAGATTATTGCGGATCTGAACGTCATTGTCATAAGCTAAGATGCCAGCGCCCTTGCCATCACCTGAGCTCCAATCTCTGCTATTTTGAATCACGAAGCCATCGATTACTGTGCAATGCCCACACTCGAAACAGCGCCCGCGTTTTTCGCCATCGACAATGGTCGGATGGCTCCAGCTATCCATCCGTTCCGAGCGAGCTGTTTCAGTCCCATCAAATCCGCCATAAAGCTGAACTCCAGAAGGTAGGTGAAGATTATGTTCATAATAAATTCCTGCAGCCACCCAGATTTCAACAATTTCATTGGGACCTAATTTTCCTACGGAAGCGATAGCATCCCCCATTCTGTTAAAAGCATTATCCCATGATTTTCCATTATTCAAGCCCGAGGCATTGGCAGCAACGAACATATGACGAGGCTGTTGTTGGGGTACCGATATTTTCAGAGCAATATTTTCGATGCCATTTTCTGATCGAATCGGTAGCAAGGCAGTGTGCGATCCTGCAGGAAGATTTTTTCGAGAAACCGTCAGATTAATGAATGTTGTATCAGAAATGTTTAGCGTTCCGCTATTAGGATAAATTCTTTCGATCCACGACGGAAGTTTATTTGTTTCAATAGACCAATTTAAAGGGCTACCACCAGAATTGGTCAGCAGGCAGGGCAAATTACGGAGACTATCTTTGAAATCCAGCACCGAAGTGAGTGGCGATAATTTTGCCGCGCCAGCCACGATCATCGTAACGGGAATTGTCCCTTCAAAATCTTGAGCGATAATGGTGAGACTGCTATTGTGGATGCCGCTGTTCAATCCAGTTCGATCCACCCGAATTGTCGTGCTGGTTTTTGCCTGCGGCGTAATGATCCCACTCGTCGCTTCAGCGATGCTAATCCATCGGGGCAGATCGCTCGCTTTAATGCGCCACTCGGATTGGCTGGCTCCTAAATTAGTGATGGTGATTGGCAATGAATTGACCGCCGATCCAAAGTTTAAATCTTGCGGCTCGATTTTTAGTAGCGCAGGCTGATCCGCCCGTTGAATCACTTCCAACGCCGACAGCTTGGTGTCATCGAGCTGGCTTTCGAGCTTGATGTCGATTCGTCCATCCATGATGGGAATGTTCAATTCTTTCGTATTGAACGCTAATTGCAGCGCCGCATTTTTGCCGACACGGGCATAAACATCCAGTGCACTGACTATCAATTTATCTTCGATTTTAATATCAATCAATCTGGCGCCAGGCCGATCGTGATAGATTTCAGCAAAATGTAGGATGATTTCATAATGACCGTTGGGAACATCAATCCGATAGCCATAGAGTTGGTATCGTTCGGATTGATAAATGCGCTGGTTGGTCGTTCCACTAATCGGCTCGCTGGAGGTGAATGTCTGGCTGAATCCCAAATAGCCATAGCCCTCACGATAAATTTTATCGGGCAGCCATTCCCTGCCCTGACTATCGATCCAGCGATCGCCGCCGATATTGATGCGGCATTCGAAGCGATTGGATTCGTTTTTCAGTGGAATAGTCTGGGAATTTATTGAAGCTGAAAATGTCAGCAGAAGAATCAGAATGGTAATAAAAATGATTTTATGTCGCATTTGATGATCGCTCCTATTTATTTATTCGATAATTGAACTGATTCCCTCCGCCAACTGGCGGATGGAATCAGTATTCTTTTGGACAAGATGCCATCTTGCCATACAGCAAGCTATATATACCAGCATCATCCCGAAATTAAGAAATTTTCCAATAAATTATATTGACATTTACCTTATTTTCGCCTATATTAAGGCACTATTAATCTAAAAGTTAAAGAGCTATCATAACAGCAATTGTGTATGTACGATCCCTATCCACACCAGATCAGCAAAATAAAAATCTCGATCCTTTTATTTTCGGCAGCTTTTCTGACGGCGAGCTTTTTCGTGTTAAGCTCGAATCCAACTTTGATCCGTTTTTCACCAGCGGCGATTGCATCGCTTCAATACTTGAAGTACCTGCTCTTGCTTGTGCTGCTGTTGTTCAGCCTGAAGACCTTTTCGCTGCTGTATTCCAGGGAATATATTTTTCTCGCGAGTGGCATCGTTTCATATTTTTTGATCCAGCTATGTTATCATGCTTTTTTTGTGCATCAATTTTATAGCAGAAACCTTCCCCTGGTCGAATCGAGTTTTTCGAGACTGGCGGAGCTGGGGTTTTTCATTCTTCTGCTCATTGCTGCATTCAATAGTGGAAAAATTATTCCACCTCAAAAACGAAAACCATTCATTTATCGAGTGCTGATCGCAGTCATCAGCGCCAGTATCATTCTTGCTATTGGGAATTATGTATTGCTGGCACAATACTCACTTCCAGTCAATTCTCATTTAATTTTGTTGAATTCATGCCAATTGATGATCATCTTGTTATTGACTTTTGCCGCGATCCGATATATTCAGCTTTATATTAAAACCCGTCACAATGTCTATTTCTGGTTTATTGCGCCAATTTTGGTGTTGATCTTTTCGACCCTCTATTTATTTCCGCATCGAATGGCTGGGGATATTTGGGCGCAAAGCTCCTTTTTGCTGCAATTGATCGGATTGAGCCTATTTATCTGGGCGCCATTTGTAGAGCACAGCCGTTTCATGGAATCGGAAATCAAGCTGCGCCGATCGCTGGAAAAATCGCTGTTCCAGAGTGAGCGGGATCGAGAGACGTACAGCAACCTCGTTAATTCAGTCGATGTGGGAATCTGTACTTTCGATGAAAAAGGCAAGATGATTTTCGTCAACGAGCGATTGACGCAGATGTTGGGATTTGCCAGGGAAAAGCTAATTGATCGAAATGTAAAAGAGCTGTTCGACACGATCAATCTGGAGAAATTTGAATTAGAGCTAGAAAAATGGCGCACGGGGGTTGGCAGCCAATTCGAGATCGAGATGCTGAATCGAAGGAATCAGCGCATCCCTGTCACCATCAGCGCCGTGCCTGTGTTCGATCTGCGGGAAAAATTTACAGGCAGTCGCCTGGTCATTTTTGAGATCAGCACTTATAAAGATTTGGAGCGGAAATTACGGGATTATTCGGCTGATCTGAAAAAGACCGTGGATGCTCGGACGCTCGAGTTAGAGGAGCGAACCGAACAGTTGCGGCAGGCGAAAACCTATTATGAAACGCTGATCTCTGGGATGATGGATATTCTGCTGGTCATCGATAAAAAGGGGAATTGTACCTTCATCAATAATTATGGAAAAAGGCTGCTGGGCTATTCAGCGGCTGATTTGAAAAGCGGTCGTTTGCCCGATTTTTTCACCGATCTGGATCGATTGCGCACCAATTACGGCGATGCTATGAAAGTGGAATTACGAGACTTTGAAGCTGAGGTACGATCTAAAGATGGGCAGAAAATTTTGTGTAGCTGGAATGTCCGCTATCTGTTCGATCACAACAATCAGCATATTGGCGCCATGTGCGTTGGCAGAGACATTACTGAATTGAAGGCGATGCAACAGAAATTGGAGAAACATTCCCAGAATCTGGAGCAATTGGTCAATGAGCGGACGAACGAGCTGAATATCCGACTGGAGCAACTGTCAAAGATCCTCCAGATTGGTGAAGAGATGACGCTGGATATCGAGATCGGAAAAATTTTGACCAACATCTGCCAGGCGATCAAAAATATGGGCTGGCGAATGGTGGTTCTGTCTTTAAAAAATCAGAAGCCGCCCACGACCCGAATTGTGGCTTATGCTGGCATTTCCAAAGCTCGCATCCGAGACTTTGTCGATGAGCGAAGCTTTATTTTTGAAAACGCTTTCAATTATCTGAAAGATGAATTTCGGATCAGCCATTCGTACCTCATCCCTGATGCAGAAGCTGGTGTTCCAATCAATACCCTGGCAATTGAAATGACAGGCAACTGGCAGCCTGGCGATGTGCTGATCATTCCCATCCGAATCAAAGAAAAGATACTGGGATTCGTGACGATTTTTGAGCCGACTGATAAAAAATACCCTGATGAGCAGCATGTCCAGATATTGGAGATTTTCGTTCATAAAGCCGCCGTCGCCATTGAAAATCGGAGATTGATCGAAGAAACCACGGCGCGGGCTCGAGAGATCGCTCAATCGAATAAAGCCAAATCCGAGTATTTCACCCGCATGTCCCATGAGCTGCGTACGCCGCTGAATTCGATTATTACGCTCACTGGCGTGCTGCTGAAAAAAATGTCGGGCGACCTGAACGCCGAACAAGTGAAGCAGATTCAAATCATCAAGCAGAATGGCGAGAATCTGCTCAAGCTGATCAATAATATTCTCGACATGTCCAAGATCGATGCGGGCCGAATGGAGGTGAATTTCAGCTATTTTTCTTTGGCACAGGCGGTTCAAATGAATATCGAAGCTATTCGTCCACTGTGCCAGCGCAAGAAATTGAAATTGGAATTGAAGCTGGATAAAAAGCTGCCGCAATACATTTTCAGCGATCAGGATAAGATCAGCCAGGTGATGACCAATATTCTGGGCAATGCCATTAAGTTTACGGAGCGGGGAAAAATCGTCGTTGCCATCAAGCCAGAGGCTCGAGGCAGTCAGCTTCATTTTTCGATTTCGGATACAGGGATCGGCATCGATCAGGCTGAAATTTCCAAAATTTTTCAATCCTATCAGCAACTGGAACATACCGATCGACAGCGCTTCGAGGGAACAGGGTTGGGACTGGCGATCGCCAAGCAGATGTGGACGCTGTTGGGCGGGACCATTTCGGTCGAAAGCAAAAAAGGCAAAGGAACGACTTTTCATCTGTTGCTTCCTTTGAAAAAAGAATTGGGCGAAAAAGAAAAGCTGTTGGCTGAAGCGATTTCAGCGCCAAATAATAGGGGAGAGACAGCCCCAAGAGCAGGTGTCAAAAAAAGCAGGAATGAAAAGAATTTGATTTTGCTGGTGGATGATAATCAGGATAATCAATATGCCGTGAAATTTATTTTAGAGGATAAAGGCTATCGAGTCGTATTTGCCAGGGATGGCGCCGAAGGCATCGAAAAAGCGGTGAAGCTGAAACCCGATTTGATTTTGATGGACATGATGATGCCGAAGGTGGATGGCTACCAGGCGACGCAGAAAATTCGGAGCTACAAAGTTCTGAAAAATGTTCCCATTATTGCCATGACCGCCAAGTCTTCGCAGGAAGATAGACGACAAGCGATCAAAGCGGGGTGCAATGAGTATCTGTCCAAGCCGTTTAATCTGGAAGATGTTTTGAAGAAAGTGGAAAAGTGGATTGGGTGAGGTTAAATAAGAGACTTTGGAGTAAATTGACTGCGTCAATTTATGCTTTGACGCAGTCAAAGCACTCCAAATTCTATAAAAATTGAAATCTGAATAGGTAGAACTAATTAATGCCTGTTTGATTGAATCAACTTGTTCAGCTACTTAACGATTCAATTATATAAAAAGAGAATCAAAATGGACGCAAAAGAACTGATCAATAGCCTCGAAATATTTGCTCACAAAATGAAAAATCCCATTCATTCGGTTGTGATCAACCTGGATGTGCTGAAAGTCAAGCTGCAAAAACAGCTCAAAGATCAGGCGACATTGAAGCATCTGGAGATTGCGAATTCAGAAGTAAAGAGATTGAGCGATATTGTGGTAAGATATCTGGATTATTTGAAGAAGAGTGATAAAGAAAGATCGAAAGTGGATTTGAAGAAGTTGTTGGGATGAAGCTGGAAGTGTGGAAAAATAGAATTTTGGAATGCTGGAATATTTGATGTTTGACGAAGCAGTAACCTTCCTCATTCCATTATTCCAACTCCCTTGTCCATCTGTTGGAGAAATAGCTAAATGCAAAATGAAGGAAACAAAATCCTGATCGCTGATGACGAAGAACCGATTCTATTCGGTTTGACTGAACTGCTGAAGGAAGAAGGCTATCAAGTCTCGGCGGCCCGTGATGGCAAAGAGGCGCTGGATAAATTGAACAAAGCTGATTTTGATCTATTATTAGCCGATCTGAAAATGCCGAAATTGGATGGACTGCAAATTTTAGAGGCGATCAAACAAGAGAATATTTTGACCGAAGTCATTATCATCACGGGCAAGGGCAGTATCGATACGGCGGTGGAAGCCATGAAGGCTGGAGCGTATGACTACCTGACCAAGCCTGTCGAACCCGATCGGTTGCGAACCATAATTCCAAAAGCATTGGAACATCATCGCTTGCTGATCTCCCATAAAGAGCTTGAACATCAAATTCGGCAATTAACCCGCTACGAAGATTTGATCGGTCAAAGCTCCCAGATGCAGACCGTGTATCGATTAATCGACGCTGTGGCAGATTCGACAGCGAATGTGATTATCACAGGCGAAAGTGGTACTGGCAAAGAGCTGGTGGCGAGGGCGATTCATAAAAAAAGCAGCCGTTCCAGCGAACCGTTTATCGCTGTGAACTGTTCGGCCTTTCCTGAAAATATTTTAGAGAATGAATTATTTGGTCATGAGAAAGGGGCGTTTACAGGGGCGTTGAATGAAAAGCCTGGCTGTTTTGAGATGGCGCATCGCGGGACATTATTTCTGGATGAGATCGGGGAGATGTCGCTGGAAACGCAAGCGAAAATCTTGCGGGCATTGGAGGAGCGTCGTTTCAGACGATTGGGTGGAAAAAAGGAGATCGAAGTGGATGTCCGTGTGGTCGCTGCGACCAATCGAAATCTCAAACAGGCGCTGGCAGAAAACCGAATACGGGAAGACCTTTATTATCGGCTGGCAGTTGTCGAGATCGATTTGCCACCGTTACGAGAGCGGGCTGAAGATATTCCGCTGTTGATCAGCGCGTTCTTGAATTTTTTCAATGAAAAAAATCATAAAAACATCAAAGGATTGACGCCAGCCTGTCGAGATATTTTGATGAAATATCCCTGGCCAGGCAATGTGCGGGAATTGAGAAATGTAATCGAGCGAGCCGTGATTTTGAGTACGTTGGATAAGATTGATTCCCATGTCTTGCCTGAACGAATTTTGACCTACAAATTTGAAAAACCCACCATCATGATTCCGTTGGGCACAACGGTTGAAGAGGCAGAAAAGCAGTTGATCTTTCGAACGCTGGAAATGGAAAATAATAATAAGACCAGGGCGGCTGAAACGCTGGGGATAAGTTTGAAAACCTTGCATAATAAATTGGGGAAATATAAACAGCATGAAGATTAATCGAGTTTGTATCTTCTGTGCCTCAAGTAGCCAGGTCGATAAAATTTATCTCGAAGCTGCCTTTCGCCTGGGTGCGATACTTGCCAGGGAATCAATCACAATTGTTTACGGTGGCGGCGCTGTCGGCTTGATGGGTGAGCTTGCCAATGGTGCCATGTCTCAAGGCGGCAAAGTGATTGGAGTCATTCCAGCATTCATGTACGAGTTGGAATGGGGGTATGAGGCGATCACTGAATTGAAAATTGTAAAAGACATGCACGAGCGGAAAAAATTGGTGATGGAAAATAGCGATGCCATCATTGCTTTGCCAGGCGGGTGCGGTACCTTTGATGAACTGTTTGAAGCACTCACCATGAAACGGCTGGGCTTTTACGTGAATCCCATAATCATCGTCAACACCAAAAAATTTTATGATCCGCTGTTAGAATTGCTCGATAACAGCATCGCTGAAAAGTTTATGGACGCCAGACATCGGGTGATGTGGTCAATTGTCAGCAGGCCTGAAGAAGTTTTAAAGGCGATTCAGGCGGCACCGAGTTGGTCGAATGAGGCTCTTCATTTTGCCAGTATATGAGAATATGATGATAAACTAAGAGTTGAAAAGTTTTTGATGATATCGATATAGCCAATTTTTTAAAAGTTGACGAAAGTATTTAGACAGATGAGCTGAATTTATGATCAATCTTATTAATCTTGAAAATGAAATTTTTAAACTGGCTGATGGGTGGGAATTGGGATATGCCAAATATGGAGATCCCGAAGGCAAGCCAGTGCTGTTCTTTCATGGCATTCCTGGCTCACGGTTGCAGCGGAATCCAGATTTGACGGACTTGAAAGATTTGTCAATTTGTGTCTATGCGCTGGATCGGCCTGGGACGGGACTTTCGACCTATCAGAAAAATCGGAAGCTATTGGACTGGGCTGATGATGTGCGAGCCTTTGTGGATAGGCTAGGGATTAATAAATTTGCTGTGGTGGGAATTTCCAGTGGAGGCCCTTACACGCTGGCTTGTGCCTATCGGATGCCAGAAAGAATTCATCATGTTGCCATTGTGAGCAGCCTGGCGCCGTTGCATCGAAAAGAGCTATTCAATTTGCTTGATCATAAAATGAAACGCCTGTTTCGGTTTGCCAGGCAGATGCCGTGGTTATTGAATTTCATGGCTGGCATTTTGTTCCGAAAATATCAATCCCGATTCGATGTGGCGTTCGAGAAACTCGTGGCCGATTTGCCTGCGCACGATAAAAAGCTGCTCACGCAGCCCGCTATTGTCGAGATGTTTAAGAATGATGTCGGACAGGCATTTCGACAGGGCAGCAAAGGCGTGGTCAGCGATATGAACATTTTATGCCAGCCCTGGGGATTTGCATTGTCAGAAATTAAATCGCCCGTGCATATCTGGCATGGGACATCGGATACGATTGTCCCATTGCAATTAGCTAAATTTAATCTTGAAAATCTGCCGAATGCCCATTCTCATTTCATTGAAGGAGTGGGGCATTTTATGGCGCTGGAAAATACGAGGGAGATATTTTCACAATTGCGCGAAATGTGAAAAGTGAAACGTGAGACGACGTGAACAGTCGACAGTCAGCAGTAATCAGAGTTCAGTGATCAGTAAAAAAAGGCGTTTCACGTCTCACGTTTGCCGTTTCACGGAAAGAGAACATTCATAAACAAAGTTGGGAGTAAAAAACAATGGAACGATGTCCCTGGCCTGGAATTGATGAAATGTACATCAAATACCATGATGAGGAATGGGGTGTGCCCGTTCATGATGATCGAAAACACTTTGAATTTCTGGTTCTCGAAGGAGCGCAGGCGGGTTTAAGCTGGGCAACAATTTTGAAGCGGAGAGAAAATTATCGCAAAGCCTACGATAATTTTGATCCAGCCAGAGTTGCTAAGTTTGATGAAGCCAAAGTCGCCGAGCTTTTATCGAATGCTGGCATCATTCGAAATCGGAAAAAAATCGAATCTTCAATCAATAATGCCAGACTATTTTTAGAAGTGCAAAAAGAATTTGGCAGCTTCGACAAATATATCTGGAGCTTTGTGGGTTTCAAGCCAGTGATTAATTCGTGGAAAAAATTGTCAGAGCTTCCAGCCAAAACCGAGCTGTCGGATCGGATCAGCAAAGATTTGAAAAAGCGGGGATTTTCTTTTGTTGGCTCGACTATCATCTATGCCCATATTCAGGCAATTGGCTTGGTGAATGATCATCTGGTGAGCTGTTTTCGTTATCAAGAGGTAATTAGGTAATTGGGTAATAGGTTTTTTAGGATCGCCTTTTTTAATCATGTAAAAAAATCTGACTCGAAAAGGCTGGGCATCGAAGAAAATTTGTTTAGAAAAAAATTGATTCAATGAAAAACGAAAAAACAGTAATTAAGAATAGTTCAAGATTCAAATCAATTGTCCGAGCTTTAAGGTATCGAAATTTCCGCTTGTTTTTTGCAGGTCAAAGCATTTCATTGATTGGCACCTGGATGCAACGGATCGCTCTGGGCTGGTTAGTTTATCGAATGACCAACTCTGCTTTTCTATTGGGATTGGTCGGCTTTGCCGGTCAATTGCCGACATTTCTTTTTTCGCCTTTCGCTGGTGTATTAGCCGATCGTATGAATCGTCATCGCCTGTTAATTTTGACCCAGGTGATGGCAATGATTCAAGCCGTTATCCTCGCCTGGCTTGTTTTAATGGATCTAATTTTAATCTGGCACATTATGTTATTGAGTATCCTATTGGGTCTCATTAATGCAGTCGATGCGCCGGTGCGCCAGTCTTTTATGGTGGAGATGATCGAAACAAAAGAGGACCTGGGAAATGCCATCGCTCTAAATTCAACTATGGTCAACGGTGCCCGATTGATTGGCCCTTCTTTTGCCGGGATATTAATAACGGCCGTGGGAGAAGGAATCTGTTTTTTAATCAATGGAATTAGCTATGTGGCAGTCATTGTTGCTCTGCTGGCGATGCATATCATACGCAAGAATGTACCTTCCAAGACTTTACATCCCTGGCGTGATTTAAAAGAAGGCTTTGCCTACGCCTTTGGCTTTGCCCCGATTCGAGCTATCCTATTGTTGCTGAGTCTGGTGAGTCTTATGGGCATGTCGTATGCCGTTCTCATGCCCATCTTTGCCAGAGATATTTTGCATGGCGGACCTTACACACTGGGTTTTTTGATGGCGGCGACTGGCGTGGGTGCGTTGATCGGTGCACTTTCGTTAGCTTATCGAGAAACAGCGCTGGGATTGGGCAAGTGGATTGCTCAAGCGGCTGGCTTGCTCGGTTTTGGCCTTATTTTAACTTCGTTCTCCCGTATCTTTTGGCTTTCAATTGCGCTGTTATTGGTTGTTGGATTTGGCATGATGGTCCAGATGGCAGCGAGCAATACGGTGTTGCAAACTATCGTGGACGATGACAAACGAGGCAGGGTGATGAGCTTTTATACGATGGCGTTTATGGGCATGGCGCCGTTTGGGAGTTTGATCGCCGGATCATTGGCGAGCAAAATTGGTGCACCGAACACGCTCATCATCGGCGGGATGTGCTGTCTAATTGGTTCGACGGTTTTTGCCAGCAGGCTTCCAGCATTGAGAAAAATGGTTCATCCTATTTATGTGAAAATGGGCATCATTCCTGAAATCGCCTCAGGAATCCAGACCGCAGCGGAATGAATCCTATCTCAAAAGAGATTTTAAAAGGAGATTTTTTTCCGAAAGTTTTGTTTTGCATAAGTGTTTAAAATCAAAATGAATTATTGAAAGATAGTTTGATAGATAAGGAAATCGATCATATGAAAATGAAACAGACTTTGATTATTGTTGGTGCCATTTTTCTGGCAGTGTTGCTCTGGCGAATCATTTTATTAATTACCAAAGATTCAGGTAGCGGATCCAATCGCTTTGCTCGACCGCCAGTGGCTGTGGAAGTTGATAGCGTCGGGTATGCGCCGATTCATGAAACCGAAACGTTTACAGGGACGGTTACTCCAATTTACCAATATATCCTGGCGCCGAAAGTATCTGGCAGGGTAGTTCAAATCAAAAAGCGGATCGGCGATGGGGTGAGAAAAGGCGAGATCGTGGCTTGGATTGATGATTCAGAATATCAGCAAGCCGTGCGAGAAGCGGAAGCCAATTTAAAAATTGCCCAGGCATCGCTGAAAGAAAGTGACAGTCAATTTGCGTTAGCGAAACAGGAATTGGAACGGGTTCAATCGTTGCAGGAAAAAGGGATCGCCTCGCCAGCGGAGTTGGATGCGGCGCAGACCAATTTCACGGCTCAAAAATCCCGATTGGAACTGGCAAACGCCCAGGTGGAACAGCGGGAAGCTTCTTTGAAATCGGCCAATATTCGGTTGAGCTATACTGTCCTGGTTACGACCGAGCCAGGCTTCATTGGCGAGCGTTATGTTGACGAAGGCAGCTTGCTGGCACCGAATGCGCCTGTGGTTTCCGTAATTGGCATCGACACGGTGATCGTTCAAACGACGGTGATCGAACGAATTTATGGTAGAATTCAGATCGGGCAGTCAGCCGAAGTATCCGTCGATGCCTTTCCGAGTAAGCGCTTTGTCGGCAAAGTCGCTCGAATTGCCCCAATGTTGCAGGAAGCCTCTCGGGTAGCGAAAATGGAAGTAGAAGTTTCCAACGATTCGCTGCTGCTCAAGCCAGGCATGTTCACCAAATTAAATGTTGAGCTGGCGCAAAAGGATAGCGCCCAGGTCGTTCCGAGTCGGGCCGTGGTAAGTCGGGCGGGCGAGAATGGAATTTTCGTGATACCTGATAGTGCGGCTGTTGCTCGCTATGTGCCAATTCAGCTCGGGATTGTGACGCCCGAAAAAACTGAAATCGTCTCGCCAACAATCCAAGGTCGGGTCGTTACGCTGGGGCAGCATCTGTTGGAGGATGGCAGTCCCGTAATTCTACCAGGATCAAATCTGGAAAAACCAATGCGAAAAGGTAAAAGGGAGTGATGAAGTGGTGGAGTAATGGAGAGTTGGAGGGATGAATTAAAAATATGAATGCCCAGCAGGAATTTTAGCACCATTGGACAAGTCGTCCCTAAAGGGACTTTACGATATTTATGATGCTATTGCTATAAACATTCAATCCGCCGCATGGCGGATTGGAATCTGGATTGAAGAAGCTAATTCCTACACCAAAATACTACCAAAACCCTGTTCCGTTAGGAACAAAATGTTTATAGATAGTATCATTCCGATCATTTTGCCATCCCTTAAGGGACGTAATGTAATTTATTCAACTGGTCATTCATATTAAAAAAGTTAGTGTATTTGACTCCAATAAGCCAATACTCCATCGTTTCTTCTCACTATTAATTAATAGCAGAATTTATTTTGAAAGTAGTTTGTAGTTCAATCGAAAGGAATTGAAACAATGAATCTCGCCCAGGGCTCAGTCAAACGCCCTATTTTGACAACAATTATTTTTCTGGTCATCATTACGTTGGGAATCGTGTCCTTTTGGCGGCTGTCCATCGACCTCATGCCAGAAATTACCTTTCCCACCGTTTCTGTGATTACCAGTTACAGCAATGTCGGTCCGCAGGAGATGGAAGAACTGGTTACCCGCCCCATCGAGGAAGCGCTGGCTGCTGTTCAGGGCGTGGAAGAAATCAATTCTTCTTCCACAGAAGGTAGTAGCATGGTACGGGTATCGTTTACCTGGGGCACGGATCTGGATGTCGCCGCCAACGATATTCGAGATCGGCTGGATCGGGTGATGGGTCGGCTGCCTGAAGATATCGATCGCCCTATGATTCGTAAATTTGATCTTTCCGCTTTTCCGATTATGAATATTGGTATCGCCAGCAATTTGAATCCCCTGGACTTACGGCAGATTGTAGAGGATCAGATCAAATATCGGCTGGAGCGGGTGCCTGGCGTGGCGGCCATGGATATCATGGGCGGTCTCATGCGAGAGATTCATGTCGATCTCAAAGCAGCCTCGCTCAAAGCATTGGGGCTTTCGACTGATGCCGTCATTGCGGCATTGCGAAATGAAAATCGCAACATCCCTGCTGGTCTCTATGACAAAGGCAATTTTGAAGTTTTGATTCGAACCCAGGGCGAATACCGCTCACTGGATGAGATCGCCAGGACGGTCATCACCATTCGAGATGGGACGCCGATCCTGATCAGAGATGTCGCCGATGTGAAAGATTCCTGGCAGGAGGTGAGGCAAGTCATTCGCATCGATGGCAAATCGGGGCTGCGGATTGCGATCAATAAACAATCGGGCGCCAATACGGTCAAGGTCGCTGAAGCGATTAAAGCCGAGCTAAAAAAGATCAATCAGGATCTTCCCCAAATTCAGCTTATTCCGCTCATGGATTCCTCTGTTTATATCGAACGATCCATTAGCAGCGTGGGACAAGCTACCATAATTGGTGGTATTTTAGCGATCCTCATTTTGTTTTTATTCTTGCGGAATATGTCCAGCACGGGTATTATCGCTACGGCAATTCCCATCTCGGTTATTGCCACTTTTGGGCTGATGTATTTTAGCGGCTTCACGCTCAATATTATTACGTTCGGTGGCCTGGCTTTGGGTATCGGCATGTTGGTAGATTGCGCCATCGTGGTAATCGAAAATATTTATCGCCATCGGGAGGAGGGGAAGCAGCCGATAGCCGCTGCGCTGGTCGGAACTTCAGAAGTCGGGGCAGCGATCATTGCCAGCACGCTGACCACCATCGTTGTCTTTTT
>JAEAME010000521.1_pt1 | contig 38193 bp, 29 predicted proteins | sample 8958731 | NCBI WGS metagenome assembly JAEAME01 (sample SAMN16933194, study PRJNA681113) | bioreactor sludge metagenome | isolation source: anerobic bioreactor sludge (Control) | place: India:Bengaluru | collected 2018-10-24
CAATCTATAGAGCATTCTGCTTGCTCTGATCTCGAATCGAATGTCATTTCGACAGTAAACGGCGTGGCTCAGACAACTATTCGATCTGGCACCAAATCGGGAACCATCCAGATTAAAGCCCAATTAGTCGATTTTCCAGATATTGTTTCACAAACAACCAATGTGGTTATTCGCTCTGGCCCACCCTATATGTGGGTCGATCCGAACGACGCCAATAATGTTATTCCCAAAGCAACGCTGGCAATTGATCCGGGAAAACATAATGTCGCATTTGCCAACCCCATTCAAGGCATAAATGTATCGATTTATTTTGGCGACAAATATAATAATCCGATTGAAGAAGGCACGGCGGTTTATTTTACGACAACAGGCGGAATTATCACCTCAGATGCGTTAACCAATGAGCTAGGACGAGCAGCGGTCATTCTACAGAATGTTTATCCATTTCCATATCTGGTTTCCGATGATCCAAACCAGCTAACCTCCCTTCATATCCCGAATCCCAATAATAATTCGTTGATGGTAGATATAGAACTTCCAGATTTTGAAGGTGGTGAGATTACTAATTCGATCGGGACGACCAAAGAAAATGATGGAATGGCAATTATATTGGCCTATACCTGGGGAGTGGATCAAAATGGCAACCATATAAAAGTCTGGACCGCAGGCGGAGTGATATTCAGTAGTGCTATTGCCCGATTCGATGCCTTTACTAACAAGTCGGAGTTAGGAATTAACGAAACAGCCACAATCTCTATTCGCCTTTACGACGTCTATGGCAATCCGGTTGCTGCAGGGTCCAGCTTGTCTGTTTCCAGCAATGGGGGAGAACTATCTGACACAAAGTTAATGCCAGCTGCTGATCGATATGGGTTCGGAACGACTTATTTTTCATTTACGCTGACAAACACGCTGAATCCCGAAGAGGACGAAGCTACCACTGCTATTGTCAAAATTCAATTAGACAGTCCGAATGGTACTGGAAAGATTTCTATACCGATTTATTTGAAGATAACCCCTTAACCTGGTAATTGGGTGATTAGATCCATAGGGCGATTGGGTAATTGGGACAACAAATCATTTCATTTTTATTTCGTTGCCCAATTACTTCATAGCCCGATCCATAATTACCAAATCTACCAAACTACGAGTCTCTGCCAGTTCCAGGTGATTACCTGCCGATCTCTATTCGGTCCTCTTAAAAATGTGAAACCCCACCTCTGATTTAATGACACCACTGACCTGGCCTACAGATAAGGAGCTAATGGCTTTATCAAGCTCGGGCAATAAATCACCTTTTGTGATTACTCCCAAGTCGCCTCCGTTGGGCGCATTAGGATCTTTGGATCGTTGTTTAGCTAATTCTTTAAAGTCGCCGCCCTGGTCCAATAATTTTTTTATTTCATTAGCCTCTTGTTCCGTGGCAACCATGATATGAAGCGCTCGCATTGTAAAGCCGGGAATATCAAATCGGGTCTGTGTCAATGACTTTTTCCAGATATATCCAACTAAGTGTACGGCAACCCAATTTCCATCTTCTTCGATAGCAATTAATCGTGTTCCCTGTGGCAGTTGACAAATGACTGAACCTCCTGGAGAAAGCCTCAGATTTTCGGTTGACTCTTTCACATATAGTTCATCGCCTTGCTTTACTTTAAGCTGCGCTTGAGTATTGGCTGTAGCTAATAGAATTGTAACGATAAAAATGGAACCACGTAAACCTTTCATTAACGCATCTCCTTCAGTTAAATTTTGCAAGAAAATCGTTCACAGTCTGGAGGTTGGGAATGCCTAACCTCCCTCCTATTTTTGTACATTTAATCGACGCCGTCGCACTGCTAAATTTTAATATTGTTTCAAGATTCCAATTATTTAACAATCCAAATATAAAAGCCCCGTGAAATACATCGCCGGCGCCAGTTGTATCGACAGCATCGACTGGGAAGGCTGGCTGATAATAAATTCCAGTTCTATCCCCTCCATAACATCCTTCACTGCCGCAGGTGACAACTGCCGCCTCAGCGCCTTTATCTAAAAGCTCTTTAATCGCCTTTTCACAATTTTTTTGTTTGAGATATGCCTGACAAAATCGCTCCGACACTACTGGATAATCAACCAGCCTGAGTAGCTCCTCCATTCGTTCCCGCGGACTACCAGCATCAAGAATAATTTTTGTTCCCTTTTTCTTTGCCCATCGAATCAGCATTAAATTGGCTTCTATATCCCGGCCATCGATCAATAGATATCTTGCTGACTGAATATGGTCAAGATCGATTTCTGAATCGGAAATTGGCAGATAACCTTTGTTATTTAGCACGATCGACTTTTTTCCAGTTTGCTTATCGATCCAGATAAAAGCCTGATTAGTCGGGCGGAATTTATCCGTGATCAAGCCAGTTATATTGACGCCTTCAGTGGCAAATTCGTTCAATAAAAATTTTCCACACGCATCATCGCCGATCCGTCCAATAAATGTAGTCTTACAGCCCAAACGAGCCAATGTCACGAGAGCCGTTGCCACTGGTCCGCCACCCTGTAACGAAAATTCAACTGCTTCAGTTTTTTCATCCAGCTCCGGATATTTGGGAACGATGCAAAGATAGTCAATCGCACAAATTCCAAGGCCGAGACAATCAAAATCAGTAGCCATAATATACCAATGAAAATCTCTTCGTTTTCAGATTGCTACAGCTAGCTTTGAGAAAATAGAATTATTGATCCATCTTATCATGTATCTTGAATCGTAGCCTTTTCAATGATTTTAAGAGCAAAAAATAATTAAAGCAAACCGTGGTCTGCAAAGCTGTAATATCGTTCCTTCCCAATAATCAAATGATCATGAGTTCGAATGCCTACCAGCTTGCAGGCGTTTACCAGTCGCTGCGTGATATTTTTATCTTCGGTGCTGGGCGTGGGATCACCGCTGGGGTGATTGTGCACGAATACAATCCCAGCAGCAGCATTATTCAAGGCTTCTTTCACAATCTCCCGCGCATTGACGATGCTTTCGGTCAGGCTTCCTTCAAAAATGGTTCGCTCTAAAATAAGATTATTGCGGGAATTCAACAGAACTATCTTGAACTCTTCCCGATTCAAATCCCGCATATAGGTTCCCACCAGCTTATACACATCTTCACCAGAGTCAATCCTTTCTTTAATTTTCACCTGCTCGGCAGCCATCCGGTTTCCGATTTCTAAAGCAGCTTTGATCTGGGCAGCTTTAGCTGGGCCAATACCGTTGATCTCACAAAGCTCGCTAATGGATTTGGCATTTAATCCCCGAAAACTGCCGAATTTATTTAATAGCACTCTGGCAAGATCCACTACTGAACGATCCTGATCGCCAGTTCGAAGCAGGATTGCCAATAGCTCGGCATCCTGAAGCTTATCAGCACCATATTTAATGAGACGCTCCCGGGGACGCTCGTGCTCTGGCCAATCTTTGATCTTAAGATTATTTTCTTTCATACGTGAACTAAATTTTTTGTAACAATATAGCATTTCTGTTGGGAAATGTCAAGCTAAATGTCTTTCAAAAACACGATGCGATGAACATTTTCAATTTTCACATAAAACGTCCAGCCTTACGTTCCTTGCGCTGCGCTTTCGTACAAAGCCTCCCGCAACAATTCCCCACAAATATGCTTGCGATATTCAATTGTCGAACGAATGTCTGTAATCGGGGAGACTTCTTGTATGATGGCTTGTCTGGCTTTTTCAACTAACGCTTCACTTAAAACCTGGTTATTCAAAATGGTTTCTGTTTTGCTGGCTCGTTTAATTTGTGGAGAAACGCTCCCCGTTGAAATCCGTATGTCTTCGATTTTATTATTTTTTATCCAGCTTAAAACTGCCAGCGAAACCTTGCTGATCGCCAATGCCTTTCGTTGTCCCACTTTTCGGAAATACCAGAATTGATTAGCTTGCCTGGGAATTGGGATGGAAATAAAAGCAATGTAGCGATTATCTTTTAAGCTGGTCTCGCCTGGATTCAACATGACTTGGTCTATTTTTAATTTCTCAAATTCGCCATGTCGTCGCGGACCGATCCATAGCTCGGCATCCAGCACGCTCAACACAGGCAGGCTATCTCCCGCTGGCGAGGCATTGGCAATATTGCCACCCAGCGTGGCTCGATTTTGAATCTGCGCCGAACCGATCTGGCGGCAGGCTTCAACCAAAATCGGCAGTTTTTTTTGAATAGCTTGATTGAAAATAATTTCAGCTAATGGCAAAGCCGATCCAATTAAAGCATGGTTTTCTGAGATTTCTATTGTCTGAGATATTTCTTTAATCGGGCTTAGATCAACCAAATGATTGGTAGCTTTCCAGCGTTCTTCCTGAACCATGAGATCGGTAGCGCCTGCCAGGTAAGTCAGCTCTGATCTGCTTTCTCGAATGATTTCATCCAGCTCATGCAATGTTTTCGGACGATAAATCACTTCCATGTTATCGGACTCCAAATACGTTTTGCCAATCCTGTTTTATCTGCTGAATCACCTCAGCCTGTTGAGATAGATCATGAACAGCTTCAACAATTTTTGAGTAGCCAGTGCAGCGACACAGGTTGCCCGCTAATTCCCATCTAATTTTCTCAATCGAAATGGGAGCTGATGATTCCGCCAGCAACGCTGCCGAAGACATCACAAATCCAGCCATGCAAAAGCCACATTGAACCGCCCCATGCTCAATATAAGCCTTTTCGATTGAATGAAAAGACTCCCAGCTTTGCACGCCTTCGATGGTGAGAATCTGGCTGTCAGGAAGCTGCAAAGCGGGAATCAAACAAGAATTGACCCGTTTCCCATTCATCAGCACCGTACAGCCGCCACATTCGCCTTTGCCACAGCCTTCTTTGGCGCCGATCAAGTCGAGGTCTTCCCGCAAAATGTCGAGCAAGCGTTTTTTGGGTGAGACATCTATTTCGATTTTTTTTCCATTTACGGAAAATTGAATTTTCATATTTTTCCTTTGCTCACGCCAAGACGCAAAGGCGCAAAGATTTATTTCAATCTGCTTACTAAATTGCTCTTTGCGTTCTTAGCGACTTAGCGTGACACATTATTTTCAGGCATTTGATTTAACCGCCTGCGCCATGCCCAGAGCTCTTCAGGCAAAACAGGAATCTGATTGAATTCTTTGGCAAAAATCATCCACAGCGCCGAAACCACTGCTGGCGCAGCGCCAACAAATGGCATTTCTCCCAATCCTTTGGCGCCGAATGGGCCGAACGGATAGGGATTTTCCAGAATCTTGACATGAAATTCAGGCATCTCAGTCATGGTCGGGATGATGTAATCCGTAAATCCTGACACATCAAATTGTCCTTTTTCCAGCTCGATTTTTTCATACAGCGCCCAGCCGATGCCCTGCAAAGAGCCGCCCTGGATTTGCGCCACCGCCTGATCGTGATTGATCGCCTTGCCGATTTCGTGAGTGGTGTAATAACGGGTGACTTTGATTTCAAACGTGATCGGATCGACCTCGACCTCAGCTACCGAAGCTGCCCAGGAAAACACAGGATAAGCATCGCCCTTCCATTTGATGTCATCGAATTTGATGAACGGCGGATGGAGATATTGCTTCTCAACCTGGATGCCATGATATTGTTGAGCGACGGTGTGAAACGGCAGTATTTTTTCTCCGCCATAGAAATAGCCCTGGCGATAGTCAAACTCGATGCCTAATTCATTTTTCAATCGATCCGATAATTGTTTAATGATCGCCTGTGCCGCATCAATTAAGAGACTTCCCACAACCATAGTGGATCGTGAGGCAACCGTAGGTCCTGAATTTGGAACCAAATCGGTGTTCACTTCCGACAACAGAACTTGATCTCGGTCGATGGAAAGCGCTTCCGATAGAATATTTTTGAACGCTGTGATCTCTCCCTGTCCCATCTCAGTCTGAGCCGAATAAATAATCGGCTGGCCCGCTGCACTTAATTCCACTCGAATTTTACCTTGAATTTTATTTTCGCCTGTTCCCGTAAATCCTGCGCCATGCTGAAAAGCGCAAATGCCTATTCCTTTCAGAACGTCATCTTGTTTTGATTTCGGATATTTCCCTTCCAAAAGCTTCTTTAGAATCGGTTGGTTCCTTGCTGCGTATTGGCTGAGCTTCCTCTCAAAATCACTCTCTAACAAAACGTCCTCAAACGTTTGTTTGGCAGAAACGCTATATTTCAAGACCTGTTCAGTTGCGGTCGTTTGTCCCTGCTCGATCAAATTGATGCGACGAACATCATGGGGAGGCAAATTCAAAACTTGGGCAATTTTTTCCATCAACATCTCGAGGCCGAAAATCGCCTGGGGTCCGCCAAAGCCCCGAAATGCGCCGCAGGGAACGGTATTCGTAGCAACGGCTTTGGCATGAATTCGAACGTTAGGAACGTAATAGCAGCCCGTTGCCGTGAGCGCCGCCCGAGACAGCACCACCTGGGACAGCGTGCAATATGCCCCGCCGTCGAGATAAAGTTTCAAATCCAATCCGAGCAATCTGCCATGTTTATCGACATACGCCCGACTCATGGTATAGGATGGATGTCGCTTCGGCGTAAATTTGACGTCTTCTTCCCGATTGAAAAATAGGGCGACAGGATGCCCCGATTTGACTGCCAGCATTGCCGCATGTCCCGCAATCAGCGAAGGATAATCCTCCTTCCCTCCAAATGCGCCACCTGTGGGAGACTGAATGACCGTAACATGCTTCTTCCCATCGAACATTTTATCCAGTGCATTTTTGATGTAATAGGGACATTGCATCGAACCCCGAATGATGACCCGATCGGTTTCAGGGATGGCAACGATCCCCTGTGGCTCGAGATAGAGATGCTCCTGAAAGCCAGTGTGGGTTTCAATTTCAATTATTTTAAACGCTTGTTTTTTGACGGCATCCAGGTCACCTTTCTCGATTAAAATTTCTTTGAAAAGATTATGTTCGCCAAAGATGTGAACATCGCTGGTTTCGAATTCCAGCATATCGAAGACATGAGGCAGTGGCTTATAATCGATTTGGACATGAGTAATTGCCTGATGCAATATTCCTTTATTAGGAGCAGCAATGAGCACGACTGGCTCGCCGACATAATTCACGATCTCCTTTGCCAGAAACGGCATATCGTTTTCCAGCATAGCGACGTAGTTGTTGGGAATGTCTTTCGCCGTCACAACGACTACTAACTGCCAATCAAATTGCGGATCGAACTGAATATTCAAAATTCGGGCACGAGGATGCGGACTGCGAACCGTGCCGCCGTACCACAAGTTAGGATTTTTTTCATCAGCGATGTAGCGGGTCTTGCCTCGAAGTTTTTCGCTGGCATCGACACGTAGGTCCTTTGAATTACATGCCATATTTAACCTTTGTAGAATAAAATTCCAAATCACAATCTCTAAATCCCAAATAAATTTCAATCTCAAAAATCCAATAACCAGATGATAAAAACTATCGATTTGAAAATTGAAATTTCAGTATTGAACTTTATTTGGAATTTGTTATTTGAGCATTGGGATTTTGATCAAAAATATTTCTCCATTCAAAAGAAGTATGAGCAATTGGCTTAGAATTCCATTTCTTCAAAGCCGACACATCTTTCAATCCATTTCCTGTCAGCATGATCAAAACTTTTTCTTTATCCAATATCTTTTCTTTGAATTTCAAATATCCTGCCAGACTGGCGGCTGCGGCTGGCTCGACCAGCAATCCCATCTGCTGCGCCAAAATTTTTTGTGCTGCTAAAATTTCTCGATCTGAAATAACGAGCGCCTCTCCACCACTCTTTCTCACAGCATGAGCCGCCATAAATAAATTTCTCGGAGCCCCTGCGCTGATGCTGTCGGCAATCGTCACAGGCATTTCATATTCAAAGCTACCAGTGTTTAAATATCGAACCAGAGCATCGCTGCCTTCGGATTGTACGGCAATTAATTTCGGCAGCTTTTCGACCCAGCCCAACTGCCGCAGTTCCCACAGTCCTTTGTAAATTCCAGCGATCACCACGCCATCGCCAACGGGCACAAAAATAGAATCGGGCAAGCTCCCTTTCATCGCCATGAACAAATCATAAGCAGCGGATTTCTTGCCTTCGATGGTGAATGTATTATAAGCCGTATTGCGATTGTACCAATTTTTCGCTTTTGAAATTTCGATGCACAGATCGAATACCTGATCATAATTGCCATCCACCAGGTAAACCGATGCGCCGAACGATTGGATTTGAATCAGCTTTTCTTCGGGAATGCTGGCAGGAACGAAGATATGCGCCTTCAAGCCGAGGCGGACGCAAATGCCCGCCAGCGATGATGCCGCATTCCCAGTCGAAGCGACTGAAATATCTGATATTCCCAATTGTAATGCTTTCAGCGCCACCAGACTTGATGCCCGATCCTTGAATGATAACGTTGGATTTCGAGTGTCATCGAAGAATAAAATTTTTCGGTTTTCAAATTCATATTCCAGAACAGGATGATCGGTCAATCTCAGCCGATCAAGCTGGACGCATTCAATTTTTTCAAAGCGAATTTGATCATTCTGACTGCGATAGCGCAATGGCAAAAGCTGGGGATAAAGCCAGAATTGACCTGCTGGCTGTTTAATGAGTTGATTTCTGCCAAGTTGCTTTTTTAATTTTGAATAATCATATTCGATCAACAGCACGCCTTTTAATGGCTGATTCGCTTCTACCTTCCCGCATCTGGGACAAAGATATTGAAAAGTTGATTCGATGGCTTCGACTGAAAATTCAGTCTGGCAATCGAAGCATTTGTAGGTGTAATGATTCATATTTTTGATTAATTGTAGCTGTAGGACAAAATGCCATTTTGTCCTACATGATCAGCGCCAATAACGCTTTTTCTACATGCAACCGATTTTCTGCCTCCTGATACACCACCGAATGCGGGCCATCGATCACGCCTGGCGTCACTTCTTTGCCCCGATCGGCGGGTAGCGGATGCATGTAAAGCGAATGCTTGTTGGTTAAATCCATGCGACGTTCATCGCAAACCCAATCGGGATATTTGTCGATCAAAGCTATCCCCTCTTTTTCATCCTGAGTGTGAACCAATGGTCCCCAGGATTTGGGAATGACCACATCGGCATCGTGAAAGGCTTCGTCCATTTTATGAGTAATATTGAATTTCACACCAGCTTCCTCAGCATTCTTTTTCGCCTGCTCAATAATGTGGGGCATCAATTTAAATTCAGGGGGATATGCCAACGTGACATCGATGCCGAAACGTGGCATCATCAAAATCAAGCTTTGTGGGACAGAAACAGGACGCATGTAATTGGGGGCATAAGTCCAACTCACGCCCAATTTCAAGCCTCGGGTGTTTTCTCCGAAATGTTCCGTAATGGTGAAATAATCCGCCAGAATCTGGGCGGGATGATAGACGTCGCATTGCATGTTCACAATCGGCACGGAGCTATGCTGGCGCAATTCTTCCAGATAGCGATTCCCTTCGCCATATTTGCAATAGCGAACCGCGATCCCCTGCAGATATCCTGACAGCACTTTCGCCGTATCCTTTGCCCCTTCGCCATGAGAAATCTGCATCGTCTGCGGCGCAAAATAAATTCCATGACCACCCAATTGCGTCATGGCTGCTTCAAATGAAGTTCGGGTACGGGTCGATGCATCAAAGAAAATCATGCCCAATGTCTTGCCTTCCAATAATCGATTGAATCTTCCTGCGGCAAATTCTAATTTCAACTGCTTTGCCATTTCAAACAATGTCTTCAATTCCTGAACCGACCAGTCCTGGGTCGTGATAAAATGTTTGCCTTTCAGCTTCGTTTGCATATCGTTCTCCTGATTTGAAATTATCGATGCGGAATAATGGAATAGTGGAATGTTGGAATGCTGGAAGACTCCATCAATCCACTATTCCAACCTTCCAATATTCCACCATTCCATCGTTCCTTCACTCCACCGCTCCGATCTCCTTGCACAGCATAAACGGAAACAGCGCATAAAACTCCGTCGCCTTCCACAAATCTTCCAGCAGTAATTCTTCTTTTGAGGAATGCGAAAGCTCCTCTTTGCCAGGCGCAAAGCCAATCGTCGGAATATCGAAATGGCCTGCGGTAGCCACGCCATTGGTCGAGAAGCTCCAGACGCCACTTGATGCTGGCTGCTCCAGCACCATTGCCGCTGTTTTCAAAGCTGCCTGGGCGAGTGGATGTTCTTCTTCTAAAATCCAGGTCGGAAAATACGCCTCTTGCTGGAATTTGGTTCCCTTCCAGCTAACTCCTTCGTAAATCGGAATCGTGACATTCTCTTCAAGCTTATACTGGTCGAGAATGCCCTTTAGCTCATTGATCACGCTATTGCGATTGTCATCGATGGTCAGCCGTCGGTCGAGATGAATTTCGCAATAGTCAGGCACCGAGCAGAGCGATGGGGCACGAGAAATAACCTGGCTGACGGTGATCGAGCCTTTGCCGAGCGGCTCAACCGAAGGAAAGTGGTGATTCATTTCCTCGATTTCTTTAATGACTGGCATCATTTTGTAAATGGCATTGATGCCCTGTTCATTATGAGCGCCATGCGCTGACTTGCCTGCGACACCGATTTTCACTTCCATCCTGCCTCGCTGCCCTCGATAAACTTTTAAATCGGTCGGCTCGCCGAGCAGCACATAGTCGGGCTTGATTCCTTCATTTTCGATCAGATGAAATAGTGGATAACCATCGATATCTTCTTCCAGCACCGAGCCGACCACGTACAACGTGAACGGCAAATCCTGTCCCTTGAATTTTGATTGAAGAACTTTTCCCGCCAGCAGAAAACCCGCCATAGCAGGCTTTTCATCGACAGCGCCCCGACCATAAATTTTGCCATCAATAATTCTCCCATCGAAGGGTGGGTATTGCCAGTTTTCAGATTCCGTGACTTTGACGGTATCGATATGGGCATCATAAAGAATTTTGATTTTGCCAGATCCAATCTTTCCGACCACATTGCCCAATCCATCGATGAATGCCTCATCGAAACCGAATTCTTTCATTTTGTCCAGAATAAATTCTACAATCTCCTGCTCCTCGCCACTGTAGCTGCGGATCTGGATCAAGCGTTGCAGCAGGAGATATAGCTCCTCTCGCAAATTGGGCGTGTCAGTTAGCATTTGATGTGGTAATGATTTTTTGCTCATGATCAATTATTCCTGTATTAAATCTTTTTCAATAGCTGAGGTGCTGTAATGAAAAGTGCAAACACCATAATTTATTATGGTGAGCTTCCTAAATTATGATAACTCCTCCAAAGTTAACGCTGATTTCGGACACAACGAGATACACAATCCACAGCTCACGCATCTGGATCGATCCACCAAAAATTTCTGCTCCTCAAATCGGATGGCGTGATGAAGGCACGAACGAACACAGCGATCACAAAAATTACATTGTTCGATCTGAATCGAGGGATATAATTGCGCCCCTTCCTTCAAGACATAAAGCTTTCGAGCCTGCTGACGATGAAAGGCGCCTTTGAGTGATTCGATATTCGGATAGCCATGCTCCTCCATCCATTCCGATAACTGTTGAGCCAATTCGCCATAAACCTGCTGCCCTTTCAAAATCGCCAACGAGCAAATCTGCACCGCCGATGCGCCAGCCATCAAATATTTGACGACATCCAGAACCGAACTGATTCCGCCAACTCCGATCACAGGCTTTTGTGCAAGCGAATAAATCGACGCCACAAAATGCAATCCGATGGGAAGAATGCTTCTGCCAGAAAGCCAGCCTCTGCCATCTTCGCTTCCCAGATAAGGCTGTAATGTTTCGACATTAAAATCCAGAGCGGGCCCCACACTATTGATAGCAACATAACCATCGACTATATCATCTATTGCCTGAATCGCTGATTTTAAATCAGAGATAGACGGACTCAATTTGGCAAACACGGGAACGCTGACCTGATCTTTGATGGCAATAGCAGTTCGTTTCAAATTCTCAGCATCTTTTCCGATGTAATGGATCGAAAATTCAATGGCATCGACCAGGCCGCTTTTTTCCAATGCTTGTCCTAAAATTTTCAAATCATCGGGCGAATAGCCCACCGATGCAATAACGGGCAGTCCCAGTGATTTAATCTGAGGAAGCTCTTTGTCGATAAAATCTCGGTAATGAATTTCCGACCACAGCTCGGCGTTCAACAGACTCCCAGAAAAAGGCGAATAAATATTGGGAATCGGCACCCTGGCTGGCTGAACGCTGATCGTTTTGGTCACCAATCCGCCTGCGCCGCATGCGGCCGCTTGTCTCAGCATTTCTGCATTGGCTGAAGTCGGACCTGCCGCCGTCCAGATGGGATTGGGAAATTCGATGTTGCAGATTTTAGTCTCTAGATTTGCCACTTTCAAGGTGGAGTCCATTTATCTTTATCCAATACTTTTATCAATCGCCTCAATAATTTGCTTATACCCCGTACAGCGACACAGATTCCCCGCAATGGCTTCTTTAATTTCATCTTCCGTCGGACGGGGATTTTCCAGCAACAGCGCATAAGCCGACATCAACATGCCAGGAGTACAAAAGCCGCATTGTACGGCGCCGTATTTTATGAAATTTTCCTGCAGCGGATGGAGCTGGCCGTTCTCTGCCAAACCTTCGATTGTTACAATTTCAGCGCCATCGACCTGCCCTGCCAGAACCAGACAGGAGTTCACCGCATTGCCATTCATCAATACCGTACACGCCCCACATTCGCCGATGCCGCAGCCTTCTTTGGTGCCAGTCAATCTAAAATCTTCCCGTAATATATCTATTAATCGGCGGTTCGCTTCGGTTTCGATGGTGGCGGATTTACCGTTCAGTTTAAATTGGATTGTTATGGACATGGGTTATATGCTTCTTTTTAGCTTCATTTGCCATTGCATTTTGTCCCTAACGGGACAACGGCGTTTTTTCATTGATCTTTCTATAAACATTTAATCCCTAACGGGATTTAATCAAATTTTCCTCGAAAATGACATAGCTATCAATTTTGTCCCGTTAGGGACAGCATGTTTATAGCAAAAAGCAAACAAACTATAGATACGGTCCCGTAGGGACGGAACGTAATGTTCGCTGTTAATCGTCAAATCACCCTTTCAAAGGTTCCCAACCTTTGAAAGGATCTGATAAAACATCTGCTGCACCACTGGCAGTTTATAGGCGCTCGACCAGCGCAAGCCTGTTTTATCCAGAATGGATTGCCCTAATTGTTGCGTCAGAATTTTAAACAGTTCATCGCTGATGACTTTTCCCCTGGCGAAATCTTCCAATTCAGAAAAACGAACACCAATGGGCGTCACCGCTCCGCTGGCGATGCGTATATCTTTAATCTTCTGGTCAATAATTTTTAACAGCACAGCTAACGTGATGCGGCTGATGGCGACGCCACGCCGTCGGCCTAATTTATAAAATTCGCTTCGATAACCATTCGGGAGAATAGGCAGAATAATTTGTGTCACCAATTCATCGGAAGCAAGCTGTGTTTGATACGGTTTTAACAAGAATTCTTGCAACGATATTTTTCGCTCACCGTTCAGCGAGCGAATTTTGATGCTCGCATCGTAAACCAGCAGCGGCGGCACGCTATCGGCGCACGGGGCGTTGTTGCAGAAATTTCCCCCGATGGTCGCTCGATTCCGAATCTTGACGCTGCCAATTGTGGAACTTGCCTTTGTTAATAAAGGAAAGTGTTTCTGGATCAACGGAGATTTCGTCAGCTCAGAAAAAGTGATGTCTGCTCCGATAATTATGTTTTGATCATCTTGTTCAATGATTTTCAATTCGGCAATTTGATTGATATCGATCAGCTTTTTGATATGCTGGAATCGAGCCGCGCCTTGCTGAAAGCCTGGGATCATGTCGGTTCCGCCAGCGATGATTCGTGCCTGACCTTGATTTTCAGCCAGCAAGGAGAGCGCTTCATTAATTCGATTGGGACGAGAAAATTCTATGGCTGGAATCATTGGGCGCTCCCTCTGCTGATTTTTGATGGTCGCAATTTCCGTTGGAGAAGAATTTCTTCCAGGTTGAGCGGTAAATGGAAATAACGTTCTCCGACAGCATTGCGCACCGCATTTGCAATAGCCGCCGCCGTCAATTCCAGCGTCGGCTCGCCCAAAGATTTCGCACCCCAGGGGCCAAACTGATCTTTGCCCTCAATAAAAATCGGAACGATCTCGCCAATGTCCTTGCTGGTGGGAATTAAAAATTGATCAAAATTCAACTCCCGAATAAAGCCATCCGTTGTTGAAATTTCTTCCCACAGGCCATAGCCAGCGCCCTGGGTAACACCGCCGTAAACCTGTCCCCGTGCTCCCAAAATATTGATCACCGTACCAGGATCATGAACCGCCACGACACGATCAACATGAACTTCACCCGTGCCAATATTCACGGTCACTTCGGCGACCTGACATCCATAGACGTAAGTGAAATATGCTTGACCCTGGCCCGTCGCTTCATCCCAATCGACTTTTGGTCCTGGATACCAGCCAATCGCTGCCAGATTTGTTCCGTTATTATAAGCTAAATTACAAAGTTCTGAAAAGGAGATTTTTTGCTGAGAATTCCCCGCCAGTGCAACTTCTCGATTTTTAAAAATCAAGCGAGCTTTGCGATTGATATTCCAATGGTCGGATAAAATTTCCTCCAGTCTCTGGCGAACGATCTCAGCCGCCGCTTTAACCGCGCCGCCGCCCATTAAAGTTGAACGTGATGCTACCGTAGGCCCGCTATCGGGCACCAATCCTGTGTCCTGTTCCAGATAATAAATATCATCGACCTGAATCCCCAACGCTTCGGCAGCAATGATTGAAAATGTAGTACATAATCCCTGCCCATTCTCAACCAGGCCTGAAATCAAATAAACCGATCCATCGGGTTGAACCGAAAGATAGGCTGCCGCGGCATCGATCCCTTCGGCGCCGAGTGAGCAGCCCCGATAGCTCATTGCCAGCCCGATGCCTTTTTTGAATAATTTATCATTCGGAATAAATTCATCAGATTGAAGAATCAGTGAATCTTGATTTTTGATGGAAATATTTTTGGGCAGATAACTTGTGCCTTCCTTTTTATTCTGCTGCTGGTTTGAAATCCATCGGACTGGAAAATTGGTCGCTTCGACTGCTTTATCGAGAACGGTCATCAAATTCACATCATGATTTTTCAACGGCTGTCCACTGGCAGTGATCGAGCCAGAGCGAAAACCATTGATGCGACGAATCTCAACCGGCGTAATTCCCAATCGAATGGCAATCTCATCCATAATGGATTCCTGGGCAAAGATGGGCTGGGGCGAGCCAAATCCCCTCATGGCGCCTGTGTAGGGATTATTCGTATAAACCGCCCGCACATCGGTCCACACATTTTCAATCTCATACGGTCCTGTGGCTTGCACTACCGTCCGCCAGGTGACAAACGGACTCATCGAAGCATAAGCCCCGCCATCGGCCAGGATGTCGATTTTCATGGCTTTGATTTTGCCATCTCGATTGAAACCAACTTTGTAGCTCATAATATAAGGATGTCGTTTATAGGATTCCAGAATTGATTCTTCTCGACGATAGCGAATCTTGACTGGTCGGCCTGTTTTCAATGCACCGATGGTCGCCCGAGCCGCCAGAATATTCATGGAATCATCTTTGCCGCCGAAGGAGCCGCCCAGCTCAGCCTGCTCGACACGCACTCTGGCTAACTGCCAGCCCAGCACTGCCGCGACAACTTTTCGAGCCGTAAACGGATTCTGGATACTTCCGATAATTTTAATCTCATTCCTTCCTTTAACTGGATAGGCAATGACGCATTCTGGCTCGATATATGCGTGTTCGATGAATGGCGTGCTATAGGTCTGTTCTATGATGAAATCGCTCTGGGCAAAGCCGCTCGCAATATCACCCTTGCGCAGCGGATAATGGACGATCAAATTGGTGCCGAGCTCGGGGTGGATCAAAGGGGCATCGGGATTTAACGCCAGTTGGGGATCGGTCAGGACGGGCAGCGGTTCGCAATCAACCCTAACTTTTTCTCGTAATTCGAGCAGGGCGGCTTCCGACTCTCCGATGAGCATGGCAACGGCATCGCCTGGGGTAACGATTTTTTCAAAGGCGAAAATCGGCTGATCTTTTTTGATGATACCGATCTTTTTTTCGCCAGGAATATCGCGCCAGTCACAGATCGCTGCAACCGCTGAATGGTTTTGAACGGCTGAGTAATCGACCTGATTGATTTTAGCATGAGCCAAAGGTGCCCGAACCATCACACCGAACAATTGATCTGCGAAATAGTAATCATCCGCAAATTGTGCCTGTCCTGTGACTTTGGCGTGGGCGTCCTGACGGGGAATTGATTTGCCGATGAGAGTAAGATAATTTTTCATAGCAGCGGATTCGGTATTTGAAAGGATGCAAATTTAAGCGTTAATTTAAACAAAATGATTCAAAATTACAAATCATTTTTCATCGATTTTATGCAATGAAATAAAAATCGCCCTTTATAGGGCGACCGTTCTACATTTATCGGAAAAAGCAACCCTTGCGAAGGTTGGAAACCTTCGCAAGGGTTATAAAATTTAAAATAGCGCGGAAGAAAATCTCCGATGGTATTTTTTCGTTAATTCATGTTCACTGCCCAGAATTTTGAACAATGCCACGCAAGCCTTCCGAGCGCCATCGTTATCCACCTGGCGATCAATGATGATCGAATCGATCCAGCTTTCAAGTGAGGTCTGATAATCATGTCGTTTAAAAGCCTCGATCCCCCTGCCATAGAGCGTCCACGCTTCGGTTTTCTGCTTTTGAGCCTCCGCTATTAATTCTTTTGACGAATGAATCAACCGATAGAGGTTTCGCATCGCATCGATCTGATCGAACATGGCATGACCTTCATCGATTCCTTCGGTCATCTGGATTGCCTTTTCAGGGTCATCGATGAAAATCAGCCGAGCCAGCATCACTTTCGCATCGAGGTTGCTGGCATCCTGATCAATCGCATATTTAAGGAACTGTTTGGCCCGATTCGCATCACCCAGTTCGAGCGCCTGCATGGCTTGCTCGACGGCATTTTTTGATTTAGTCGGCAAGTATTCGTTGAGCCATTTGATGACCTGTGGTTCGGGCAGGGCGCCCACAAATTCAGCTATCAGTCGCCCTTCCGAAACCATTTTCACGGCAGGAATACTTTGAATTCCAAACTGCTGGGCAAGCTCGGGCTGGGACTCGGTATCTATTTTTATCAATCGCCAGCGACCGTTCGCCTGTTTGGCCAGCTTTTCCAGAATCGGTCCCAGCATGCGACAGGGTGCGCACCAGGCTGCCCAAAAATCAACTACGATTGGCTGTTTGAAACTCGCATTAATTATATCGCTTTGTAAATCCACTTTATTCTGATTCATTCTATCTACCTTTAAACCAAACCATTTCGATCTTTTTAAAATTAAACAAAATCACTAATTACCCAAATACCGGATTACCCAATTACCTGATTACCAAATTACCTAATTACCTATTTAAAGCCGCTTCCTCATTCCCCGCCACAATCGCCACAATCCGCTCTTTGATCTTTTCAGTCGACTCCATCGCGGAATTGATGATATAGCATGGCGCGATTTTTAGCAACTGCTGGAAATAGCGTTTCTGCAAATCCAAACGATCCATGGAGCGAATCAAAAGATGCGGATTAAAGAACGGCACGCTTTGCATTCCGCCGTAACTGCTTTGCGCTCTCCCCTCTTCCAATACTTTTAGCGCTTCATCTGGATTCAATTTCACAATGGCTGGCGAAATCGGATCTTTCCTGAATAGAAGAATCCATTTCACCTGAGTCCGTTTCACGTGCTTTTCTGGTCCACCCAGCCAGTACGGATCGAGCATGGCGATGGAAACTTTGGAAGCCGAGAAACAGTACGGCGCGCCGCGATCCAGTCGGCAGTTATCCTCCCGCTTGCATTTCTCATTGGTGCACTCATCTTTCGAAGTCACCACATTCTCGCATTTGCTCATGTCGAATAACGGCACTATCTGGGGGAATCGCTCGACGAAATCGGTATTGAAGCTGAATTTCCGCTCCACCGTATCGGCCAGCGCTTCGTTGCCGATGTAGCGAACCATCACGAAATCATTGGAATGCAGCTTCACATTGGGCTGCTTCAATAGCTCGGCAAATTGCTCCATTTTTCCCGTTCCTGGCGGGCCGATCAACAGCATTCCCTTCCCTCCGATATCGACTGACTGGGCACGAATGCTGTGGAGATTGTGCAATCGCTCGGTAATATCGGCAATCATGCCCAGCGCCAGGCTGCGTAATTGGGGATAGAAAGCAGATTTAAAATAGAATGCGGTTCGAGATTCTGGATTGTAGAACGCCCGTGGCTCACGACCTGTAATCCAGTTGACGGCATAAATGATGGCATGCGGCTCCAGATCGGTTTCCAATTGAGCGGGATAAAAATTTTCCACCCAGAAATCATGCAAATGCGGACTATTGGTGCGCAATTGAATCACGATTCCCGCGATATTGACGTTCCACTCGTAATAGCCTTCGAACGTCATAAATGCTTCGGATTCCGCCATTAACGCATGGCGCATCTCCAGGCTGATATTCGGCTCGACCTCGACAAAGGTTTTGCGCTTGGTGACAGTATTATTGAGCGGCTTCTTCTCCGTCTTTTTGATAGGCACCAGTTTCGCCATCGCATCGGCAATCCGATCCATCGCCTTCTCGATATTCTCCATCGAGTTGGCATACGAAAAGCGGATGAACTTATCATCGCCAAACGCATCGCCAGGAACGAGCGCGACTTTCGCCTGCTTCAACAAATAATACGCCAGTCCATTGGAATTCCGAATCTGGCTGTTATCGTGGGCGTAATCATAATAGGCGGAAAAATTCGGAAACAGATAAAAGGCGCCCTGGGATTTGTAGCAGGATACCTTCGGAATCTGGCTGAGCCGATAATGCATGTAATTGCGCCGCCGCTGAAACTCCGAGACCATCTTGTTGATCTCATTCTGCGGTCCGCCGAACGCTTCGACGCAGGCTTTCTGGGAGATGGCGCAGGCATTGGACGTGCTGTGGCTCTGCACTTTATCCATGGCCGAAATAATATCTTTGGAGCCTGCGGCATAGCCGATCCGCCAACCTGTCATGGCATACGCCTTCGATGCCCCATTGATTAGCACGGTGTTTTTGCGGATTTTATCACCCAGCGAGGCCATGCTGAAATAGCGAAAGCCATCATAAACTAACTTATCATATATCTCATCTGAAATAATCAGCAAGCCTTCATCGATGGCAATATCGGCCAGCTCTTCCAATTCTTCTCGGGAATAAACTGTACCTGTCGGATTGCAGGGATTGTTGAGGATCAGCGCTTTGGTTCGGGAGTTGATCGCTCGGCTCAAATCTTTCGGCGTCAACTTGAATCCGTTTTCCTCTCTTGTCGGAACGATCACAGGCGTGCCTTTTGCCAGATTGACGATCTCGGGATAGGACACCCAATACGGCGCGGGAATGATCGCCTCATCGCCAGGATTGAAAATCGCCATGGCTAAATTATACAGGCTGTTCTTGCCACCGCTGGAAACGATGATCTCGTCTTTCTCATACTGCACACCATGATCCTGGTAAATCCTTTTGATAATAGCCTCTTTCAACGCTGGCATTCCCGCATTGGCCGTATATTTGGTAAAATTCTTGTCGATCGCATTTTTGCCTGCAGCTTTCACATTATCAGGCGTGGCAAAATCTGGCTCACCAACGCTCAAGTCTATCACATCGATCCCCTCAGCCCGCATGGCCTGGGCTTTGGCATTGATCCGTAACGTGGGAGAATATGCAATTTCATGTATTCGATCTGCTAACATTTCCTTGTCTTCTTATCTTCTCTGATGATTTTCTTAATAGAACGCGGATGACGCTGATCACGCGGATTTGCACGGATTTTTTTTAAAGCCTTGACTGGTTTATCTTTTATTGAATTTCGATTAAAGCTTGACGCTGTACTCAAAAATTTCCGTTGTCAGACTCTTAAATTGAATCCGTGAAAATCCGTCCAATCCGCGTCATCCGCGTTCTATGACCATTTAACTTTTCGATGATTTATTTTCAGCTTTCTGTCCAGGTAACTTTTCTAGCAACTTCTTCAAATCCACCCCACTCAGCGATTCCACTACCGTCGGCAGTTGCGCCAAAACTTGAGCCACTTGCTCGGTAATTTTCGATACTCCCACCGATCCATCGCTCCCCCCGACCATCACAATTTTCTCGATCTTCGATAGCGGCTCGGAGACAGCTCGTGCTAATTCGGGCAGCGCATCGATGACCATTTTATAGACCGCCGCTTCGTTGTAATCCTTCCACGATTCGGCTTTTTGTTTCATCGCTTCGGCTTCGGCTGCGCCTTTGGCCTTGATCAATTCAGCTTCGGCCATGCCCTCTAACTTCTGGGCTTCGACTTTGGCTTTCGCTTCTGCTTCGATACGGAAACTCTCGGCTTCAGCTTCGGCCTGGGATTGATATTTTTTCGCATCGGCTGCCTTTTTGACCGAGGACTCTAATTCTTTCTCCTTGCGCAAAATCTCCATCTCTTCGATTTTGATGGCCTGCTGCTTCTCGATCAATTTAACCTGGGACTCCTCTTTCTTGATCTGCTGTGACAGTCGAAATTTCTCCAGGTCATAAGAAAAATCTGCCACGGCTCGTTTCTGATTAATATCGGCCTGGTATTGTGCCCGTTGCGATTCAAAATCTCGATTGGCTTTCGCCACTTCGATTTCTGCCTTTAATTTGGCAATGTCCCCATCTTTTCTTGCCTGCGCGGCTCTGATGGAAGCTTCTTTATCTGTCTCTGCCTGGGCGATTGCGGCATTCATCTTCACCTGGGCGATCTGCGGCTGTCCTAATGCTGCCAGGTCGCCCTGAGTGTCGCTAATATCTTTGAGAGCGAAAGAAAGAATCTCCAATCCCATCCGAGCAAAATCTTTTTGCGAGCTCTGGATCACTTTGGCTGAAAATTGCTCTCGATTCTGATAAACCTCTTCCACTGTCATGGCGCCAAGCACGGCTCGCATGTAACCTTCCAGCACGCTATAAGAAACATCTTTGATGCCCTGGCCGCCACTGCTCAAAAACTGCTCGGCCGCCCGTCGCACCGCTTTTTCTTCGCTGCTGATTTTCACCTGTGCCGTCGCCTCAGCGATGATATGCACGCCCTGGGAGGTCAGCACTTCTGGCGTCTTGATATTCAATGTGTAAATTTCCAGCGGCAACACCTGCACCTGTTCGATAAACGGCTTCACAAACGTACCGCCACCAACGCTCATTCGATAACCGATTTTCCTGACCGTCCCATCAGGATCGGTCACTTTGCGCATCCGTCCACCTGAAATGATCAACACTTCATTGGGACCAACCTTTCGATACTGTTTCGCTAATGCGATAATAAAAAGAGCTAATAAAACGACAACTACGCCGATGATAATCAGCAAATTCACCGTTGATAACATTAGGCCCTCCTTGGCACTCCAAATTGAACTATATTAACTGAATTTGAACTTTGTTTATTTTAAAAAAGAAGGCTAAATATAGAGAAATTTACTTTATTTTGCAATAGATTTTTTGAGTATTTCTGGCAAACATGACCGTGATAAATTGACCGTCACCTGCGAGGTGACGGTCAATTTATCTTGCAACATATCTAAAATTGTCCTTGACTTTCATTGGCAATTTGTTTATTATTTGCCTCAATTCAAATTCATTTTTTACATCTAAAAAAAAATTAGTTTTCCAAAAATCAACAAGGGACAACAGAGCCACGATCAGGTTGATTTGCGATATGGTCAGTAAAGTATTGACATTTTGACGACCGATCCAGTGAACCGCAATAGCGAAAGGAAATCTTAATGATGAAAACCAAAACTCATTCCTTCCATTTCATCACTTGCTTGATTTTGATGTTATTATTGCTCAACAAAACAGGCTATCCACAATCTGGAACAATTAACTTTGATGCCCCTGAGTGGCTCACTCTAACGGATCAGAAATTCTTCCCTGAAGGTCCAGCCGATACACTTTCCGATAAAGAAAAAGGGGTTGACTTCATCGTGGCTTCTGGCGAAATGTATCTTGTTGCTGATCAGCCAGCAGGTGGCAAGCTGTTCTTTTCGCCTGTGATCTCAGCTATTGATTCGACTGATAAAATGGGATGCCTGTTAATTCGATTTCGGAACTCGAAAGGTAGAGTCTTATTCAAAGTTTCTCATGACTCAGTAGCCATCGATCAGCCTCCCTATATGAAAGTTGATTTTTATAAAAACTATGATGAAAATAATCCACTATATTCAATGGAAGTCCCCTGGAAAGGCAAAGCAGACACTTTAGTAGAATATAGCAACATTAATCAAGGCATTAAAATGGTGATCATCAATACCAGGTATGCTAAAAATTATTTAGATAGTCTTGAGTTTCAGACCAGATTGGAGCGATTGCTCAGCAAAGTAAGCGACTGGGTCTGGGGCATCCCCCTTTTGGTGCTGCTGTTTGGAACGCATTTGTTTCTCACCTTTCGATTGCGCTTCATTCAACGCTTCATCGGCAAAGCGATCAAATTATCATTTCAGCGCAAGACCGAAGGTGCTGGCGATGTCAGCCATTTCGGCGCGCTGACTACTGCTCTCGCTGCAACCATCGGCACAGGAAATATCGTGGGCGTTGCCACGGCGATAGCCGCTGGCGGACCTGGCGCTGTGCTCTGGACCTGGCTCACGGGTGTCTTCGGCATCGCCACCAAATATGCCGAAGCTGTGCTCTCCGTGAAGTATCGAATTAAAACTCCCTCAGGGCAAATGGCGGGCGGACCCATGTACGTGCTGGAACGAGGACTGAAAATGAAATGGCTGGGTATGCTCTTTGCCGCCCTCACTGCGGTAACGGCTTTTGGCATCGGCAATATGGTGCAGGCAAATTCTATCTCCACGATGGTCAACGAAACCTTCAAAGTCTCGCCCTGGATAACGGGAGTGCTGATGACGGTTCTCACTGCGATTGTGATTCTGGGCGGCATAAAATCCATCGCCCGAGTCTGCGAAGGATTGGTACCGTTTATGGCGGTTTTTTATATGATCGGTTGTGCGGTGCTGTTGATCCTGGGCGCCTCCTCTATTCCTGACACGATAACATTGATTTTCAAAAGCGCGTTTACTGGACACGCGGTCATTGGTGGCTTTGTTGGCGCTGGCGTTAGAGAGGCAATTCGCTACGGCATCGCACGGGGACTCTTTTCCAACGAATCAGGCCTGGGCAGCGCCCCGATCGTTGCTGCCGCCGCTCAGACCAAAAATCCTGTCCGACAGGCGCTGGTCTCCTCCACAGGCACGTTCTGGGATACGGTCGTGGTTTGCGCCATGACAGGATTGGTTCTGGTCAATTCTCAAGAATGGCTTAACGGACTTTCAGGCGCTGCGCTCACCAAAGCGGCCTTTGCCGATATTCCCGTCCTCGGTCCGATCATCCTGACGGTTGGATTGCTCACCTTTGTTTTTTCTACGATCCTGGGATGGTCATACTACGGCGAAAAAGCCGCCGAATACCTGTTCGGAAGCTGGATCGTTCAACCCTATCGTTTCGTCTGGGTGATCATGGTCATGGTCGGCTCTGTCGCCACCATGCCAGCAGTCTGGTCCTTCGCCGATATTGCCAACGGCTTGATGGCCATTCCCAACTTGATTTCGCTGTTGCTACTGAGCGGGGTAATTGTGGCCGAGACCAGAAAGTTTCTGTGGAGCGATAAGCTGGATGACGTTTCTGGTAATTAGGTAATTGAGGTAATTGGTACAATCATTTATGGCCCTCACCTCGCCAGAATTTGTCAATCCGAATTTTTTTGCTGTCATTCCGAACGCAGCGCAGCGGAGTGAGGAATCTCTATATGAAATTGAACCAATGACTTTTACAAATTCCTCATCCGCTTCGGCGGATGAGGAATGACATGTTTTGCCTAATAATTTTTATTTTCACACAGTCTCGCATGTGATGGTCATATCTGCTTCGAAGCCTTAAAAGCATCTTCAAAAAAACAGTTTTGCACTTCCGAATAATTGCAGGTAATATAAATTGGTGACCTGTGGCTAAAACTGCGATTCAAAAGCCATGAATTTAAATTATTGTCACTTCGTAGATTTCAGTTGTAACTTTTAGCTGAATTCACTAATTTTATTCTGCGATTTTTTCCAACTTATTTTCAATCGCTACGAGAATTTGCCAATTGCTTGATTTGAATTGAAGCGCACTCGACGCAGCTTTGAACGACATCCTTTGAGAAGTGCTGACATGCAAGCTGAACATAAAATAGAACAAGATACATCTCCCAATGCTTCTCAATTACAAGCCATTCAAACCACCGAATGCCCCCTGCTGATCATCGCTGGTCCTGGCGCAGGGAAAACCTTTACACTGGTCGATCGGGCGTTTTATCTCATTGCTCAAAAAAATATCTCGCCTGAAAATATTTTAATTTCTACGTTTACCGAAAAAGCCGCCAGGGAAATCATCGACCGCAAATCCGAATCCAAACCAGACATAAACGATGTACAATCCTACCAGCGCTATCAGAAGCAGTTGGAAACATATGCCCACATTCTTGAAGAACGGCATGGCTTGCATGTCTCCCAGATGCATCTCTATTATACAGGCGAAGGCAATGGTAATCCGTTGATCACCTTTGAAAAGAACCAGCGCCATATCGATCAAACCATGCAGGAGTTTGTTGCGATTGTCAATCGGATTGAAAATAAGGATTTTCAGATTTCCCTTCGTCCGAAGCGGATTTGTAAAAATTGTGATTTAAGGTTTTATTGTGTATTTAGGGGATGTGATATAAAAAACTAAGTACAAACAATTCTAATTTATTTTTGGTTAACTTATTTTATTCAATTTGGAGGTATATTATGAATATTTTTGTTAGCTCTACCTATGAAGATCTCAAGGATTATAGAATAGCTATAAGAGCTGCAATCCTTGAACTTGGTCACACTCCTGTAATGATGGAGGATTTTATTCCTTCTGGGTATTTACCAAAGGAAGAATGTTGTAGATTGGTCGAAAAGTCTTATGTATTCATTGGTATTTATGCTCATCGTTATGGATACATACCTGGAGGAGACCGAGTCTCCATTACGGAACAAGAATATTTGCATGCAAAGAAAAAATTAGATAAAAAAAATATATTCTGTTTTGTTCTTGATGAGAAAGTTGAATGGCCTGACGAACATAAAGAAAATATTCCTGAGTTAAAAATTTTTAGAGGAAAAATATTAACTGAAAATGTAGTAAAAATGTTTAAGTCTCCTGAAGAATTAAAAGCACAGGTTATAAAAGTATTGGTATCCATTCTTCCTCCGCAAGAAGAAATATTAGAAACTTTAATAAGTGCAAGGAAAACAACTTATAAAATTGGTAAAACAGAACGATTAAATGCTATCTATGAAATAATAAAAAAGAATGAAAAAAAAGAATTAAAAAATGAAGCATTACAAATAACCACTAATCTAATAAGCAGTAATTTTCAACCAAGCGATACATTGATTTCATCACGATTAGTATATTTAACAATCTATTTATTAAAGAATCATATTAACATCGATTCATTTGCTGGCTTTGCTAATAAATTTATTAAGAAAATTAGAATTAGAAATTATCTGAAAACACGAAGCAAAACAGGTGCAAGGCATTTTTACTATCATTGCAACAAAGGTTGCAACGAGAGGTTTCGAGCAGATATGGCGAATAAGGAATTTGAATCTTATTTGAAGTCCTTTAAAATACGTGAAGAAGTATTGGTACTATATCATTACATTTTAAAAGATGTGTTCCAGAGAGATGATGTTGATCGAGAGAAAGAAACTCAAAAGTTAGAAGTTCAAATTAAAGATTTCCAGAATAAGATTAACAGCGTGGAAGATAAATTTTTTGATAATGCGATCGATAAACAAACGTATAATGAAGTAAAACAAAGATACAGAGATAAAATCAATTCTCTTAAAAATAAAATACAAGAGTTACAGTTTCAGGATTCTAACTTCATGAAATATACTGAATATGGCTTATCATTATTGGGAAATTTAGAAGGTTACTACAAACAAGCTGCTATTGAAGTCAAATCAAAGATTGTGGGTTCGATATTTCCAGAAAAATTAATTTTTGCAGAAAAAAAGTATCGAACTCCAAAAGTGAATGAAGTGCTCGCTCTAATCACCTCAAATATCAACCACTTAGGCATCCCTAAAAAACAAAAAGCTGTCAGAATTGACAGCCTGCACCGTATGGCGTCCCCAGGGGGAATTGAACCCCCGTTTTAGGATCGAAAATCCCAGGTCCTAGGCCACTAGACGATGGGGACGATTGTTACTCACTTCAGGGAGAGTGACGGGATTCGAACCCGCGGCCACCAGGGCCACAACCTGGTGCTCTATCCAACTGAGCTACACCCTCCAAATTGAGTGGCTCAATATAAGCTATTTTTTTTTGAAATGCAAGAAAAAAATCGGCCGACTCGAATTCCATTGATAATTTTCTTTAGACATTTTGTTTGATATGTGTCATTTTAATCGCTGGAAGGAACAAATATCATTGCGCCACGTATTAGGAATCGCCTTGAATATTGCGAGCAGTTTTTGGTGACTGTGAATCTTAATTTCGCTAATTTGAGCTTCGCTAAAATCTATTTGTCAAATGGAAGATTCGTAAAACCGATTCTCCATTTTGGGGGAAGATTCAAAGTCAAGGATTTAAATTCGAGCAGGATTAACCGCTCAAAAATAAAATTGTTTAGATCTAAATTAATCTTGATTTTGCAATTCTGATTTAGTAAATTTATTTTAATGACAGGCTAATAATAGATCATCATGAATAAACGGAAATGGCAATGAATCAATCTGCGAAAACATTTTTAGAACAATTAAGCAACAGTTTTGGGCCATCAGGCTTTGAGCGAGAGCCGATTAAAATCGCGAAGGATTATATTGCACCTTTTAGTGACGAAATTAATTTTGATAAATTAGGATCCCTGCTGTTCAAAAAAAAAGGTACTTCAGCAAAGCCAGTCATTTTGCTTCCCGGTCATATCGACGAAATCGGGTTTGTCATTTCTGGAATTAATGAGAAAGGCTTTTTATCTTTTAATCCCATTGGCGGATGGTTTGATCAGGTTTTATTAGGCCAGCGGGTTTTGATCCGGACCAAAAAAGGAGATCTGCAAGGGATTATTACAGCCAAGCCGCCGCATCTGCTGATGACTGAAGAGCGAAATAAGGTATTTGAGAAAGATAAAATGTTTATTGACATCGGATGCTCCAATAAAAAGGAGGTTGAAATGCAGGGCGTCCGAATTGGCGATCCGGTCATCCCATTTTCTGCTTTTTCAACATTCCAAAAAGTCGCGTACGAAATTGAAAATGGGAAAGAAATTGAAAAAGGATTGGTCGAGCTCGCTATGGGAAAAGCCTTTGATGATCGAGTGGGCGTATTCATCGCAGCAGAGGTTTTTCGCCGAATTAAGGAAGAGCAAATCGGTCATCCCAATACGATAATCGGAGCTGCGACCATTCAAGAAGAGGTCGGAGCCAGGGGCGCCAGAACGACTGCCTGGCTGGCAGAGCCTGATATCTGCATTACACTTGAAGTGGATATTGCGGGAGATATTCCCGGCGTTGAGCCGCAGCAGGCTCAAGCTGTGTTGGGAAAGGGTCCAGCAATTTTGACCTACGATGCCTCAATGATTCCCAATCAGCCATTGAAAGAATTTATAATCACAGTGGCAGAGCAAAATAATATCCCCTATCAGCTTTCATCTGTCGCACGAGGCGGTACGGATGCTGGCGCCATTCACATCACGCGAGCAGGCTGTCCGAGTATCGTGCTTGGCGTCCCTACCCGACATATTCATTCTCATGTTGGGTTGCTTTGTCTGGACGATATCGAGCATTGCATTCGGCTGGTTTTGGAAACGATTAAAAAATTAGATGAAACAACAACAAAAGGCTTTACCAATATTTGAAAAACAGTGCGTGATTTATAAAACATCGCTTTGACACGAATGAATTAAAAAGATTTTGTACTGAGCATAAAATTGAAAACCATTCCTCAAAGGTAAAATTGATCAAGCAGGAGGATGTATGGAGATCGATAGTCAGTTGACTAAAAAAACCGGAATAATTTCGTTTGCAGGAAAAATGTTAGGCGAGCCTGCCGATTCAAAAGCATTTGAAATGCAGTTACGGGAGCTGCTCAAACAGGGCATCTCCCGACTTGTTCTGGATTTACAAAAAGTACAACGCATTAACAGCACCGGCCTGGCCATTCTAATTACCGCAACAACACTATGTTCACAATGTAACGAAGGCAAGGTTTCATTAGTTGGTGTCAATGATTTTATCCAGGGAGCATTGACTTTGACCCGGTTAAATCAATTTTTTGAATATTATAATAATCTGGAAGAAGCTCAAAATTAATTTGGGATTGCAAAGAAATTCGACGTACCTGATGTGATGTTGAATTGAAATGGTTGCTGAAGAATCAGCTATTAAAGGGCGAAATTAGATTTTTATATGTTACCAAATCCTAAAGAATTCTATCGAAAATTAGATAAATTTCTGTCTGAGCTATACCTGATCGGTTCCGAAAATATTCTCTCTGTCGTACTGAAAGAACTGGTTAATTTTCTGGGCAAAGATCTGAATATCAAGAATGGCCGACTTTACGAGTTGAATATGGATCAATTGGTATTGATCCAATGCATCAACTTAGACGAGTCCAGCTTGCGATATAAAACATTGCCCCTTAATAACGAAGCGGTGCAACTGGTGCTTCAAAATGGTAGCTATATTTTTAATGATCCACGTTTGAGCCAACTGATAGAATCGACAACCAAATCTGATTTGTTCACACCCGTTGCGTTTTTTATTCAAAGAGAAGATCAGATTTGGTTGTTTGTTTTTGAATTACAGCGCGGTTGGGACCGAGAAGAAATCGATTTTTCCTTGAATACCATCCGCAAGGTTCTCAATGCCCGTATCGCCAGTGAAACTTTCCGAAATTATTTGCATCAAGCCGAACTCATTCAGCGCAGTCTATTGCCGAAAAGCCCACCAAAAATCGAGGGATTTGATATCGCTGGCAAATCGATTTCGACAGATATTGTTGGCGGAGATCTTTATGACTTTATGCTCTTCGACGATACGACATTTGGGGTGGCAATCGGAGATGCAAGTGGACATGGCTTGCCGGCAGCTCTGCTGGTACGAGATGTGGTAACTGGTTTGCGAATGGGATTAGAAAAGGAGATGAAACTAACGCCAGCCCTTGAAAAATTGAATCGGGTAATCCATCGAAGCACGTTATCGACTTCGTTTATCTCACTCTTTTATGGGGAGATTGAAACAAACGGCACTTTGGTTTACAGCAATGCCGGGCATCCGCCGCCGTTGATTATTTCAGGATACAATATTCAAACCCTGGACCAGGGTGGGTTCGTGCTCGGTCCGCTGCCAGAAGTAAAATTAAAACGCGGCTTCGCAACTTTGAACCCTGGCAGCACATTAATTCTGTACAGTGACGGCATCATCGAACGGCTTAATCGCTTTGGTGTACCTTATGAAGTCGAACGATTAACCAAAACCGCGCTTGAGTATCAACATTTAGCGGCTGAAGAATTGCTGAATTTGATTATCGATTCGGTATTTAATTTTGGCAACAAAAGCAAATGGAAAGATGATGCGACAGTTGTGGTAATCAAGAGATTGAAATGAATTATCAGCACAGATGATACTCTAAAAAATTTTGTTCAAATTAAGCAGGTATTTCAACGTTTTTCCAAAACTCAATTCATTACTCATCCTTTAATTTTTCCATTTGAACGCTTTCACAGCATGTTCTGGTCGGGGATGTTTCTCATCAAAAACCAACATTTCCTCTGTTGGTTCAATCCCAATGTCGCTTTCCTCAATCGTGCCGTCTTCTTTTAAAATTTTTTCAGGCGACAGTCCCAGATGTCTGACAAAAAATTTGTACATCCCAATTCGCTTGGAATGGCCATAATCATGGCCTTCGTCAGCCAGGTGCAGATTTTCAACTTTATCCTCTGCTCCAAATAATCGATAAACATTTTGAATGTATGGGAATTCCACGTCGGGGGTATTCTTGGTCCAGTCATTTCCACAGGAGATGATCAATTGGGGACGCGGCGCTGCCAATGCCGCAATCTCAGCGTTATTGGTTAGATGATTTTCACTCTGATGAATTGGCATGCCGCTTTCGCAATTGCAGCCGCCGAAGAAATGGGCGGAAACCATGACAACGGGAACTGAAACAGCGACCCGATCATCGACTGCGGTGAGAAGAAACGTTTGCGTTCCACCGCCCGAAGCGCCGGTAGCACCAATGCGCTTGGGATCGACATCTTTCAGCGAAATTAAAAAATCTACAGCGCGAATACTGTTCCAGGTTTGCAGTGCTAATGCTTGCTTAAAATTTCTATGTGAATCAGGAAATTTGTAATTTTCAAATTGCATGGATTCGCCGAAGCCAATCATATCATAAGCAAAGACCACAGCGCCCATTCTGGCCAGGGTGGCGCAGCAGTACTGCATATCAGGATGAAATCGTCCGCCGCAGTTTGGCTCTTTGAAATGCCCGTGAGGACAAAGAATGCCGGCGTACGGCTTTTTGCTTTCGGTCGGACGATACAAATTGCCAGTGACAAAAAATCCTGGTAGGCTTTCGAATGCTGCATTTTCGACAGTGTAGCCCTGATATATTCGTTTGCTGTGAATGATTGGTTTCAAATCGCACTTTTCTGGATAGGGCAAAAGCTCCGCGCCACGAAGTATGCCTTCGTGAATCCGATTGGCGCGCGCCTGCCATTCCTCCAAATTGGAATAGCTCTGGGCAAAGCGGGCTAACTCTTCCTTGCCCTGTTCTTCGGTGAAAAATTTCCCCTGACGGAGATAAATCTTTTGCTGATCCTGTAATTGAGCAAAAATCGAAGCAAATGTAATTAGAAATAGCATAAGTGAGGCACCCGTTATAATTTTCATTAACGTAACCTTATAAGATGAAAGCAATCGATATTTTTTTGAACTGTCATTGCGAGGATCTCTCTGCCATTTAGGGGATGGAGACGAAGCGATCTTTTAAATAAATTGAACCTGCTGATGGGATGGCTTCATCCGCTATAGTGGATTCGCAATGACTGGTGCTAATATAATTTTACAATTTTTTGACTTTATTACATTAACGCATCATGCCCTATTCTATTATTGCTTCGCTCCACTTGCCATTTTCGCTGCATACTCTATCGCTAAAATCAAGCTATCCGGACTGGCAATCCCCTGCCCGGCAATCTCGAATGCAGTTCCATGATCGACCGAAACCCGGATAATCGGAATGCCCAAAGTGATATTTACGCCTTTGATGCTTTCCATCCGGTTTAATTTGCAGTTCCAGGTAAACGCATCAAATTTAAAGGCAATATGTCCCTGATCGTGATACATGGCGACGCAGCCATCGTAGCAACCGCCTCTGGCTTTAGGGAATAAAACATCGGGCGGCAAGGGACCTTCGATCTGAATTCCTGCTTTTCTGGCTGCTTGAATGGCTGGAATAATCTCATTTTCTTCTTCCCAGCCGAATAGTCCACCATCGCTCGCATGGGGATTAAGTCCTGCCACACCAATTCGTGGTGATTCAAATCCAAACTGCTTCAGCGCATTTTGCAGCAGAGAAATCACTTTTAGAATTCGATCTTTTTTAACCAGATCACAAGCCAGCCTGACCGGGACATGAGTAGAGACGTGAATAACGCGTAAGGTTTCTGATACCAACAACATGGCAAAATCTTGAGTATTGGTGTAATGTGCATAAATTTCAGTGTGTCCAGGGAAGTGATGTCCCGCCAGATTGATGGCTTCTTTGTGAATAGGCGCCGTCACCGTAGCAGCGATCTTTTTTTCCTGCGCCAATTCAATCACTTTTTTTACAGCCTGAAAGGCCGCATTGCCAGCCATTGCAGAAATTTTGCCCTGTTCCAGTTGGCTTATGTCCACGTTTTTCAAGTCGAACACATCTATCGTTCCGTATTTAAATTCAGCATCTGATAATTCTATATTAGACCGAACGTCCAACTTCACATTTGCAATCTCAACCGCTTGTTTCATCACATTGACATCGCCAATTATAATGGGTTTACAGATTTCATAAATTTCTTTCATTGCCAGCGTTTTCGCAACAATCTCGGGTCCAATTCCAGCCGGATCACCCATCGTAATCCCAATTATGGGTATTGATTTGATCATGATCACTAAACCTCTTGTTAGCAACATTTAAAAAATACTATAAAAATTCTTAACAACCATCTCCCCTATTTTCAGTCGAATTTTCTCCCACATTTCTTTTAAGCAGCGATCACATTTATACTCAGGAAAAACGCTGTGATGTAAAAACAAATTTTCGCTGAAAACTTTTTAAAGCAAAACCAGTTAAATGAGTGAAAGAAAAATGACTAAAAATGGAAAACCATAGGAGATCAAAACTCGGATGAACTATATACCTCGATTCCAATGGATACTTAAGTTCATCTCGAATTCACATTCCTAAAAAAATGAGATTTTTGTTTAATACAAAAGTACGATCTTAACTTTTCAATGCGCTATTAAAATACAAAATTTTCAGCAATTGTCAAATCTTTTTTCAGGGTGGCATTAAAAAAATAGGCAAGGAATTTATGAGAGTCAGTGACGAAAGGTGGTCACCCTTACTTTATACAATAAAACAGAAACCTGGCGGGATTATTTATGTCATCGGTTCAAACGACAGCGGAAAAAGCACGTTATGTAATTGGCTAGCTGAAAATCTATCGAAAGAATGTCGCACAGCATATATCGATTGTGATCCGGGACAGTCGCTGATCGGTCCACCAACGACAGTAGGTTTGCAGCTATTATTTGTATCGGAAGGAATGAAACATGAACCTTATTACTATTTCGTCGGCTCCACGACGCCCAGAGGCTATTTATTACAAACATTAGTTGGCATCAAAAAACTGGCGGAAAAAGCCGTTAGCCTCGGTGCCCAATGGATCATTTTGGATTCGAGCGGCTTTGTTTTAGACCCGGTGGCACGTGAGTTTCAATTTCGGGTGATCGATTTGCTGCAACCCAATTACCTCATTACCCTCTTTCGCCCAGAGGAAGATTTCAGATGGGTGAATAATTTTGTACGGCATCCTAAAATAAGTTTATGTCCTTTGCCGATTTCATCATCAGTCGTTCCCCGAACACCTGCCGATCGAAGGGCATATCGAGAAGAGAAATTCAAAAAATATTTTGAGGCCGCTGAATCACAAGAATTGATCTTAAAAGGAATTGGCTTTCATGGTAGAATTCCAAATTTGAGAAACCCAGCTCGGTATCGTCAATTGCTTGTAGCGCTGTGTGATGCGGATGATTTGCTGATCACGCTTGGGATCATTGAGCAAGTTGATTTAGCGAATAATAAAATTCAGTTATACGCGCCCAAATTCGATGCGACAAAAATTGTATTTGTCCAATTCGGTTCACTCTATTTAAATTCAGAAGGACAGCAGCTTAATTGCCAGCCTTATTACGAATAGACCTTAGTGACCAATCAGATTTAATTATTAAGGCATTTTATCAAAATAAAATGATTCAACGGCCTGCCAATAAATCCATAAAACCGGTTTTGTCCTGCAATATTTTTTTAATCATTAGCTTTATTTATTCTGAATTTTTTGAAGGCAGCGGTAGAACAAAATGCGGACATATTTTCAACGGGTGTATTCACTGGAACTTCGCAGCCGGGACTGAGGATCAGCCGCTCCTGTCCTTTTTGAATACATTCCTCAGCCGCTTCAAAAACTGCTTCGGGTGTGCCATTTAATAGAATATCAACCGGATCGAAGTTGCCACAAACCACCTGCCCGGGTTCGAGTAGATCAACTGCTTTTTCAATCGGAACCATCCAATCCAGATCGATAATATCGGCGCCGGTTTGAACCAGGCTTTCGAGATGATGGGTAATGTTGCCGCAAATATGGATTTTAGCTTTTGCCCCGTTTTGATGTATGAAATCGACCAATTCCTTTTGTTTCGGCATGATAATCTGATGATAAAGTTGAGGCGAAATCAATGATGCTGCTGAATCACCAATGCCCATCCAATTCGCGCCTGATTTAATCTGTTCCAGTGCAAAGGACTTTTCCACCGCCATCACCAATTCCACCAGATCAGCGACGAAATCAGGCGCGTCATAAAGGTCCATCATGATATGATCCATTCCCCGCAGACTCGACATCTGCGACATGGGACCTTCGATCCAGCCAAGAATGGGAATATCAGTCCCAACTTCTTCTTTAAATAATTCACAAGCTTGAAGCCGATCCAGCATTCGAGGGCAATTCCATGGATCAGGAACTTTTACTTTTTTCAGATCAGCATAATTTTGAATAGGGCGCTCGATGCATTTCGGAACATTATCTTGGGGATATTCAAACCTCCCTCCTATTCCTTCGGTTTCTCGAAACGGATCGGAAATCACCATCATCATATCAAATTGAAATTTTTCATGGCATCGAAGCCAGGACTCAACCAAAACTTTATAATCGAGATAATAATCCCGATAGCTTTTGTTGATGAATTTAGCAGCGAACATCATGATAATTGATGTGACTGGTGGTCGGTCGAGAGGTTCATGGTTGAAAAATTTTTCAAGGCGCTGAGTAGAATTCATTATTTGATCCTAATTAATTAATAACTGCTACCAAATTCTCCTAATCCCATAGTCATCGAATAGAGCATCAATACCACAATCGGTAAATCTTCGATTAGGCTTTGAGCAATAATCAGACGATCAAACGGATCACGGTGGTGAAATGGCAAAGTTGAGACTAATGAGAGGTGAGAAATTTTTATAGGAAGTAATTCAATCAAATTAATTTTCAGCTGATCTGGAATCAAGTGAGGAAATTTTTCTTTTAGCTTCAGTTTTCCCAGGCTCGATTTTATAGCAATTTCCCAGAGGCTTGCAATACTTAACAATCGATCATTTTCAAAACCCTCAACAATTTCACGAGCAATGGGGCTTAGATTCTTATCGCTTGTTATAAACCATAGAAAAGTATTGGTATCCAACAATATTTTCAATACATGTATTCCTTAAAATCTTCTAAAGGTTCATTAAAATCATCACTGATCTCAATCAATCCTTTTGCACTGCCCGCTTTAATTTTTTTCTTCTCTTTCAACTTTTTGTTAGATGCGGCTATTATTTTAGCAACTGCCTGTTCGCCCTCTGTAATTATCACTTCCTCACCGTCGCTAACCTTTTTTATTAGCTCGATTAATGAATTGGAAGCTTGTTCAACTGATACAATGGTCATTATTATTATCTCACCTTGATTCTATTAATAAATTTTGAAATTCAAATTTAATGATTATCCAAAATAATATAGTATTATTCTGACAAAATATCAAGGAAAAATTTATGGAATCTCTTTCTGCTATCAAGTTTCATGCAAATTTCTCCAATAATTCCATTGCCATCTTCTCCCACTCCCACAATCGCTGCGGTTGATATCGAACCGTACTGATATCTTTCAAAATCACTTCCACATGACATCCTCTCGCTTTTTCCAATACTTCTTTCAGATTTTTGCGCGCCTGCTCAGGATTCCACTCGACCGTCGCCACAATAGCAGGATTGGGCTTATATGAAAAAACATAATTATCGCCAACATTCTCAACTGCCTTTTCCACATCAATCCAGGGACTCATGGAAATCTTTCGCAAATTAGGGATGGATTTGAGAATGTGAATTTTATGATGCAATGGCTCACAGCAGCCGTAATAATTCAAGCCGAAACGTTCCAGCCAGCGCCGCTCGTATTTCAGGGCAAACTCTTCGTGCATCTGGGGCGAAACATCAGAAAAAATCTGCGCCGTGGCAAAACCCCATTGATCCATGGTTCGCACTCGATTGGGATTGAAATCAGGTTTGGATAATTCCTTTGTATAACCCAATCCTCCAGAGCCAACCCGAAAATTACCTTCGGAAAATGAAAGCAGATTTAACGAGATATATTGATCCAATCTCGCCAGATGAGCAGTCAACAATCGATCCATTGCTAGATGAACCAGCTCAGGTCGCAAAACCAGATCTGTCAACGCTTCTTCCACGCCATACCACATCACCAATTGATCCCACGGCGCAAACCAGAATCGGATAATGCCCCGTTTTTCGACTGGCAAAATATCTCCGAACAGATTATTTAATAAATGAAAATTTCGCTCCGTCGTTTCCTCGTCCACGGAGATGATAGGATTTTTGATTTTCTCAACATCTTTTTCGGTTTGAATTTGGGGATGAAAATCTTGTGAGATGATATTGTTATGCTCATCAAATTTAACCACATCAGTTTCTTCGCGAATCCCAAATCCCGTATCCTGAATCACCAACGGCGAATAGTATTTTGGCTCGATAATCATATCCCCCGGAAGATGCTGCCACTGATAAATCGTGCGACGCAGCTCGGTTTCAATTTGCCGACAAAATTCATTTTCGGACCGCAGCGTCAATTCATCATTCACATTCATTTCATGCCAGGGGATTTCATTGATCCACAGCATCGGTCGTTTTTTTTCAAGGTCATTGAGTTGACGCCACAGCTCTGCCGTTTCTTTATGAATTGGAAGCGCAGCGATTTCAGCAACGGCTTCAGCAAGCTTTCGAAGAATAGAGCGGTCGTTATTAGTAATTTTCATGTTCTTTTGCCAAAGAAAAGTAGAAGCAGAATGATCCATTCGGATCGCTTGTGCCATTTGGTAGGTATTTATTTTATCCTGATCTTATCAACTAAATGATTAAATTTCTGATAATATTTTCATCCTGGCGAACAGCCCGGATATAATTGTTGCCATTAAGGTTACTGAGGCCGCAGAACCCTCTGGCCAGGCTGACGATCCACATTCGAGATTCGTCAGTTACAAAATCACTGGTCCAGATGACCTCCTGTATTTTATTGAATAAAGGATCAATGAACAAATCGCCATTTTTCTTCTTCGCTTCCATCAAGCTCATAGCTTCTTCTAAAGTTGGGAAACGCCAATCTTGAAAACCAGCATGGCTCTCTCGATTTAGTCTTTCTAACCATTTCCGGGCATTTTCTATCGTCATATCATTTGAGGAACCACTTTGCTGCCAAATTAAATTGGTGGTTTCATCAATTATTATTTCATCGCCGGATAATTCTAAAGCGGTATAACGATGCGATAAACCCCTCCCATTCGGATTCATAAATATATCGTGGAAATCATAATTTCTTATCACATTCTCAACATCAGCTTTATCCAGTTTACCTGGTTGACTGCGGAATTGTGCATAACCAGCACTCAGCGCTGTTTTTCTTTTAGCAGGCTTATGATGAGCCGAAACACCTTCATATAAATTGAAGCTCTTATTACTCGTTTCAGCATGTTGTACATGATAATGCTCGCCTGGTGCAATCGGTTTTATTACTGGATGTAAAGGCGCTGGATCGATATAAGTCTCTTTGGCAGCAACGACAGGCTCGGTCCCCACTTCATCTGGGTGAAGGCTGAATTGCACAAAATTCTCAGCCTCATTTTCTTGTGTTTTTAACAAGGTGGTACTGACTTTCTCTTCTTCTTGAAAATTGATGTTCACTGTACTTTTTTCATTGGATTGCAGCAGCGAGTTTTCAAGTGCCTCATCAGGCTTGGTTTGTGCTGATGAAGCTTCAGGATCAGCAGCAACATTTTCAAACGCAATACTATTCTCGATGTTTGCATCATCGGCTCGATCAGAAAATTGTTCAAGATTTTCAGGGGATTTTGATTCAGTCGGTAAAGGAGCCAGATGAATTTTCATATCGTCAAAGACAATGATGTCTGCGGCACTTTGTCCACCGGATTGATTACGGGATTCGACCATAGTTGTAATCGGCTTTGACCCTATTATTAATGGCTCAGGGCCAACTAAAATCTCATCATTTCCGATAATTTCATCTACAACCTCGTCAAGGGATTGATAATCGGACTTTAAAATAGATGCTGCTGATGCTTTTCCGCCTTTAACACCAGATATTTTTTTTGTCGTTTTTTCTTCAGGCTTCCC
>JAEAME010000523.1_pt1 | contig 38160 bp, 30 predicted proteins | sample 8958731 | NCBI WGS metagenome assembly JAEAME01 (sample SAMN16933194, study PRJNA681113) | bioreactor sludge metagenome | isolation source: anerobic bioreactor sludge (Control) | place: India:Bengaluru | collected 2018-10-24
AGATTTTATCGGGGTTTGCTCTCAGGTCCTCTCTTCTGATGAATTTCTGATACTCTGTTTTCATCTTAGTTTCCTCCTCGCCGGATTCATGACCAATAGTATTTCGATGCTTGCGGCCAGCTCCGGAATGGGAATTTGAAACTCATTTGCCGTACCAGCGCTGGCCTTTTATCAGTCCCCGCACATAACCGGCCTGCCCCACGTGCTGGATATCCTGTATATTGGCGATGATGCGTAAATAGACAGGCCGTTTCATCCCGGGCACCACCGAGAACGGATATTCTCGGGAAAGTTCATCCTCTGTGAGGCCCTCCAGATATTTCAAAGTAACTTCCATTACCGCGCGGTGGTACGCCAGCAGTGTCTCTACATCGGGGATTCTCAGAGCATCAACTTCCGCATCGGTATGGCCGTAACCGGTGTTTTGAGGATCGGGCGGCAGCTTGAATTTCCCATGCCATCCCTCTTTAATCCAGAGTTGTTCACCCAGTATCACATCGCCGACCGTCCTGTCCATACTCCGTGTCGCATGCCAGCACAACCAGCCGATGGGGTTGGCGCCGGGCGCCGGCCGCTTATACAAATCTTCTACATTCAGGCCGTCAAGCACCTGCTCAATTTCTACGGTTGTGCGTTTGTAAATATCGATCACCAGTTGTTGCCATTTCATAACAGCCTCACTCTGCCTGCTCTTCTTATCGTAACGATATAATCAACCGGCATTCATGTTAAGACTGCTATAATTATATTCTGTTAAGAGCAACATCAGTTAATATGTTCGTTATAGGAGAATAAATGGCCACCGGCAGAAAAAAAAGCGGGTCCGAACCATCCGGCAAAACGTTGATGGAAAGCGGAGACGCGCTCGCAGCCATATTTAATATTGTCGGGACAGGTATACTGCTCATCGACAGAAAAACACTGACGGTACTTGAAATCAATCAGACCGCTGCAGACATGATCGGAAGGGCAAGGGAAGCTGTAGCCGGAAAGGTCTGCCGCTCTTTTATCTGTCCCGGTGAATCAGGCAGGTGCCCGGTTCAAGATCACGGTCAAACCTTGAAGCACTATGATTCCAAAATCATCTGTGCGGATGGACAGCAGAGAGACGTGGTGAAAACCGTATCGCCCATCAGTATAAAAAGACGGCCCTGTTACCTGGAAAGCTTTGTCGATGTTACGGAGCATTTGCAGCATGCCGAAGCGCTGCATCAGAGCGAGCTGAAATTCCGCTTCCTTGCCGAAAATACCCACGATATCCTCTGGACCATGGATTTGAACCTGCACACGACTTATGTAAGCCCGTCAATCGAAAAAGCACTGGGATTCACACCGGAAGAAAGGATGAATCAGGACGTCACCCAGCAGCTGACACCGGCATCCCTGGCTACTGCGCAGGAAATGCTGGTACAGGAGCTCGAATATGAGCAGTCAGGACAGGCCGATCCCGGCAGGGTTCTGATCATCGAAACAGAATACTATCACAAAGACGGGTCAACCCTATGGTTTGAAAACTCCATAACCAGCATCAGAGATGAGAAAGGTACTCTCACAGGGTTGCAGGGAGTATCGCGCAATATAATGGAACGCAAGCAAATGGAGCAGAAGCTTACCGAAATGGCAACCCACGACTACCTCACAGGATTGCCGAACAGGGCATTGCTGGATGATCGCTTCGCCATGGCTGCGGCACTGGCTCAGCGCAATAACGAAAAGCTTGCGGTAATGTCGCTGGACCTGGATAAATACAAGGTGATCAACGATACGCTCGGCCATGCAGCCGGCGACAAGGTGCTGAAAATTGTGAGTTCACGACTTGCAGGGATAATACGCGCCAGCGACACTATTGCCCGTGTAGGTGGAGACGAGTTTGTTGTAATAACGCAGGAAATAGACCGGCCAGAGGATGCCGTTGCCATAGCTCAAAAGATAATGGATTCTTTTCAGGAGCCCCTGCCGATAGATGGCCGCCGGGTGGATTTGTCCACCAGCATCGGTATTGCCATCTTTCCCGACGATGGTCCGGACCTGCAGACACTGGTTAAAAAATCCGATGCCGCCATGTATTACTCCAAGGGGCATGGGCGCAATCAATTCAAGCTGTTCGGCGATGGTGATGTGAGCATCGGCGCGGATCACAAAAGCGAATAATCAAAATTCGGGCCAGGGAGGTAAGCAAATGCCCAGGAACAGCCAACCCCTAACCCAGGGCAACCATGGCGAAGATATACTGATCGATTGGCGCACCAGAGCCGTCACAGTAGTCTTATATGTCGTGCTCGTTGTCGCGTTGCCGGCCGTTATTTCCACATTTGTATATATGCTCAATCGCGGATTTGGGGGACAGGGCATCATAATAGCGGCAATCTATATGCTGCTTGCGCTGGCTGCTGTTTTCAGGAGCCTGGATTACCGGTTGCGCGCGTCCGTCATACTAGCAGCCAGCTATTTTATGGCTGTATACAATATGTCGTTCTTCGGAATCGCAGGAGCCGGTCCACTGTATCTTCTGGCAGCCCCCATTTTAGCACTACTGCTGACAGGGACACGCGCCGGCTGGATATGCACCGCGGTCAGCGCTTTCATCTACGGTATTTTCTTCGTTTTCGCATATACCGGCCTGCTGGCAAGTTTGCTAACGCTTAAATTCGATGCGCTGGAATGGTTGACCCGGGGTTTTACCCTGATGATGCTGCTAATACTGATTGTGGCTCTGCTTATGCGCATGAACCGCTTCCTGCTCAAGGCCTTAAGTGCTGAGCAGCGGTCGGCTGCCGAGCTGGTGAAGACCTACGATGCGACACTGGAGGGCTGGGCGCACGCGCTGGAGCTGCGCGATATCGAGACAGCCGGCCACTGCCACCGCGTCAGCGAGATAACAAAGCGGCTGGCCGGCGAGGCCAGTCTGGCAAACGGTGAACTGGACGACCTGCACCGGGGATCGCTGCTGCACGATATCGGCAAGATGGGTATACCCGACAGTATTCTGCTCAAGCCGGGAAGGCTATCAGAAGAGGAATTCAAGCAGATGCAGGAACACACCACTTACGCCTATGACCTGCTGTCCCACATACCGTACCTGCTCAAGGCTCTGGATATACCATACTGTCATCATGAGAAATGGGACGGCAGCGGCTACCCGCGTGGGCTGAAGGGGACCGATATACCGATCTCCGCCCGTATCTTCTCGGTAGTTGACGTCTATGACGCATTGATTTCAGACCGGCCATATCGTGAGGCCTGGCCCGAGGAAAAGGCGCTCGCATACATACAGGAGAGGTCCGGCACGGAGTTCGATCCGTCCGTGGTGACAGCATTTCTGAAACTTGCCCGTGAGGAGACGGATTCTTTAGACTTATCATGAACAATGTTAGCAGCGACTTTCAGGTTAATGCACGATAGACTAGTGAGTAAAATGGTAATTGAGCAACCGGCTGTAAAAAAAGAGGTGAGGCGGTGTTCCCTGATATAAAAACGCTGATGCTGCTTTACCTGGTCACCAACGTTATAAACGCCGGTGCGATGGCAGTAATATGGAGACAGAACCGCGGCCGCTTTGAGGGCCTGTCATGCTGGTTCAGCGGGATGGCACTGCAGGCGGCAGGCAGTTTGCTGACCATCTTCGCCGGAATCATCCCCAACCTAATTTCCATGACCCTGGCCAATACTATCATCCTCTCCGGTGCGATTATTGTATTAAACGGACTGGGTCTCTTCACAGGTAAGAAGATGTCCCAGGTCCTTAACTTCATCCTGCTCGCCATTTTTGCCGGGCTGAGCGTCTATTTTAATACTGTTAATCCGGACATCATAGCAAGGTCAATTGTCATTTCAGTCATGATCATAATTTATACCTTCCAGTCCAGCTGGCTGCTGCTAAAGAGGGTAGACCCTGACATGAGAGCGATAACCCGTATCGCGGGCATTATCTTCGCGGTTTATGCCGCATTCAACCTCGCCAGGATCATTTCGATCATTATCTTTCCGCCGCCGGGCAACTATATCTACGAGGGTGGAGCCGTGATGGCAGCATCAATGACCGGATATATCATTCTTAACATCTGTGTAACCATCAGCCTTATACTGATGGTCAGCATGCGGTTGCAGCAGGAGCTGTTGCAGGCGGCCACGCATGACGAGCTGACAGGCCTGCCAAACAGGAGAATATTCTACGATCGCTTCGGCGTGGCTATGGCCTTTGCACAGCGCAATAGCAGGAGGTTTGCCTTGATGTCGCTGGACCTGGATAAATTCAAAGCCGTCAACGACACCCTGGGACACAACTTCGGCGACAAGCTTCTAACTGCAATAGCCGCCCGTCTCAGCGGCTCCGTGCGAAAAAGCGATACGGTGGCCCGCCTTGGGGGCGATGAGTTCGTAATTCTCATGAGCGAGATCGAAGACAGGGATGCTGCCGGCAAAGCGGCTGAAAATGTGATGGGTTATTTCCGCAAGCCGTTTATCATCGATGGGCATAGCCTCGATGTCACTATCAGTATAGGAGTTGCAGTGTTTCCGGATGATGGTAGTGACATGGAAGAGATGATGAAGGCCTCGGACCACTCACTCTACGCCGCAAAGACAGGCGGGGGAAACAGAATCGCTTCCTGAATTCAGCCTCGCGCTAATACCGGAATTCCTACTCAAGCCTATTTATTCCATGCCGGCTGCGTGTTCTTGAGCAGCGCCACCACCGGATCCAGCATATATATGCGCACCATTACTCTGAGCAACTCACTATCAGCGATCAGCCCAGCCAGAGGAGGGCTGCATGCATAATAGGTATCTACCAGCAACCTGCCGGGTTCGCTCATTAGCAGTACTCTATCTCTGAATGCACGCAGTATATTAAGTTCGCTGGCGGTCCGGCTGCCGTAGGCTGCGGTGGCGATAAAGCAGCTCAGGGGTCCGATCCGGGTCTTATTTTTGGTGCTGCCGGACTGTCCGCTGCTGCCCGAAGACGACTGGCTTTGCGCCGAGCCAGTGCCCAGCGTGACCAGGCCTTTAGCCGATGCCGGAGCCAGCGCCTGCCATTTGGCCTGCTCCTGGTTGACATTAAAGCCGGCCGGTTGGCCCAGGCCTGCTGATGTTGCCGATACCATTTTGCCGGCCCCCAGGTTAACCTGCTTTCCAGAGGTTTTTGAGGTCACGGTGACATCCCCGGCCAGGACTTTTACGCTGGATTTGCTGCCCGTTTCCTCGCAGACCAGAGTAGTTCCCTTGATGCCGGCCACCGCCTGGTTCATCTCTATCTCCATGCTGCCTTCTTTGAACATCTTTTTTAGATTGGTCCATACATTTCCCTGGATTAGTTGCACGTCTGAATCCTTGTCCGGAGGCGATTTCAGGACGACCTCACAGTGCGATTGCAATACAAAGGTAGACAGGTCGGCAAATGATAGAACACAGGCGCTGTCATCCTCAGTTTTAATATGCGTCCCGACGGGAAGCACCATGTCCAGATTCGCTGCCTTCCAGCCGTGAGGAGCGTCCTGCGGGAATAATACCTCGACCACGCCGGTGATACCGGAGAACCTCGTCCCCGAATCGCGCAGACTCTCGTATACCTGGAAACCGGCGGCCCAGCTTTTCACGGAGAAATCGTTTGTGTCGCCTTCCCCGGCGTTCATGGTGCCCGTGCCCGGTCCGAATGTGATCGTGTATGGCCCCTTTGCCAGGCCCCCTGGACCTATGAATGAGCCTTTGAGCGAAATAAAGATGGTCTCGGTGCCTGCCTTGCGGCCGGTTACCGTATAATCGCAGTCGTACGTATAGTGCCCGCTCATGCCACCTTTGGAAGTGTAATCCCCATACATGGTCAGCTTGACCTTGATGGTGGCCGGATACTCCCTATGACCCAGGCTGTCAGTCTCCGACCAGGTGCTCGTTTCCGTGCCCGAATAATCGCACTTGATCGTGTTATTAAAGGTCGTGACCTTTATGTCCATATTGCCTACCGCGTAGTGCAGGCCTATCAGTCGGTGAAAGTCGTCGTAATCCGTGAGCATGCCCTCTTTCAATTCATACATATAGACATCGGCACGGGCGGGCTCATCCAGGGAGCCTGCCAGACCGGTGGGAACAGCAATCAGGCAAATCACGAAAAAGCAGAGGATCAAATCCAGGATATATCTGCAGCAGCGGTTCACGACGCACCTCCCCTCATCTTAATTGCCGGGCCGATATCCCGCATTATATATTATGCTGGCGATATCGCGCCAAATATCAATGAGTGTAACACTGCAGTGTTTCTCGCGCCAAAGCCTGATGAGGCCGATAGTACCTATGAAATCCGGCTGCAGCGAGGTCATGGAGCGCTGAATTTAATAACCCTGTCGTACAGAAGTTCCGTATTGATCGGTCCCACCCTGGTTGCAGGCTCCAGGTATGCCCTGAATCCGATAAAAGCAGGCTCATCAAGTCCCACACCAAAGGCGCCGGGGCCGGTCGGCACGGTCACGCAATTCTTATCGTTGTCGCAGTTGCGCGCGAATTTGCATACATAAAGATATTTAGCCAGCGGATTTCCCGGCAGATATTGCTCAGCGCTGCCGGCGTACTCGGTGCTGTAAATACCGGCCACGCCGTTCCAGCCTTTTTCACCGTAGAAGTTGCAGTTCGCGTAGGTGGCTTTCCCCGCAATGGTATGATTAACGCCGTATACCAGGACAAACTCGTCGGGACCATTGCCCAACTTTAAAGTATCGCTGCGCAGGTAAACGGTGTCGCGGCTCTCTCCCGCCACATAGGTCTCAGTCTGAACTGCATCGAATGACTCGGTAAGCCAGACACGTGTTCCCAGCTCCTGCGCAGCCAGGTTGCCGTACCTGGCTAATAGGGCGGTGCGCAGGTCCTCGAGTGCAGGCTTCAAATCCCACTCGGTTACACCTGTGCCCCTGACGCGCATCTTCGGCGCGGGGAACGGATCGAGTTTGCCCTGAGTACCGGGTATGACCCGTACCGCTGCAGTTACAGTATCTACATATTGTTTCCCTGCATTCTCATCCGCAAACAGCGCCATGCGCTGTCCCAGGACTATGGTATCGTACTCGGGACCGATGCCCAGCTTGACCATGGAACTGGGAATAACATAGGTATTTATAATATCTTCCGAATACCCGGCCGACAGCGCAGCATCGCGTATTAACCGGTCGGTTCCTTTATCAGCTGTTACGATGATGATGGTGTCCTTGTTAAATGGATCCCCTTTCACGCCATTAGGTGTTCCGGAAGTTTTAATGGTTGAGATATTGAGAGGATCATTAAAGCTTGTCCAGACCCATTTTCGCTGTTTTTCCTTCTCATAATACTTGTAGAAGATGAAACCGCAATAGCTGAAATAGACGCATTCAGGAGGGGTTTTTGCCACTATAACCAGCGCCTCGTTGGGATTCAGCTGCCAGCCCTGTATCAGCCCCGGCGTGTTGTATAACCATTTATCTACCTTTTCCTGCGCACCGGCGATCTGATCCAAATCTTTGATTACGATATCATCCGGAATAGCGCCGAACACAGCCCGATAGGGCGCATCCGCGTTGTTGCCGCCTGCATTGGCCAGCCTGCCGGCCTGGTAGAGTTCGATCAGGTCCACATGCACGAACGGCGCCAGTTTCAGGGTGCATCCACTCTTTTCCAGGGCGGCATTCAGTTCTTTGGCATTGCCGACCGATGCCGTCGGAGCGGATGAAGCTGGTAAACAGGATAACATGCCGGTGATCATAATCAGACAGACAACCACTGCAATAATAATTCGGAAAAGCCTGATCATCACTATTTACCTCCTATCTCAATACCTCAGACTACGCTTAAATTAAGTATAACACTAAATAAGTAATCATTTACAGACTGTCTGGCAAAACCGCATCACAAGTGAAAGGTAACCGATGCTGGATACTGTATTATATTCGAAGAATAATTCCATCACTTTCTGAAGCGCTGCAGCGCCTTCTGCCGCCACTGCCTGGTGGAGAGGCACTGGTTGAAGGTGTAAATATGGAATCCCGCCACATCCATGTCGCCGGATAATCCTTTGATTTTTCTTATCAGGTTGTCCGGGTTGTACAGATCATGCTGCAACAGCCGTGCAATCATGCCCAGGTGATTTTTTAAAAACCGCGTGGAATCACCCACGCCAACCCTGAGAGATATCTCCAGCAGCTTCGAACGCTTTAAAATGCCGGGAATGCCGATAAACACGGGCAGTGCAATACCGTTTTCTCTAACATCCGCCAGCCATTGTCCTATCACCTGCGGGTCGAAGCAAATCTGGGTGACCATGTAGTTGACCATGGGCTGCTTGGCCGCGAGCGCCTGCATCAGGACCTCACGTTTAATCAGCGGATGCCCTTCCGGATATGCAGCTACGCCTATGCGTCGCGGGCGGTTGCTCATCTCAACCATGTCCGCTATAAGCGCGCCGGATGAGTCATAAACGCCCACCGGGTCGACAATATCGCCGCCGATAACGAAGATATCATCGAAACCGCCCACGGATAACCTGTCTACGATCTCGCGCAGATGAGGCTTATCGCGCACCTGCCGCGCTGTGATGTGGGGAACCACGTTAAATCCCTGCCCGGCCAGTTCCTCGGACAGAGCGAAGGTGGCTTCAAGGCCTTTGCGGGGAGAGGCCGTAACCGTCACAACCGAGCGGGCGGGCAGCAACGACGCCTCTTCGACCACACCTTTCATGGGAATGACTTCAAAGCGGGCCCCCTTGAGCATGTTATGGACCGATAGCCTGGGTGCACGATTTGACTTCATGTTATCAATCACCACCCTTTATAATGACGCAAGTTGTCCGGCCTGCTTCTTTTTAAGGCGTTACTATATTGAACATGGTCTCGAAGCTATCCATCAACCCCATGAGATCCACCAGGGCCAGCATATTGCCGTCGATGGTCACATTTCCAGCCATAATTTCCTTGACGAAAGTAGTTTCGCCCGCCAGCACCGAGATCAATGTGGCGCGCGAAAGATTAATCGTGGCATCGGCCGATTTAGATAGTCCGCCCGATGTATAGGTCAGCGCCGAGTTTTCCAGGTTAAGGACATATTTATCCCCGGTATCGGTGAAATTCCAGTTTATTACAATCTTTTTGCCTTCGGCCTTGGGACCGTTAAGGCGGCTGCCCATCAGGTCGAAATACTGGGGCAGTGTTATACCTCTCACCATGTCGGGGCTGACGCTGCCTGCTCCCAAACTTTTACTCATTCCTGCACGTAGCTCGGAGGCGCCCACCAGGTAGCAGTTACGCCACACGGTGGATTCCGCCTGATAAGCCAGCTGCTCCATGGCATCGGCCTCCAGATTGCGCGCCTCTTGATTGTCGGGATAAGCGAAGACAACCTGGTTCATCACCTGCACAACCCAGCGGTAATCACCCTTGGCATAGTCTATTTTCGCCCTCTCGATAACGGCCTGGGGTCCGCCCATATATTCTACGTATTTCCTGCCGGCGTCTACCGGCGGCAAAGGATTGAGATTAGCCGGGTTTCCATCGTAAAAACCGAGATATTTCTGGTATACGGCCCTTACATTGAAGCTCAATGTACCGTAGTAGTCGCGGACATCCCATCCTTTAGCCAGGCTGGCCGGCAATTTGATCATCCCGGCTATCTCATTCGGTGTATAGCCATGGTTAAGCAGCCTGAGCGTCTGATCGTGTGTAAATTTATACAGGTCACGTTGTTGTTTGAGATAGGTGACTATCTTTTCATTGCCCCAGACCGGCCACTGCTGTGAGGCAAACATCACGTCGGTCTTATCCCCGTAAAGCTCGATCATCTCATTAATCGCCTTGGACCAGGCATTACCATCCCTCACTTCCGCGCCCCGAGGGGTCAGCAAATTGTGGTTGGTCTGGCTGGCGATCTCGGCTGTGTCGAGTGCCCGAAGCTGGGGAAAATATATGGTCATCTCGGCCGGCGCCTCGGTGCCTGAGACTATCTGGAATTCCATTTCCACTCCGTCAATGACCAGCTTTTCACCCGTAGTCTTGATCTCTTTATTAGGTCCGATCAGCGCCATTGTGCCAACGGGCAGGGCTTTACTGCCTCCGCTGTCCACCAGCCCTTTGTCATTCCTCGGCAGATAGATACCAAACTGGTACTGCGCGCGGCGGCTCATGGCATTGCCGGCAAGTATGTTCTCGCTGATGGCATAATCGAGGAAGCCTTCAGGCGCGATAACCTGGACCCGCCCGGATTTTGCATCTTCATCCGAAATAATGCCTTTGATTCCGGCAAAATGATCGATGTGGCTGTGGGTATAGATAATGGCCGCAACAGGTTTTATTCCACGCTGCTGATAGTACAGGTCAAGCATGGCTTTAGCAGTCTCGGCAGTCATACCCACATCGATAAGAATGATCCGGTTGTCGCCTTCGACGATGGTCATATTGGTGATATCAAATCCTCTTACCTGGAAGATACGGTCGGTAACCTTATAGAGGCCGTTATTCAAATTCAGTTGAGAATGCCGCCAGAGCAGGGGATTGACGGTCATCGGCACCTCCGTCTGTTTCTCGAAATCGAAGTCGGGCATAGACCATGCTGTACCGCCCTGCGCGTTCTTGATGACGAGGTCCGGCACGGTGGCAATAAATCCGCGCTGCGCATCCGCGAATTCTTCCCGATCGGAAAAATCAAACTGTTCCATGATCTGCTTATTGGCCTTTACAGTCCATTCTGTCGGTTCCGACTGGATACCCATAGAGATCTCCATAGGTGTCGTTGCGGCAGGAGCTTTCTCACAGGCCGCGAATACAGAAAGCGTCATTGCTGCGAGAATTAAAGTGGACATAAACCCGATCCCGAAACGTTTCATTAGCTGCATCACTCTTCTACCTCCGGCGAAATATGAAATTTCGTATTATTATAACCTGCCTGTCAAAGTATTACTGACCGTGAACCGCCCGGCTGAATAATACTGTTGAGTTAATCATAAAACATGCGGGTTTTAGCGGCGATTAATAGCCCCGCATAAAGTCGTTTTGACGAAAGGCGGGCACCTGCTAATATTATGTTATGTTTGGGGTAAGCGAGCATTTTGCAGGAAATATCCCTCAAGGAGGCAGGGTAGCATATGGCGATACAGGTGATAACCGACAGCACCTCTGATATAAGTCCGGAACTAGCTACAGAACTTAATATCGGGGTCGTTCCCATCTACGTGCATTTCGGCGACAAAACCTACCGCGACGGGAAGGATCTGAAAAGCGATGAATTCTACTCGCTGCTGACGACCTCCCCCGTCCATCCTTCCACATCTCAACCCAATCCCAACGACTTTTTCAGCGCATATAAAGAATACAGCAGGAAGGCGGAGGGCATTGTATCGATCCACATCTCATCCAGAATAAGCGGCACCTACAACTCGGCTGTGCTGGCACGTGAGCTGGTCGAGGATTGTCCCGTCGAAGTAATAGACTCTCGCTTTAATTCCGCCGGACTGGGACTGGTGGTTGCCGCTGCCGCCAGGCTGGCCGGGAAAGGCGCCGGCCTGGCAGAGGTCGTCCGGGAGGCAAACAACGCCATCCGCCAGGTCAAGATGTTCGGTATGTTCAGCACTATGAAATACCTGGTGCGTAGCGGAAGGGTAAATAAAACCATAGCGACGGCATCGGATTTCCTGCATGTCATGCCGTTGCTCACATTCCATGACGGTGAAATCGTGCGCGCGGGACTGGTGCGCACAATCGCCAAAGGTATGGACCGCATATACAACTTCGTTAAAAACAACCTGCCTGTCAGCGAGTTGACCATCGTACACAGCTCAATAAAAGATCAGGCTCTGGAGCTGAAAAACAGGCTCAGCGAATACATACCGGAAGGGAGCATTTCCATTGCACAGCTCGGGTGCAGCCTGGGCGTGCACGGAGGCCCGGGTGTGCTGCTGGGCGCCATCAGGAAGGCGGTATAAATTTGAATGCAGGAGTAATGTCATGGCAGCTCAACAGATAATCCTTCTGGTAATCAATATCCTGGGCGGGGCCGCCGTCATCGGAAGCTACATTTACGGCCTCAGCGGGCAGGCGGGAGGCGCTGATGCGCTGTGGGGAGGTGTTCCTGCCGGTGTCAGGCCCGTCTACGGCGTCTCCATGATTTTATCTGCGCTGGGATATTTCGCCTTTATTTATTTCATCCTTTTCCGCCTTGTGCCCGATGAAGTGGTGATAGGCGGCCGGTTCGGGTTCAGCCTGTTTTACGCTATTTTCCTGCTGATGCTGGTACCATCCGCATTCTGGATGCCCCTGACCAACATGTATGTATCCAATCCCACTACCGGCATATGGATCGCAGTGCGCATAGTGCTGGCAATAGTAGGTATCTCATCCATCGCACTTTTCCTCGCGCTGCTCAGTCTGAAGGGGGATAGGCCGGACACAGCCTGGTGGTTAGCCCTGGTGGGCAGCGGCTATTTCGCCTTTCATACGGCCGTACTGGACGCCATCGTATGGGCGGCCCTGTTCAAATAGAATTCCAGTTCAGGCGCCCTCGTCCTCACCCTGGTTCACTGCTTAATGGCAGCCATTCCTGATGTCCTGATATCCGTATATCCTTTTCTCCCATACTGCAAAAACTGTCAGCTTTTTGTCATTCAACTGTTAACCAGCAGTCAAGCAATTGCCTTTTGGCACCGGTATATTTGAATTAACCATAAATGTAACAGGAAAAAATAACAATCAGGAAGTGATGTGAACAGAAAAAAGTATCAGACGCTATGATCGATGACGATCCGGACATACTGACTCAGTCCCATAATTGAACCGTTTAAGGAGGTACAAATGAATTTAAAAATTACGATCCCCGTCCTGGCAGCAGCGCTGATTGCAGGCTCTGCTTATCTGTGCTGGGCCACACCGGCACAGGCTGACGACAACGTCACCGTCAATGTGGTTGTGGAACAGAACGTGGTTGTGGAGCAAATCGCGGGCACACTGCCCCCTCCGGCCCTGCCTGCTCCGGCTGTTCCTCCGCCACCCCCGGCTCCTCCGGCTCCGCCTTTACCTCCGCCCCCGCCACCGCAACCGGCTCCTCCTCCTCCCCCTCCTCCGCCTGCCTATTACAGCGGATATCCCTACTATCCCAATTACGACTACTGTTGTGAATACAGGTGGTCCAGGTACGTAGTGCCCGAAGTCATAGTGGTTGCGCAGCCCCTGCCCCAGGTTCAGGTTCAACCTGTGGTCCAGCCCCAGGTAAACTACGATCCCCCGCCGGTCATAAATACCTTTGCTGCAGACCCCGTCAACATCCAGGCGGGCCAGACGGCCACCCTTACATGGACCGTGAGCGATGTTCTGCAGAGGGATATGGACATTGCGATAACACCGGGCATAGGTTCGGTCTCCAGCTCGGGGACATATACGGTGAGCCCGGCGGCCACGACTACCTATACGCTTACGGCTACCAATGTCGACGGCAGCGTCAGCGCCAATGCAACCGTGACGGTAGCCCCCCTGGTTGCCGCTGCCATATACAGCACAGGGGCGGATGCCGCCGGTGGTTTCAGCAGCCCGTTGGGCAATTCATGGCTGCCGTACGCGCTGCTATTCGGCCTCATAGCCGCCGTGGCCATCGTCACTGTTGTGCTGCTGACCAGAAAACCCCGCCTGGCATATGCGGGCGTCCCTACCAAATATCAGTCTGCGGCCACGGGAATTGCGACCAAAACGCACCGCACAGCGGCTGCTTCGGGTGCAAGACTGGTTACCGCGGATGGTGAAAATGTGTCCATTCGAGGCAAGGACGGTTTTCTGGGCAGAGGCGATTTCCTGTCTATGGTCAAGCCGGCCAGGGCCGACATGATCTCCAGGCAACATCTGTTTGTAGAGCGCAAAAACGACGAGTACTACATCGAAGACACCGGAAGCACCAACGGCACCAGGCTAAACGGGTCGAGCATCACAGGCAAAGGCAAGTACCCATTGAAGGATAACGACATTATCGACCTGGGCGGCGCGCTCTCGCTGACATTCAAAGCGTAACGCCCGAACATAACTAAAAGCCGGCATCCGCGAACGCGGATGCCGGCTTTTCATTGCCGTCGAATAATACGAGCACCTCAGCGACAGGTGCACTGGTTGACCGGATTGCCGCATACAGGGCAAACAGCCGGTGGAGTATCAATTTCCGATGCAGCGATGAAGTAAGCCTTGATCGATTTATCAGCGTTTACGACAATAGAGGCGGGATTTTGATCTCCCGTGAGATTACCACCCCAGCCTTTAAATACATAGCCGGTCTGCGCTTTAGCGGTCAGCCGCACTGTGGTGCCCGGCACGACAGGACCGCTGTCCGTTCTTCCCGGCGATACTTTGTATTGTCCTCTGGGCGATGACAGTATGACCTCGCCGCCGTCCGAACACTGAACGGTTAACATATATGCGCTGGCCGGCACGGTGGCCGTCGTGCTGTAAGTGTACTCCGATCCCTCAGCATCGGTCACAAACAGCTCCAGTTCGAAAACCTGCCCGGCTGTAACATCCTTTTGATACGAGCCCTTGTAATCGAACTCCAGACCGCTGGTCGCTTCGCTCCAGGTATCGCCGTTCCCCTTAAGTGTAACACGCGTCATTCTGCTGTTTTCGTCCCTGGTCAGGTCCGACGCCTCAAAAGTTACGATGAGCTTGTAGCGCTTATAGGCGCTGGACGATGCTCCCGTTATCTCCTCCAATTTGTATTGCAGCGTGGCGTTCAAGGGTGGCACGGTGACTGTTTTTTGGGAGGTCTCTGTATACTTTGCGATATTGCTGGAGATGCCCGCCTCAACATCTACTTTATATACGCGGTTGCATTCCACTTCTTTGACGAGCTCTTTATGCAGGGGATTTTGAGGTATGGTGGCAAACCAGGTATACCACTCCGCCCCGTCGAGTTTGAATACGGCGTAATCTATCGTAAAATTGGGCTCAGTCAGAAGGTAATCCACATACAACGTGCTGCTGCAAGATTTTTCATCCTGCCTCGTCCTGGAGATCGCTTTGAGCCAGTCATCCGATGCGCTGGGTGGACCTATATCGGAATTGATCTCATCGCTGCCGTCCCAATCGGAGGGCGTATCCACTTTAGGCGGCGGATCATCCAGCGTAAGGCTGGGCGGCTCGATAACCTCCGGGCCCCAACAACCCTGTGCAGCAATGCTGAATACCAATATTAAACTCAGACACAGCCATAAAATCCCTCTCATACTCACCTCCCGTCTCCGCCTTTGGGGAACTATAGACTCCGGTCTGCCCGAATACCTCGCGGGCGCAAAACCCGGCCGGCCGGTCCCCGGTTCCTAATTGAGGATCAGCAACCACACGAATGTACGCGCGACAGCTAAAAGCGATCGATTGCTATTTCTTTTCAAGCAGTGTGATGATGCCCCAGACGATGAGGAAGATGCCGACGATCCACTGCAGGGCGGAGAACCAGAAGAGGCAGAGAAGACCGGCGACGATGGCGATGACACCCAGTACCCATTTGCTCAAACCAAATGACATTTTAGCTACCTCCTGAAGTTAATCATCTACATTGTAATCAGCTAACTGAATAATAGCTATGGGATCGATACTTATTTTTTACTCACCATGTTCTGAATTGCCGTCATCAGCGTGTTGGCTACCAGCGACCCCGACTGTGCCCTGTAAGAATCGCTCATGGGACTTTTATTGACCACACCCTTGACTATCGAGTCCAGATTGCCTTCGCTACCCGATTTGCCGCCCATAAAAGCCTTGCCGGCATTGAACAGGTCCCCGATGTCAAAACCGCCCTTTGCCTGCTGGCCCTGTGCCTGTTGCTGTCCTTTGCGGATAAATGAGCCGATGGCATCTCCGATCCCTTCGGTCGGCTGCGCGGCCGGTTTGCCCTTACGGATCACCTGGCCTATGGCATCGCCGAAACCCTCGGTCTGGGGCTTGGCCGGCTTGCCTTTGCGGATCGTCTGGCCGATGATATCGCCGAAGCCCTCGGTTTGCGGCAGCGGTTTTTGTTGCTGCGCCTGCTGAGGCTGTCCCTGCGGTTCGGCAGCGGTGCCGCTGGTGAAGGTCCAGTAGACAGCCGATTTATCGGAGGCCGGATTCTTGTCCACACCGACGCACCACCTGTACTCGGTGCCGTCATCGGGGAAGCCGGGCTCATCGGAGAAGAGCACGTTGCCCAGGTCCTTGCTGACGCGGGTGGAGTTATCTTTGGCCTTCCTGACGCTCAGCCAGTACTTAGTAGCCCCGGGCGAGGCTTTCCACTGGAATTTGATGTTGTTTCCGCTGATATAGCTGAGGTTGGCGGGCGAGACCATCAGCTGAGAAGACTGTTGCACAGGCGCATCTTCCACGCCCAGCAAAGACTGCACCAGCAGCATGGCGTTATCGGAGGTGACCTGCTGGCCCTGAAACTGGCGGGAAGCCTGCGAAAGCCCTCTGGCATATACCTGCGCCGAACCGCTTTTCTGCTGGCTTAACGCCTGCGCCGCATGGGCCAGCTGGTCGGCCGGATTGGCGCCCTTCTTTTCCTGCATCGCCTTTGTTATCATCTCAAAGGCGCTTACCATGTTGTTGCCGTGGTCGTGATTGTTGGTGTCGGCTTTATTCAAACTGTCTTTGTTCTGAGCTAGAGCACCCGTGACCGTTTGAAAGAGTGCGCCCAGATCGATTGGATTTGATGGATTGGCCATTTAATAACCCTCCCCGCTATTGATTTTCGGTTCTCTCCCAACCTGAGAGGAATCAGTAACCATATATCCCTCCCATTACATTATATCAAAATACGTTTGTCCCGGTTTGCATACGACGGTACGCGACATTGTACTCCGTCGAGAAAGGCTTCTTCTATAGAGATCAGTTGTCCCAGATAAACCGCGTCTCGGTGAGCAACGTCAAAATGGGATTGAGCATCGCTTCCCTGACCACGGTACGCAATTCTTCGCGATCCGCAATAAAATCTGCGACCGGCGGGCTGAGGCTATAGTAAGTGCTCACAAGCCATCTGCCCGGCTTGCTTTTCATCAGCGCATTATCACGAAAGGCACGGAAGGTATCGAGTTGAGAAGCAGTCTCGCTTCCGTAAGCCGCCGTGGCAATAAAACACGAGGAATCGGACTTGCCGCCATCAGACGGGCTGCCCGCATTTTGAACCTCGCTATAGAATTCATCTTCCCACCAGGCCGGCGGCGTCGATTCCAACTTCTCAAATTCCCCGCTCGCCGTAATAATTGTCCCCTGCTGCGATGTGAGTCCCACGGCCGTTCCTTCAGCTTCAGGCAGGTAACTTACTACGCCAACCTGCCCATCCAGCACGTAGGTCTGCACGGTATCCCCAGCCCAGACAATAAAATCCGTGCCCAGGCCACGAACGCGGGCACGGGGCTGGAACTGGTACCACTTGTATCCTTCCTGTCCCATATAGACATCAAAATGACCGGATTTGTCCAGCTTTACGCTGCGGAAACGGGCGCTGCCCTTTTTCAGCAGGACTCGCACCAGTTCCGGCGAAGTGTAGTCGAAAATCAGTTCCGTGTTCCCGTCAAGCTTGACTGTACCCCACAGCACATTATTCATAGTGAGCGAAACGGTAGCCCGTCCCTGACCCGTGCGTATGCCGTACCATGGTTGTATTTGCGCCGGATAGGAGGCTATGCTTTGCCACGCTCCGGAGACAGGCTGAATAGCAACTTCCCCCTCCCCACGATCAATACTGATGCTTGACCCTTCAGGTGGCGGGCGAAAAATATCCTCCAGCAGCCATACTCGAATCTGATCCCAAATCCCGCGGTGTTCCGTAATTGCCACTTCCGTAGGTACTGACGTTGTATGTACGACACCTGTATATACTCTTGATACCACGCAGTTCAGCACGGCGGAAGTTAATGATACTACACCGTCATCATATGCGTAGTCAAAGCCTGCCAAAGGAACAAAATACAAATAGGAGATGCGTCTGCCGATAATGTTGGCATACTCTACATTCGTATTCAGGTGCCGCCCGGTAGCTTCACCATTGTTCAAATTGAGGATGAATTGACTAGCGCAGTAAAGTTGCTCAGCGGCATCATAGTGCCGATCGTATATTTCACTCATCAATATGGCTGCATAATAATCCAGCATTCCGACACCGTGGTTTGGTGTTCCTACCATAATGAGCTTACGAACATCGTTTTCGTAGCTGCTCATCTCTTCAACGTAATTGCGTGAGATGAGGCCTCCCATGCTGTGAGCGACAATATCAACCTTTGTGATTTTGATATTATTATTTATATAATCCTGCTTTTGTTCCTTTATGTATCGCTGTAATAAACCGGAGAGGGATTGAATGTTCGAAGCTTCACCGGGCGTATATTCACGCGCGTATTCCCTTATCACCGGGTCAAATTTCTGGGCAACCAGATAGTCGGCCAGGTTGGCCCAGGTCGTCGCATCTCCAATAAAGCCATGGACCAGCATTACGGGAGGGCGAAAAACCTCTATGGTGAGTAGAACGCTCTCTTCCTGCCCCGAAAGATTTTTATAGGAAAATACCATTTCCTCGGTCATGCCCCAGGCTGGATATCCAGCTTGCCCATGCAAGGTTTTCATGACTGTCAATTCGTTTTTATCTTGCAGGTACGGAGGAGGACGATAGGTGATTTCGGCATGGCCGTCCTTATCCAGTAAAAGGTGCCCACGGAAGGAAATCGCATCCCCTTCCAGCGTGCCCGCACGGGGAGACGAAAAAGTGATCTCCCCTCCGGATAAATGGGGGATATCTATCAGTATGCCAAGGCTGCTGGCGCCGTCCGCCACCACACCCTGAAAAGGTTGATCAAGCACAGGATTATTCTCAATTCTGATATCGGCTTTAGTAACCGGTATCTGGAATTGCCTCTCCATTCCTGCAGCCCGGGCTACGTAACTGTATACTTTGACCTGGCCGGATATATGAGTGAGCACGAATCGTGCCTGGCCGGAAGAGTCCGTATACTCGCCAACAGGTGTCCCCGGGGGGTCAAGTGAGCTCACCTGAACTGATTCCCCCGATACAGGAAGTCCGCCGGCGTCCGTGATCTCAACAGTCAGCGCAACCTCGTCACCGAGATCACGAAAATAGGCAGGCCTGGCATAAACGGCCATTTGCGCAGCAATCTGTTGCGTTGTTGCCTGTGCAGAGCCGACAACTACCGTTTTCGTTTGTGTGTCGGTACCCCCCCTGCCGTCATTCACAACCAGTTCTACGGTGTAACTTCCCGCGTCCGGATTGTCGACGTACCAGTCCGTCGAAGTGGAGATAAGTGTGCCATCAATGTACCATTCACAGGAAAGCGCATCTCCATCGGGATCGAATGACGTGTTGTTGGTCTCAATGGTATCGGCGGTTGTGGGATTGTAAGGGGTAATGGAAAAGGCGGCCACAGGGGGTTGGTTGGATGAGGCCGGCGGCTGCACCGGCGCTGCGGGCGGCGGGGGCGGCGGTGCCGGTGCTGATGGTTGTTGCACGGTCAGGGCAAAAGACTTTTTGGCCGAGAAATGATGCGTCGTCCAGAACGGTTGTCCCAGCCCGGACGCGCGCTGACTGCCGTATATTTCGAGATTGAAAGCATATGTACCCGGATTCAGTTTGCCGGTAGACATTGCGAATTGTTGGGTGAATGTCCCGGAAGCACCCTCTTTGCTGCAGCAGAGCTCGGGTTCCCCGCGCAGATATCCCTCCCAGTTCTGTTTATCGGACAAATCCCCGTAGACGAGGTTGCCCTGCTGATCGTACACCAGAATGCCAACCAGGCAGATCCACTGGGGCCAGTCGGCGACGACGGGTGCGGAATAAGGGCACTTAATGGTTACATTTACGGATTCTCCCTGCGCGGCTGCTAACGGATTAACAGTTATCTGCGCGATAGTCAGAGTGCCCTTTGGCGGGTCTACAGCAAGAGAGGTATCAGGCAGCAGGGAACAAAAGATGATGAATGAGAATATCATAGCCATGGTTTTTATGATCACCGGGCGTGATTTCACGTTCACCTCCTTGCTCCTCAACCGTTGCTTAAGGCTATTGGCAGTCCCCATATCAATTTTCAATTCACGGCAGCCGGCAATGCTCGACTGCAAGAGCCCGTTTCCGCGCGTGTCAATCAGTTACAAGGCTACCGGCTATTGCATCGAAGGTGGGCTCAAGGGAATTAAAAGACTGGGGGGCACAGGAAAACAGGATGACCCATCCTGTTTTCCCTCGCACAAGAATTATGAATACATGAATCGAATTGGCGATCTGGGAACTCTGATAGATATACTTGATCGCCGGTATACCATCAATAGTCAGGTAATCTTTGGATATGAAGGCGTAGCCCTTTTCCTGTTCAGTCTCAAGCTTAACCTCATTATAGGCCGACTCAAGAGTCTGCTCGTATTGCAGGGCTGTTCTGGCCACAATGAAATTCGGTGTGAAGCCATACTCTGCTGCAGCAGGAGCCCAGAAACCCGCTGCAACGGTCCCTTTACCGCCCATAATATTCATCAGTCCACCCAGGAGATTTTGGGGCATCTCCTTCCAATCACGCGGATATGAAACCGAGAGGCCGTTTGCAGTATCCGTATAGGTCAGCATTTCCGTATATGCCGACTGTTTTGACTGCGCTGCGGCAGATACACCGCTGAACTTGAAGCTGTTGATAACACGATCAAATGTGGGCTTATACGTGTTGTATATCGACGGCGAACACATGCAGTTTATCAGCCAGGCGGAATTGCCGTAGATCATGATCGCCTGCATGGCAGTGGCGGGCATGGTCTCGTGATCGTAATTGGCAATAATCCTTTTCGCGGCTACCCCATTTACGACGATATCATCTTTTGACATGAGAGTGTAGTTAACGTCCCCTGCAGCTATGCTCATCTCTGATTTCAGGTAATCATCCAGTGTGATCATTTCCGTCATGGGAACAGCGGTGATGCTGACAAAGGGCGGCATGCCTTTGCCTCTACCCGGCTCATAAAAGGCAACGGCTTCCCCCGCCGACAGCAAATCCGGCTCGACCTTTTGCCAGTTGCCCGGATAGGAAAAGGAATAGCCTTTGACACTGTCTGTGTAGGTCTTAAAACCGGTGGACTGCGATCCCTTCACGCACCCGCCACACACTCCAACCAGCGTGAAAAGCAACAACGAAACGAGCACGAACCTGATAAAACTGAAAAGCCAACCCGTCACCTCTGCCACCTCCAAACAGCATGTGAAGTGAGAAACCGCTGAATGCCAGGTTAAGAGGACATGTAAACCACTGCTTACATATCATTATACTATACATAATTCGATTAATCAAAGGCTTGGCACCTACTTAATATGCTCTAACGGGCCCGATCTCTCCCGATAACTGGTGCCGCCGGATGCGATATAATGTGCCGGATGAAAGGCATATAGCGACGACGCATGTTTTTCCGTCATGCAGATTTTAATGAGGAGGGATACCTGATATGCGGTTAAAGGGTCTATATTTGCTCCTGGTGGTTGCCCTTGCGGTCATGGTCGCAGGGTGCGCCGCCCCTTCCGGCAAAGAGGCGCAGACCAGGGTTGCCGTAGAAAAGATTCGTACAGCTGTGCAGGCTGAGCTTGACAGGCTGGATGCCGACGTGGCAGATGCGGCCATGAAACTTAAGGTTACCGGCCTGAGCGGCGATGCGGCCAGGCAGATATTAAACGGGCTGTGCGCCAAATATCCCTACCTGGTTGACTGCAGCACTGTAGATACAACCGGCAAATTGGTAACGGTAGCTCCCGATGCCTACAGCCGCTATGAGGGAACCAACATCGGAACGCAGGACGTCAAAGCCCCCGTGCTCAGCGCCTATGGCAGTACGGCTGAGGGCGTAAACGCCGTGGCACTGATGCGTCCGGTATACAACGAGAACGGCGAGCAGGTCGGCATTATCGACGCCCTTTTCACACCCGCGGCGATGCTGGGTAGCATCGTTCCGCCGCTGCTCAAAGAGGCCGGCCTTGCGATGAATGTATTGCAGACCAACGGCTTCACTATATACGATCAGCCGCAGAGCGATACAGGTAAAAACCTGTTGACTGATGCCGAGTACAAGCCGTACAAGGACCTGGTGGAGCTGGGCGCAAGGTTTGTGGCAGAAGAAACCGGCACGGGCACCTATGTCTATCCCAGCCACGAGACCGATCAACCGACCAAGAAACTGGCGGTCTGGTCAAGCGTCAAACTGCACGGCACAGCCTGGCGGCTGATAGCCGTGCTGGATGCGCCCGATTAGCTCCGGGCGAGCACGACCTGTTTACTGAACGCCGTAAAAGCGCTGCCACGGGTCCAGGTAGTCCTGGTCGTCCCGGCGCCATTGCTCGTCGTCCCAACCGAGAAGCGGCCGGCAGATGGTTTTGATCCTGGGAAGCAAGTCTGCTCCGCCGTTTTCAAGCAGCAGGCCGATACGGGTCCTGCGCAGCATCAGGTCTTCAAGGTGCACCACCGCCTCGTTGCCCGCCGCAAAGCGCAGCTCCGCCCACAGGGTCTCCGTACCGGGTATCTTCTCCAGTTCCCCTGCTTTCGCCCCGCCGATAACGTCATTTGCACGGTTGCCGTAGCGTCCCTGCAGACGGAACACGGTTTCGGGTTCAAGGCCCTGCGGGACAGCCGCAATCTCTTTTACAGGTGAAAAAACGCGCTGCTTTTTATCGAGGTCCGGAAGCTTGCCCAGCAACGGCCGGGCGGCTTTCAGGGCATCGAGGGCGATCAGCCGAAAGGTGGTCAACTTGCCCCCGGTGACGGTCAGCAATCCGTCCTCCAGCCACACAACGTGGTCCCGCGATTCGCTGGACGGATCTTTTTTACCCGACCCGACCACCGGGCGCACACCGGAAAATGAGGCGACTATATCCTTGCGGGTGATATCCAGATGAGGAAAGTGGTGCCTGATATTCTCCAGCAGGTAATCGGTCTCATTCGCCGTGCAGGCTGCTTCTACATCAAGGTCGGCCGTGTGGTCGATGTCCGTGTCGCCGGTCATGACACGGCCTTCCCAGGGAAAGACGAAGCCGGGACGTTTGCTCGAGGGATGAGTCATAACAATGCTCTGGGATACAGGCAGCCTGTCTGCAGCAAAAACCAGGTGGCTGCCCCGCAAAGGCCGCATCCGTTTTGAATTCGTCCTTCTAACAGCGCTGCGCAATATGTCGGCCCAGGCGCCGGTGGCGTTGATCACCTGTCTGGCGTGAACGTCCAGTTTTTCACCTGTGACCCTGTTCTCCAGCGCCACGCCGCAGACCATTTCTTTTTCCTTTAGCAGCCCGGTGACACGGCAATAGTTGACGGCCATTCCGCCCTCTTCTTCCGCCTGCTGCAGAACGCGCAACACCAGCCGCGCATCATCGGTCAGGGATTCGTAAAAGAGAAGGCCGCATTCCAAGTCCTGTTCGCGGACGCCCGGGAACCGCCTGGCCATCTCGCCCACTGAATAGGTATGTTTCCTGAATTTACGGCTCATGATGTCATAGACCAGCAGGGCAGCCCGCACGATGAACCGGTCGATCCATTTACCCTTGTAGATCGCCATCATCATGCCGAAGGGATTGACCAGGCCGGGAAGCTCCTTTAAAAGCGATTCGCGCTCGCTTACGGACTCGTAGGTCAGCTTGACGTCCCCCTGCTTGAGGTAGCGCAGGCCGCCATGCACCAGCTGGCCCGAGCGGCTGGATGACCCCCAGGCGAAATCACGCTGTTCCACCAGCAGCGTCTTTACATTGCGGCGGACCGCTTCGCGCATGACGCCTGCCCCGGTTATTCCCCCGCCGACGATAACCAGGTCCCAGCTTTCCGCCTTTATCCTGCGAAAAATCTCTTCCCTATTCTGCTGCATTGTGAGCCGGTCCATTCAACTGGCTTTGCCTTCCAGTTCCTTTAGTTTAGCCTGAATCAACCCGGTCAAGAACTCCCGCTCCACCTCGATATCCCACGTAGCCAGGCGGAAGATGCCCGCCACCAGCATCCAGTCCTGCAGGCTTTCCTCGGAGATTCCCATGTGGGATGTTACGTGAGCGCGGTAGCGTTTTTCAAATGCTTTACGGAATATGGGGATGATTATTCTCAGCAGGAGGCTGGTACCGGGAGAGGTTTCCGCCATAGCAAGTATCAGGCATGTAAGGGCGATATCAGCGGCAGGCGCGCCCCTGACAGCTTCGGACCAGTCGATAACCTGGTAGCCCCCCTTATTGAGCATTATATTGCCGGGCTGAAAATCCATATGGCAGATCGTGTTGGCGGAGGGCAGCCGGTCCAAATAGCGCTGGAGCACTTCAAACTGCGCAGGCTGAATGACACTTTCAGGAAGCAGGCGGCTCAGGCGCAGCGCCTCCGCCTTCAGATCGGGCAGGTCGGGCGCCTCCCGTTTTAAAATATCCTGGTGCACCGTGGACATAAACTGCGCGCCCGAATTCAAGTTAAGTGGATTCCCCAGTTTGGCCTTCATCAGGTCGCTCTCGCCGGCCCATTCAAAGATGATGCCCCGCCTCCCATCAACCTCCACGATTTCCAGCGCCCGGGGCGACGGCACTCCCGCTTTTGAAATAATCTGGCAGCGCCGAAATTCATCGTCCACCTTCGCAGCAGGCACGGTCTTGTGTAAAAGCTTGAGCACCCGCCCATCCTTCAAAAGATATACCAGGGAAAGGCGGCCTTCAGCCAGCGGCGTCAAATCCTGCATATTCATAATATTTCTCCTCAGTTGTGTTAAGGAACTGCGTTTTACAGCACCCAGGTACGCGTCATCTGAACGATTCACACAGATTGTTTCAATTTTACTGCTCTGCTGTCAAGAACCTAACACCGACAGCGGCGAAACCGCTTCCCTTAAGATTGAAAACCGCAGGCCGACACGCATGTTTGACAACCTAGCATGACCAGAGTACTGTTTTGTGTAAAGCTCCAGTGCTACGAAATGTCCATTATTGCAATCGATCAAAAAACGTGCAACAAATGCGGCATCTGCGCGCTTGAATGCCCCCGCCGCATTATTGTCCTGCCGGAGGGAGGTTTCCCGCAGGTAGTAGCGGAAGTGGAAGCTACCTGCAATGCATGCGGGCATTGCGTTGCAGTGTGCCCTAAGGGAAGCCTGAGCCACCGTGACTCCCCGCTGAAAGCATCCACAAAGATAGAAAAGGAACTTATTGTGACTCCTGAAGAGGTTGAGCAGCTCTTGAAGGGCCGCCGCTCGGCAAGGGTCTTCAAGGACAAACCGGTATCTCGCGAAATAATCAGCCGTCTGATAGACATAGCCCGCTACGCACCGACCGGGCATAACCTGCAAGAGGTGGAGTGGCTGGTAATAGATGCTAAAAAAGAGCTGGACCGCATTGAAGAGCTCGGCATCGAGTGGCTGGAGTGGGTTATCAAGAACCTGCCCAAGGTCGCGGCGGATTCCAATCTGGAAGAAAAGCTGGAAAGGCAAAAGCTTAAACACGATGCGTTTTTACGCGGCGCCCCGGTATTGATTGTCGCCCATGCAAACAAAAGTAGCCTGGCTTCGCTGGCAGGCATCGACAGCGCCAACGCCCTGAGTTACCTGGAGCTGGCGGCCGCCAGCCTGGGCCTGGGCACCTGCTGGGCGGGCTACGTATATATAATGGCCAACACCTTTCCTCCCGTCAGGGATGCCCTGGCCCTGCCCGAAGACCACGCTGCCTACGGCTGCATGATGCTGGGATACAACAAATTCAAGTACTATAGAATACCCTGCCGCAAAGACCCCGGGATTGTATGGCGCTGACATAAAATCCAGGCCGGTTCAGCAGCGCGGACGGGATGAATAAAGCTGGCTGAGGGAGATTTAAATGGAATTCAAAGGATTTAAAAGGAGCAATGGTGAATACGGCGTCCGCAACCACATTTTAGTTACCTCTTCAGTTTCCTGCGCCAACGGGGTTGTGGCAGCCCTCGGCAGGCAGTTCCCGGACGTGATTGCCGTACAGAACGCCTACGGCTGCGGGACGGGGCTGGACGATGCCGGGACGGGCTGGCTGGTGATAGCCGGGCTGATGAACAATCCGAATGTGGGGGCGGCGCTCATCATAGGGCTGGGATGCGAGATCATACAGGCCCGGATCTTTGCCGATGCGGTCAAGGGCAAGCCGGTCGAAGTACTGAAGATACAGGGCTCGGGAAGCGCCGCCACAACAAAGAGGGGCGCTGAAATCATCAGGAAGTTCCGCAAATTATTGTCTGCGCAGAAAAGAACTCCCGCTCCTTTCAGCGAATTGCTGATCGGTTTAAAATGCGGCGGCTCCGATGCGCTGTCCGGAGTGACAGCCAATCCGGCGGTGGGAGCGGCGGCCGATATGTTTGTCGCCAACGGTGCAGGAGCGATGATAACCGAGGTGACGGAAATGATCGGCACAGATCACATACTGAAAGAGCGCTGCGCAACCCCCGAGCTGGGCGATAAACTGCAGAAGCTGATAATAGATCATGAGCGGAAGATCAAGGAACTGCTGGGACCGCTGGCCGGGGCGGTCATCTCTCCGGGCAACATGGACGGCGGGATTACATCAATCGTGGAAAAATCGCTCGGCTGCATAACAAAGGCCGGCTCCACCCCCATAGTCGACTGTGTCGGCTATGGCCGCAAGACAACCGGAAAGGGGATGATGATCATGGAAGGGCCGGGCTACGATATCGAATCCATGGTAGGCCTGGCAGCCTGCGGGGCGCAGATCATAATCTTCACCACGGGCAGGGGCACGCCGGCCGGCACACCCGCAGTGCCGGTGATCAAGGTGTCGACAAACACAAAGACCTTCCTCGAAATGAAGGGGGATATTGATTTAAATGCCGGCACCATTATCGATGGGGGAAAGACCATCGGTGATGTAGGAAAAGAGATCTTTAATTTCACGCTGGCCGTTGCCAACGGCAAATTGACCTGCGCGGAGATCAACAGGTCCGAGCCGTTCAGCTATTTAAAGGAGCACATCACCGTTTAGTCCCGGACGGATATTCATCCGCGTGTCACAGTCCCGAACGGGACTTGGTAAGAAAGGAGGAGGCAGGCTATGGAGCAATCTACGCAGGCCGGCAGCAACGGCTACCTGTTCGGTAAAGGGCAGGCCGTCTTCATACTCATCGTTATCGCAATTCTCAACATGATCAACATGATGGACCGCTCCGTCTTTGCCGTTGCCCAGGAGCCCATGCGAATTGCACTGGGGCTGACCGATACGGAAGTCGGCTGGTTCCAGACGGTGTTCTGGCTCGGGCTGTCGCTCATGACCCTCCCTGTAGCGTTTATTTGCGACAGATGGTCCAGAAGGAAAATGCTGGGTATCCTGGCCATCTCCTTCAGCACATTTACGTTCCTGACGGGGCTGGGCAGGAGCTTCATTGGAGTATTCATACCGCGCATGCTTGTAGGCGTGGGGGAGTCGGGGTTCACCTCGGGCGGGCAGGCTCTGATCGTGAGGGCATGGCCCGAAAAACTGCGCGGGACGATTCTTTCCGTCTTCCTGGTCGTATCGCAGTTGGGGCAGCCCCTGGGCATGGCGCTGGGAGGCATGCTGATCGTTAAGTACAACAGCTGGAGCTCACCCTTTTTCTTCTTCGCCATACCCGGCATAATTTTCGGCATTACGGCTTTTTTCCTCAGGGACTATGCGACCGCCCCGGCGCCGGCCAGGGCGGACGGCGTGGCCAGGGAGAGTTTTTTCACATCCGTCTGGACGCTGTTCAAGACCCGCACCCTGTTGAGTTCCTACATTGGATACGTTGCTTACAATATCGTGGCGGCGGCCTTGATGGCCTGGACACCGACATTTCTGATGAGGTCACAGGGAATAAACGCCGGCCAGGCCGGCATGCTGGTGGGAATCATCGGATTTATCGGTTTGATAGGGGCAATCCTGGGCGGAATCATCTCCGACAAATGGCAGAAGCGGAATCCGAAGGCACGGATGCACGTGTGCGCCATATCAACCACTATCGGCACCCTCGCCCTGATTGGATCAGTGCTATTGGACATGCAGGGAATCGGATATGCTCTTGCCTGCCTGTGGGCGTTCGGCTGGCTGATGCTTCAGGCGCCCAATGCCGCCGTGACGCAGGACTGCTCCACCCTGGACAAGCGAGGACAGGCGTGGGGTGTGAATAATTTTCTCGGCTTTATCACCGCCTGGGCGCCGCTTTCCGTCGGCGTATTATCGGATTCGCTGGGGGCCGGGGCATTCGGACTGAAAATCGCTCTCCTGTTCGCCGCCGCATTCGGCTTCTTAACATTCACAGCCTATTTCATAGGCGCCAACTATTATCCGGCCGATGTCGCCAGGGCAAACGAGGCGAACAGGCTAATGGGAGACAGGGAATAGCAGAGCTTTTATTCTACAGTTCGCACCTGCATGTAACGCCCTGTGCTTCGACCAAACCCTTGATCTCCAACATTTTTTCTTGCGATAATGCTCTGGCGGCACGGAGATCATATTTTCGGCCCAAGGCCTGATATTTGCCATAGCCATAGCTGTGGTACCTTAAAATCTCAATTTCCTTTGCCGCTTTTATATGTTCTTTAACAAAGCCGGCGATCCCCGCGACATTATCCGCCGAATCAGTATAGCCGGGAATGATCGGTATTCTTATTGTAAGCTGAATCCGCCTGCCGCTGATACTCTTCGACAGCTTCCTTGCATTTTCAAATATGATACCGTTCGGCACTCCCGTGTATTTTTTGTGATCCTGATTATTTATCAACTTGAGATCGTAAAGAAAACAGTCAGTGTATTCCAATATGTTTTCAAGGTTCTCCCACCGGCAGTATCCGCAGGTCTCAACGACAGTATGAAGTCCCCTCTTTCGGCAACATTTAAGCAAGTCCAGGACGAATTCCGGTTGAAAGAGAGGTTCTCCTCCACCAATAGTTATACCCCCGCCCGAAATAAAATAGAAATTTCTGTCTTTTTCGACCTGCCTTAATATATCCTCTGTGGACATCTCCTCCCCCCTGATCTGTCTGGCTAAATTCGGACAGGCGTCCACACACTTTTCTATGGTGTCGCATCTGCTGCAGAGCGTCTTGTCAATTATGATAGAGCCATCGATAATCCTGCCCGCATTATGGGGACATGCCTCGATGCATTTGCCGCATGACACACATTTGGATTTATAAAAGAATAGCTCGGGCTTAACTGACTGGCTCTCCGGATTGCAGCACCATACACACCTTAAGGGACACCCTTTTAAGAAAACAATTGTCCTGATCCCCGGCCCATCATGGATCTGGTTTCGCTGTAGATTGAAGATAATCCCTTTTCCCATGAGATGCGCCACCCGCAGCAGGCCTGGTTTCATACAGGCTGATTACCTGATAAACAGCACAAAATTATAAGCGGTGTTCGGTTCTGGAAATAATGTCGTCCTGTGTCATCCTCGCCAGGTCTACGAAATAGGCACTATAACCGGCGACTCTTACCATCAACGTAGGATATTTCTCCGGATGGATTTGCGCGTCCTGCAATATTTCCTTTGAGATAGTGTTTATCTGAAGATGATATCCGCCTTCATACATATAGGTATCAACAAGGTGCGCCCATTTTCGCAGACCCTCATCTGTTGTCAAGGAATCGCGGCTTAGCCATATATTAGTCAGCGTACCCCCGGTGAATGCTGCTGAGGGAAGCTTGGCTATAGATCTGAGCGCCGCAGTGGGACCGAGAATATCCGTCCCCTGCTGCGGCGATATACCGTCGGCCATGGGCTTCATAGCACCTTTGGGAGCCGGAAGAGCGCCCACCTCAAATCCAAACGGAACGTTGCTGCTGGTGGGAACGACACAAGGGCCCGGCGTGCCCCCTCTCAGATTCCTGTATTGCCGCACAGTGCGGGCAAAATGCATAAACATTTCCCGGGCTATATCATCCACATAATCATCATCGTTGCCGTATTTCGGGGCGCCGGCGAGTTTATTACGAATATCTTCATAACCTGCGAAATCGGCTTCCAGAGCTTTAGCCAGATCGCCCATGGAAACTGTTTTACTATCGAATACGCATTTTTTCACGGCTGCCAGGCTGTTAGCCAAATCTGCGATTCCTATGATCTGCACATGCGGGCCAACCGGATAGCGAGCGCCGCCATTGGCACAACCCACACCCTTTTCTATACAATCCTCGGTGAATATCGATTGTATAATTAGCTCATTTTCTTCTGCGATAGTATTCTCGCCGATCCATAGACCCCGTATTGTCATATCCACGAGATATTCCATTTGCCTCTTGACGGCGTTCTTAAAATCCTCAAAAGACCTTAAATCCTGTACCGGGCCCGTATCCAGCCCGACTTTTTCTCCAATGTAAGCAAGTCCCGTTCTTTTAAGGCCCCTGGTAAAAACCAGTTCCACCATATGCCCACCGTTTACAGCGCCCGCGGCAGTATGTCCGAATTGACGGCACCCTGCGCCCTGCGGCTCCACGCATCCAATGGGTTTTGCGTCCCAGATAAGATCATCCCATCTCTCAGCGGGATCATCATTCATTCTCATTTCGATCAGTTTTTCATAATTGAAGATAGAGGGATGTCCCATCCCTGCCGCAATTAACTCGCCCGTTTTCATTTTTAATTCCCAGGGCATGTCTTTGTGCCAGAGTATGCACAGGGTCGGCTGCGTGGTCCGCACATTGAGTAAAGCCTCTATGCACATATATGAAAGATCATTTGTATAATACCTCAGATTCTTATCAATTCCACCGACATGCACGTGCTGGAATGGATAGTAACCCGGAGCAGCCCAGGCAATCATCTTACTGATAATCCAGTGTATGCCGGTCAGCTTAATCCACATGCACTCGATCAGCTCGAGCGCCCGGGCTCTAGTAAGAATGCCGCTTTCAATGTCCCTCCGGTAATAAGGATAAAGATACCTATCCAGTCTACCTAGGCCGAATCCACACCCGCTACCTTCCAACCAAAGAAAACACTGTGTAAAAAATATTGACTGCAAAGCCTCATGGAAAGTTCGCGCAGGCTCATAAGGAACCCGCCCGGTAATTTCCGCAATCTTCCTCAGTTCATCGACTCGAGCAGGGTTTTTTTCTTGCGACGCAAGTTCCAGGGCATAATCTCTATAATTCCGGCTCCATTGCTTGATACCGTCGACTGCCTTAAGAACAGCATCGTAAAAATATATCCTGTCGAACTCATGCTTGCCGATCCCGGCCAGCTTTTCCATGGCTCGTTCTTCGTACCACTTAAAGCCCCTGGCCACAATATCGTTGTACGGCGGGTTTATATGAGATCCCACACTATGCAGGTAGTTCGATATATTGGCGACACCTGTATCCATCAGAATCCGCCACTCGTCCGGCATCAAATCCACAGCCCGCCTGGTACAGATTTCCCTGACAGTCCTGTTTTTCCAGTAGGGGAGTATCTGCTCCTTAAGCTCCTTCTTTTGCTCGGGGGTAACTTGCCATGGGTCATAGTCCCTGGTATCGAGTGATTCAAACTCCTCTTGGGCTTGCAGCCAGCCCAGCATAGCCGGCTTGATTGTCGCGCCCCTCAGCCTGCACCCCGGCTGGCCCACTATCAATTCAGAAGGCATGATTACGGGAGGCATTTCAGAAAGCAGTCCTGCAATGGCCTTACCCCGCCTTAAAATATTCGATTCACCCTCGGTCTCCTGACAAACCCTGGTATATATCCTCATACCATGTAAACAAAGGTTAGGCCGGGTTTCGTGAAACTGCTGATTCAGATTCTTCACTCTATCGGTTGAGCCGATTCTTACAAGCTTACCCTGCCTCCATTCTTGTGTCTCGTGCATGGTTACCGTGATCTGCTGAGCCATAGCGAATCACCTCCTCACTGAACCTCAACACCATTATTTTTCCGGCTTGATTTGACCGGACAGTTCCAATATCAATTGATCTTTCATCACTTTGCCGCCTGGATTCTTGGGCAATGCAGCTGCAAAGACTATGTATTCCGGAATTTTGTACCTGGCGAGTTTATCGCTGCAGAATTGTTTTATCTCTTGCGGTGTTAGATCTGCGCCGGGAACAGGGACGATGGATGCCGCCACTTTTTCGCCCATTACTTTATCCGGAATCCCGTAGACGGCTACTTCAAAGACCCCGGGGTGCATGCAGATAACATTTTCCACTTCAACCGGATAGACATTCTCACCGCCCCTGTTGATCATATCTTTCTTCCTGCTGACGATATAAAAGAATCCATCCTCATCCACTCTGCCCAGGTCACCGGTTAAAACCCACCCGTCTCTAAAGACTTTTCTGGTCTCCGCGGGGTTATTATAATAGCCGTCGGTCACGTGCGCGCCCCTGACGGCTATTTCACCGATCTCGCCTTTTGCCACCTCTTTCATATGCTCGTCGACTATCATCACATCGCACCCGAGAGTGGGATGCCCAACGGAGGCGGGTTTTTCCAGACACTCTTTTCCAATAGCGACCAGTGAAGATGACGCCTCCGTCAGGCCGAAGCTGTTTAAGAAACGGGCATTACTGAAAACCTTCTCCATTTCCCGCATCAAATCCGGGGATATCGGTGCGGCTCCGAAGCCGGCTACTTTGACAGCGCTTAAATCGTATTTCCCAATATCTTTCGATCCCAGCAACAGCCTGTAGATTGCCGGGGAGCCCGCCAGTATATCCACTTTTTCCTTTTCGACAGCTTTCAGGAATGCATCCAGGCTGAGCTCTTTGAGCAGGATACTGGTCCCTCCAATATAAATGCTCGCCAGGAATTGAGTTTGAAGAGCCAGCGCGTGAAAGAAGGGCGCGACAATCAGTGTTTTTATTCCATTCTCGATACAGTTGCCGATCATTGACCTTATATATTCCGGAAAAGTCATGGCGGCACGAATGAGATTACGCTGAACTACCCTGACTCCTTTGGGCTTCCCGGTGGTGCCGGATGTAAAGAGAATGGTATGAACATCTTCCTCATCACAGGAAACCGGCGCGCAGAAACCGCCTTTAAGCCAAATTTCGCCCAGCTCGCTTTTCTCAATTTTATATTTTAAAAAGCGGTCTAAACCGCTGTCCCATGTTTCATTATCAACAATAGCCACCGCAGGCTTGGTAAGCTCAAGCTGGTATTCAAGCTCCGGTTTTTTCAACCTCGTATTGAGGATTACCGAAATGGCGCCGATCTTGGAGACGGCCAGAAAGGCCGCCGGGAAAGCATCGTCATTTTTTAGAAACAAGGCAACCCGATCCCCTTTTCTTACACGGTAGTCCTTCTTGAGCGTCAAAGCTAAAGCATCTACCCTCCGGCTGAGATCGGCATAAGATAAACGGATGTCACCGAATATGACTGCCTGACGCTGGGGGTACTTGAGTACCGTGTTATGGAACATACCGTACACAGTGCGGGGGCGGTCAGCGTACACCTTTATTTTGGCCTTGCCGACTGTCTTTTCCACAAATTTATGATCTTGCCCCATCTTCCACTCCTCTAAAACATGCTCATTCCCGAATGCGCCTTACTTTCTCTGATCAAATCTGCGGCGTAAAAGCATGGATGCCATAGTGATTTTCTGTATCTCGATAGTGCCGCCTGCCAGTCCCCATCCCCAGGCATCTCTCATCATGCGTTCAACGGGATAATCCTTGGAATAGCCATAGCCACCATGTATCTGCATGGCCAGCCCGGTCACCTCTCTGGCCATTTGATTGGCGAAGCACTTCGCCATATTGGCCTCGAGCGGTGCGGGGAGACCTGTGGAAGCGTTCACGGCTGCCCTGTATATCAGTAATCTGGACGCTTCAACCTTCAAAGCCATATCCGCCAGCATAAACTGGACCGCCTGGAATTCGCAGATGTCCTTGCCCCATTGTTTTCTCTGCTGCGAATAGCTTATCGCTTCTTCAAGAGCCCCCTGGGCAATCCCCAGACACATGGTTGCATTGCCGCAACGTTCAAGATCGAATGCAGTTATAAGTTTTCTGAACTCGCCTTCCTTGATAACCAGATTTTCCCTGGGGACACGGCAATCCTCAAAAATAAGATCGCAACTGGGCATGCCCCGAAATCCCATGAACTGCTCCTGCTTACCGAAAGTAAAGCCGGGAGTTCCCTTCTCGATCAATAACCCGCCTATACCTTTGGCCCCTTTCTGGTCGCTGAGCCTGACATACACCACATATACGTCGGACCTGCCTCCGCCCGTTATAAAGCGCTTCATACCGTTGACAACATAGTGATCACCCTGCAACACGGCTCGTGTAGACAGGTCGGTCAACGCCGAACCGGCCTCGGGTTCGGTCATACCAACTGCGATCAGGCATTCACCGCGGCATACAGCCGGTATATACTTCTGTTTTTGCTCTTCGGTGCCGAATTGCTCAATTACCCTGACAGGCCCCACGCTTGACTCAAAGACCGGCCCGGCAGCCATGATAGAGACCCTGGCCAGTTCCTCAATTGCCAGCAAAGCTTCGAAGGCCGTCCTTCCCTGTCCGCCGTATTTAACAGGTATGGGCAAACCCAGTAGTCCCAGGTCCGCGAGCTTTTTAACATCCTCCTCCGTCATGTGCTCGGCTTTGGACTCCCATTCCGCCGCCTTTTTACGAAATTCCTTCTCGGCAAGATCATGTGCCAGCTTTTTGAGCATTAACTGCTCTTCGTTTAACTGAAAGTCCATTCTCGTTAAATCTCCTTCAGTATATTTTTGTTCAGCGCCCTCAGCTGTATCTTCTCCGGCTGATCTCCTGCGAAACAAACCACTTCTGCTTGTATTCTAATGCTGCTGTTACACATGCCTCCATCACGGAATCCCGCCATATTTGTCTTCTATTACCGATAAGGTCGGCTTGAGACCAGCTTTATCTAATCTCTGTTTACGGTGACTGAAGTGAGGACCAATTCAATTGTTTCATCGATATACTTGTCCAATGTGTATTGTTTGCCAAGATACCATGTCCTGATCGCCCACATATGACCGAGAATGACTATCATATGCGCCATATGCAGCACATTATGTTTTCTGAATTCGCCTGTTTCACAGCCCCGCATCAACAACCTCTCGAATATGGCTATACAACGTTTGCTTTCATCGAGTATCGACAGTCTGGCATTTGGGCTGAGCACCCTTATTTCTTGGTATGCCAGTAGGACTATATCTTTAAATTCATCGATTTTGCGGTAGTATCCATTGACAGCCTGACGGATACCCTCAACCGGACTGATGCTGTCGAGGTTTCTCTCAAAATCGTCATACAGCTTCCTGAATGGAGCTGATCCATAATCGAGCACAAGATCAATTATGTCCTCTTTTTTTCCGATGTAGCGATAGAGCGCCCCAATAGCCATACCGCAGGCGTCAGCCACCTCCTGAACGCTTGTCCGTTCATAGCCTTTCTGCGCGAATATATGGGCCGCACACCTGGCTATGTGCTCTCTTTTGGAAGCGATTAATTCCAAATCATTGCTGTGAGACCGAATGCCGCTTGTGCTCTCCAACATCTATCAATTCTCCATTTCCTGTTGTCCCTGTTTAAAGAATGAGTGCTCGCTCATTCTAACAATATACGTGCCTTCTGTCAACAATACTCCAGCAGGCTTGTTGACAAGATCTCATTCATCATCTATAATGAGCGAGCGCTCATTCGTTTTAGCTCACATAGCTGAGGTTCAGCAAGGAGGTTGTAAATGGCACGGGATGCGGGCACACAAAAAGAGTACAGTTTGGGGAATGGAGCAAAGCTTTACATTCTTATTATCTGCTCCCTGCTTCTGACGGTAAACTTCATGGACCGTCAGGTTTTTGCGGCGGTCGTGGAACCGATGAAAGCCGACCTTAATTTATCCGACGGAAGCATAGGTGTGATCGGCACTGTATTTCTGTTAAGCACGGCCGTCTTCACGTTTCCCATAGCATACCTGATCGATCGCTGGAGCAGGCGCAAGTCGATCGGCATTATGGCCATCGCTTGGAGTCTGTTCACTTTTCTTACCGGTTTCGCACACAATTTCTGGGCGCTGTTAATTCCTCGCACCTTCGTCGGCGTTGGTGAAGCCGGATTCACGCCGGGTGGCGCGGCTATGATCGGCGCGGCCTTTTCCAAAAAAGTGCGCGGTATAGTCATGGGCATCTTCAATATGACAGTGGTGCTGGGCATTGCGCTCGGGTCACTTGTTGCCGGAATAATAGCCAAGCAACACGGCTGGCAAGCTCCTTTTTTCATATTCGCTATACCCGGCATCATACTGGGTATACTGGCATTCTTCATGAAGGATTACCAGACTATGCAGGAAACTCAACTGGGAGAGAAGGTCACTTTTGTGCGCACTGTCTCGATTCTCTCGAAAATACCTACCGTCGTTTGGATATTTTTTGGATACGGCCTTGTGAATATAACGAATCAGTCGGTCCTTTTCTGGATACCGGCTTTTGTCGGCCGAGCCTGGCAGGTTGATGTGCAGGCAGCCAATGCCGTGGTGGTGCCTATCGCTCTGGTCGCGATCATCGGGTCGCCTGCCGGCGGTTATCTGGCAGATTTGTGGTTCAAGAAAAATCCCAGAGGACGAATTTACCTGCCTGTGATCACCAATATCCTCGCCACCGTATTTTTGGTGGCAGCCTTATTTCTACAGCTTAAAGGCCCGTTAGGCATGGCTTTTATCATTGTTTACGGCCTCTTATTCGTGATGGCTGTGCCATGCATAATGGCGATCATTCAGGATGTGGCTCCGGCGGCGCAAAAGGGCACGGCCTGGGGCGCCATAATACTGGGGTATTATGGAATCGGCGGCTGGAGTCCCTATATTGTCGGTGCTATTTCCGATGCATTAGGGCAGGATGCGCGGGCACTGGGCACCGCCCTTACTATTGCAGGTATGGGCGCTGTGCTGGGCGCCATTTGCTTCATAATAGCTTCAAAATCCTATATCGCAGATATGGACAAAATAAAACACGAGCAGGTGATGGCCGAGAAATAACAACTACTGCCGCTTAAACAGATGTATACTCGTCGATTGCATTAATATAGGCAATGCTTCACTATAAAATGTTCAAGGTTGCGCACAGTTTGCAGTGCAATTAGTATTTATTACCATTGAACAAACATCGGCATGACAACGTGGTCGTAATTATCCACACCTACCGGCCGTATGACGCCCGGATTGGAAGGGGTGGTGACCTCCAGTGATACCTGCGCCTGCTTGACCACGGACAGCACGTCCGCCAGGTAGCGGGCATTGAAGGCTATCTTCGCCGCCTCGCCGTCCACCAGCGCGTCGATCTCGCCTATGTTATCGCCTATCTCATCGGCACGCGCGGAGATCGTTATCTTGCCCGCCTCTACAGTGGCGCCCGGCGTCACGATGACCCTGGCGATGCCGCTGCCGTCGCGTGCGAAGATAGCGGCCATCTTGATGGCGCGCAGGAACTCGGCCACATCGATGCGCGCTTTGGTGCCGTAGGTCTGGGGTATGAGCTGCGAGTAATTGGGGAAGGTGCCCTGTATGAGCTGCGAGACCATCTCAACGCCCTTGAGCTTGAAAAGGACCTGGCTTTTCTGCGCGTTGAGGTTTATCTCGATCTCCTGATCGTCCGTACCCATCAGGCGGTTGAGCTCGTGATAAGCCTTGGCCGGTATGATCATGGCCACCTTCTCCTTGACCGCCTTGGACAGCTCGGTGCGATGGACAGCCAGCCTGAATCCGTCGGCGGCAGCCATGGTAAGCTTGTTGCCCTCAAACTCCGTCTGCACACCCGTGAGGACGGGCCGCGATTCTTCTGTAGCTGCGGCGAACGCGACCTGGCTGATGGCCTGCTTGAGGTCCTCGGCTTTGACCTTGGTGCTGAAGCCGTCGCCCACCTGGGGGATAGGCGGGAAATCGGCAGCGTCAAGCCCGTTGATCCTGGCCTCGTAACGGCCGCACTTGAGCTCCAGCGTGTGGTGCTTGAGGTTAAGGTTGATGACATCACTGGGAAGGGAGGAGACGAACTCGGTCAGAACGCGCGCAGGAATGGTAATTGAGCCTTCGCTCTCGATCTTGGCACCGGTCCAGCAACTGATGGCTATCTCGAGATTGGTAGCCGCCAGCTTGAGCTGGGATTCATCGGTGGAAATAAGCACATTTTGAGTAATGGGCAGCGTCGTCCTGGATGCCACCGCCCTGCCTATGATGCCGAGGCCTTTATTAAGGTTTTCCTGCAGACACGACAGCTTCATAGAATTCCCCCCATAATGAATTTG
>JAEAME010000525.1_pt1 | contig 38061 bp, 36 predicted proteins | sample 8958731 | NCBI WGS metagenome assembly JAEAME01 (sample SAMN16933194, study PRJNA681113) | bioreactor sludge metagenome | isolation source: anerobic bioreactor sludge (Control) | place: India:Bengaluru | collected 2018-10-24
CTTCTGCCAAATCCGTGAAAGACAAGGCGGTTGCTGCCATGGAAGCCCTTGGCATGCAGGTTCCTGCAGGGGCCAAATAGGAAGATGTATATGAGGGGTGGATTCAAAAAGACATCGGCAGACAGCGAAAGATCTAAGGCGGCTGCCAGCGCAGGAGAGGAATCATCGGCAAAAGTTACCACCGCGGCAAAAGCATTCCGGGCATTAACTGCTGTAGTGGTTTTCGGTATTCCCTTGGTAACAGGCGCTGTAGCCCTTATCAGTTATGGGGTTCATAAGGCATATAAACGGATAACAGGCATCCCCTAGCCAATGTATTGATCGCTTTCTGCTTTGTCCAAATCAAAAGTATTGTCCTTACTGTTCTCTCAGGCTGGAAGCATTTTTTGGTAATGGTTTAAGATTGCCTATCCTTATAGTCCATATACTCGAACTGTTTGATTACCTCGACATTGATGTTGCCTGCTTCCCTAAGTACAGCGATATCCGGGAGGTTGATTCCATTGAAGGTTGTGCTTTTTACAATACTGTAGAGAGCCATGTCGGTGAAGACGAGTTTGTCACCTCTCTTGACAGGTTTATGAAAGGAATAATCGCCCATGATATCGCCGGCGAGGCAGCTTGGTCCTGCAAGTCGGTACGTGTACTTCTTCTCATTCGGCTGTCCTGCTTTCAATATGTTAGGCCTGTACGGCATCAGGAGCACATCGGGCATATGGGTTTCAGCCGATGCATCCATTATAGCAATGTCCATTTCGTTTGTTACTATATCAAGTATAGATGAAATCAGTACTCCTGCGTTCAGAACGCTTGCTTCACCGGGTTCAAGGTATACCTGAACTTTATATTTTTTCTTGAAATGGTTAATGAGCTTGATGAGTCGCTCAAGCATGTAATCATCACGGGTTATATGGTGACCGCCACCAAAATTAACCCATTTTAATCCATTAATGTATTGGCCATACCGGTTCTCAAAGGATTTCAGAATCCTTTCAAGGACATCTGAATTCTGCTCGCACATGGCATGAAAATGGAGCCCGTCAACCATATTCTTCAGCTTCGGGAATTCCTTTTTGAAGACATCATTAACAATCCCCAACCTTGAACATGGCGCACAGGGATTATACATTTCTGTGGTTACTTCAGCATATCCCGGATTTACCCTTAAGCCGATTTCCACCCCTTTTTTCCTTGCCAAGTCCCCATATTTCTGGAGCTGATAAAAAGAATTGAAGATGATGGTGTCAGAATACTTGAGTATCTGGTCCGCCTCTTTCTCCCTATATGCCGCACCGAAGGTGTGTACTTCTTTCTTGAATTCCTCTGAGCCTATCCTTGCCTCATTGAGGCCACTGGCGCATACGCCGTCGAGATAGTAACTCATCAGAGGAAATGTAGCAAAGGTGGCATATGCCTTTAAGGCGTGCAAAATCTTGCAGCCCGTTCGGTCTTTCACGTACCTCAGGATTCGCATGTTTTCTTTAATGAGGGTTTCATCGATGAGGTAGACAGGGGTAGCTATTGGGCCCTGTGCAATTTGGAGGAATCTTTTATTCGCTGCAGAAAAGACATTCTTTTTGCTTTTTTTGATCAATCGGGTAAGCGATCTGAATTCGCCGGTGTTCAATTCTCCCAGAAGTTTTCTACGATTATCGTCTGACAGAGCATGATACTCAGTTATGGCTGATGCATCCTTTGCCAGAATCGACTGGACTATTTTTTGGTCAGCACTCATCATCTTCAGTTCGCGCATGTTATGCTTGGTTTATTTTCATCCTTACTCTGAGAAAGGTTCTTTGAACCTTGGATATTTTTAGAATTTCGATATTCGGATCGACTTCATATCTTATCCGGTAGCGGATCATGCTCAACCATCTGCCATGGCAATCCATACTTATTGAGCGCCTCCAAGAAATTATCAGGATCAAGCTGCTCCATATTATATACCCCGGCCCCTTGCCAAACACCTGAAAGCACCATCATGGCTCCAATCATGGCAGGGACACCGGTTGTATAGGCAATGGCCTGGGTCCCTGTTTCCTTGAACGCCTCTTCATGATCACAGACATTGTATATATACCGTGTCGCAACTTTGCCATCCTTCTTTCCGGTCATGATATTGCCAATAACCGTTTTTCCTGTGTATTTTGTGCCAAGAGAAGCCGGTTCAGGAAGCAAGGCCTTGAGAAACTTTATAGGGATAACCTTGTGTCCCTCATAATCAACCTCGTCAATTCTTGTCATGCCTACATTCTGAAGCACTCTCAGATGGGTGAGGTAATTTTCAGAAAATGTCATCCAAAATCTGGCCCTTTTTAACCCTTTAATGTTACGAACCAATGATTCAAGCTCTTCGTGGTAAAGAAGATAACTTTCTTTAGGACCTGCCACTGGGTAATTAAAGCTGAAATGGATGCTGCCGTCGTCTATAATGGCTGGTGTTTCAATCCATCTCCCGTCTTCCCAGTGCCGGACAATTTGCGTTACCTCCCGTATATTGATCTCAGGATTGAAGTTTGTGGCAAACTCATGTCCGTGTGATCCGGCATTGCAGTCAAGTATGTCCAGGTAGTTGATCTCGTCGAAAAGGTGCTTCTGCGCATAGGCAGTAAAAACATTGGTTACGCCGGGATCAAATCCTGAGCCGAGAACTGCCATGATGCCTTTTTCCTTAAATCTTTCCTGATATGTCCATTGCCAGCTGTATTCGAAGTGGGCTTCATCTAATGGTTCATAATTGGCAGTGTCTATGTAGTGGACACCCGTCTCCAGGCATGCATCCATTATGTGGAGGTCCTGATAGGGAAGGGCGAGGTTCAGAACAAGATCGGGCTGGAATCTATTGATAAGAGCGATAAGCTCAGGCACATTATCGGCATCCACCTGTGCTATGCGAATGTCTCTGCCATACCGGTTCTTGATGTCTTTTTGAATTGTCTCGCATTTTGAGAGCGTCCTGCTGGCAACAAGTATTTCTTTAAAGATGTCGGGAACCTGGACACATTTGTGTACAGCAACGGTGGCAACACCCCCGGCACCGATTATCATTATTTTTCCATTCTCTTTCGCATTTGTCATAAGCACTCTCCCGGCCAACAAGCCAAAATTATATTTTAAATGCAATCGTAATCTTTTGAAATATCATACGCTGAGACCAAAGAAAAGGCAACAAGTCGTCCTAAAACGGCTTGATAATTTGGGAAGTTAGATGTATAATAACATACTGTAGCCTAATATTATCGGCACCAGATACAAATTCCCTGGAGGTTGAATGAACGTTGAAGTAGAATCTCTTGATAAGGTTAGGAAGAAAGTACAGGTTATTCTTCCGGAAGAAAAGATGTCGGAGCTTCGCGAATCTATTTACGAAGAACTGAAAAAAAAGGCTAAAATAAAAGGCTTCAGGCCCGGCAAAGTTCCAAAATCAATCATAACAACTTATTATAAAGACTTCATTGAAGAAGAATTACAGACAAGAATGGTTCAGTCTACTATGGGTGAAGCCCTTTCTACGGCAAAGGTTGATCCGGTTAGCGAGCCTATTGTTAATTTTATCGATGAAGACGGTCGCCACGGTTACGAATTGGAATGTGAAGTGGTTCCCGAAATCGAACTGGCTTTCTACAAAGGTGTGGAAGTAAATGTTGATCCGATTAATGTTACGGATGATGATGTCGAAAAAAGGATAGATGGCTTACAGCATATGCATGCGGAGATGATAGCCAAAGAAGGTGATGCAATCTCTCAAAAAGGCGACTTAGTAATTATAAAATATCAGGGGCACATGAACGGAAAGCCGGTAAAAGACGTTGGCGCTGAGTATTATCCTGTAGAATTAGGATCTACAACGCTCATGCCTGAATTTGAAAATGGGCTGATTGGAATGAAGGTGGGAGAGGAAAAGGAGATTGAAATATCATTCCCTGATGACTACCCCAACAAGGATATTGCAAACAAAATTATGCAGTTTCAGGTTCTTGTGAAGGAAATAAAAGAGAAGAGGCTTCCGGAAATAAATGACGAATTTGCAAAGGACCTGAATTTTGAGAATGTTGAAGCAATGAAAGCCGGACTTCGAGAGGAGCTTGAAAAAGAGAAAGAAACGGCTCGAAAAAGAGAGATTGGGCAGAAGATTATGGAAACCCTCCTCAAGAATACTGATGTCCCCGTGCCGAAGAGACTTCTTGACAGAAGGGTTCAGGGAATGGTTGAAGATGCAAAGAATCGATTTAAAGCTGACAATTTGACTGACGAAGAAGAAATGAATATTGTCGGCAATCTAAGAACAGAATTTGAGCCAAGAGCTACGGAACGGATCAAGGGCGAGATTATCATAAAAAAGATTGCTGACAGTGAATCCATATCTGTTAACGATGATGAGGTCCACGAGAGAATGAAGAAAATGGCAGAAGATGCCCGAAGAAGCTATGACGAGATTGAAAAGTTTTATACGGAGTACAATATGATAGAAAGCCTGCGGGCAAGCATTATTGAGGAAAAAACGCTCGATTTTCTCCGGGATAATGCCGTAATAAGGGAGAAACAATGAGCCTTGTTCCTATTGTAATTGAAAGAGATGGAAGAGGCGAAAGAGCTTATGATATCTATTCGCGCCTTCTGAAAGAGCGGATAGTCTTCTTGGGGACTGCTATTGATGATAATGTAGCGAATATTATTATTGCTCAGCTTCTGTTCCTCGAGTCGGAAGACCCTACTCAAGACATATACATTTACCTAAACTCCCCTGGAGGTTACATAACGAGCGGACTTGCAATCTATGATACTATGCAATATATCAAAGCCCCTATAGTAACCATGTGTATTGGACAGGCAGCAAGCATGGGGGCGGTTCTGCTCGCAGGAGGAACCCAGGGTAAGCGCTATGCTCTTCCCCATTCAAGAATTCTCATCCATCAGCCCCTTGGAGGTGCTCAAGGTCAGGCGACCGATATTGATATTCAGGCGCGGGAGATTTTACGGATGAGAGAAGAGATAAACAAGATTTTTACCAAGCATACAGGGCAGCCTATTGAAAAGATTGCTGCAGACACAGAAAGAGATTTTTATATGACAGCCGATCAGGCCTTAAGTTATGGCATCATTGACAAAATCGTGGAGAAAAGACAATGACAATGATTAAAAAGAGCAACGGAAGAACAATGAAGCTCCATTGTTCTTTCTGCGGAAAAAGTCAGGATGAGGTCAAAAAACTCATTGCAGGCCCCATGGTATACATCTGTGATGAATGTATTGAGTTGTGCAATGAGATTATCCAGGACGAGGCAAAAAAAGAAAGGTTTGATTACATAAAGACGTCAATCCCGAAGCCACATGAAATCAGAAGGCTTCTTGATGAATATGTCATTGGACAGGATTTTGCGAAAAAGGTTCTTTCCGTAGCGGTTTATAATCATTACAAACGAATCGAGTCAAAGGCCACTTTTGATGATGTTGAGATTCAAAAGAGTAATATTCTCCTTATTGGCCCCACAGGGTCGGGAAAGACTCTCCTTGCGCAGACACTGGCAAAGATCCTCCATGTCCCTTTTACTATAGCCGACGCAACAACATTGACCGAAGCAGGGTATGTAGGTGAAGACGTAGAGAACATCATTCTCTATCTTCTCCAGTCTGCTGATTACAATGTTGAGCGGGCAGAGCGGGGTATCGTTTACATTGATGAGATTGATAAAATCTCAAGAAAAACAGACAGCCCCTCTATCACACGGGATGTATCAGGAGAAGGTGTTCAGCAAGCATTACTCAAGATCATTGAGGGTACCGTGGCCAATGTGCCACCAAAAGGTGGACGGAAACATCCGCAGCAGGATTATATAAAGGTAGATACATCAAACATCCTCTTTATTTGTGGTGGGGCATTTCATGGGGCCGAATCGATTGTTGCAAACAGAATTGGCAAGAAAAGCATCGGATTCGGCGTTGACGTTGAAGGCGGCAGGGACAAGCAGTATTCCGAATTGATAAGGGATATCCAACCTGAAGACCTTCTGAAATATGGCTTAATTCCTGAGTTTATAGGGAGATTACCTATTATCGCAACACTTGGAGAACTGAGCGAAGACAACCTTGTCGAGATTCTTAAACGGCCACGTAATGCCATTGTAAAACAGTACAAGAAGCTTTTTGACCTGGAAAACGTAAAACTTACATTTACTGAAGGGGCTCTCAGAGGTATCGCACGAGAGGCAATGAAGAAGAAGACAGGCGCAAGAGGATTAAGATCGATAATGGAGAGGGTTATGCTTGATGTGATGTATGAAATCCCGGCCCTCACAAATGTAAAGGAATGTGTTCTGAGCGAAGAAGTTATTGTGAACCATGACAGGCCGATTCTCATCTATGAAGAAGAGGCCGAGATTGCATAGGGTTGACATAGAAGCAGCAAGCTGATATAGTATGGGCGGGTAGCTCAGTGGGAGAGCATCGGCCTTACAAGCCGGGGGTCGGAGGTTCAAAACCTCTCCCGCCTACCATTCATGCGGGGTCGTAGTTAAGCCTGGTTATAACGCCGGCCTGTCACGCCGGAGGCCGCGAGTTCGAAGCTCGTCGACCCCGCCATTTCTTCAAAGGTTTACATGAACCTGATTCTCTGTATTCATAATCACCAGCCTGTGGGTAACATGGATTTTATCCTTGAAGATGCCTACAAAGCTGCATATTTGCCTTTCTTTGAGGTCCTCAAAAACTACAAAGACATCAAGATCAATCTCCATTTCTCTGGTTTTCTTTTTACTTGGCTCCTTGAAAAAAAGCCTGACTATATCGCCCTTTTGAAATTGCTTAAAAAACAAGGGCAAATAGAGATTGTTTCCGGAGGCATGTTTGAACCTATTCTTTCACTTATTTCTGAGGAGGATGGGTGTGGCCAGATTAAAATGCATGCTGATTTGATGGAAGACGTTTTTGGTGAGAGGCCAAAAGGCCTATGGCTTGCCGAAAGGGTGTATGAGCCACATTTACCTCGTACCCTTGATAAGGCCGGAATGGTTTATACCCTTGTTGATGATAATCATTTCAAGGCGATCGGCCTATCCGAAGACGACCTCTTCGGATATTATGTGAGCGAATTTGAAGGACACAAGCTTGCCATTTTCCCCGGCCTTGAATACTTGCGTTATTCGATACCGTTTAAACCGTTAGATGTTTTGGATGCCTACCTGAAAGAGGCAGATGGAAAGGGGCACAAGCTTGCTGTTTTTGGGGATGATGGCGAGAAGTTTGGTTTATGGCCTGGAACAAATAAATCAGTCTACGAAGAAGGATGGCTCAAAAGCTTTTTTGAATATCTGACTGAGAATCAGAAGTGGCTTAAAACGGTTACGTTTAGTGAATATCTTACGAACCCCCCGAAAGGCCCCATTTACCTCGATTGTCAGTCATACAAGGAGATGGGTGAATGGAGTTTGCCTCCAAACCTTGCTAAGGAATACAGCACTGCAATCAATAACAAGAATCCATACGAAAAAACAATGCCTAAGGGTGGATATTTTAAGTATTTTCTCATAAAATATCCTGAAAGCAACGATATGCATAAGAAAATGCTGTCATTAACAAGGAAAGCAGACGGCAATCCGGAGGCAAAAAAGCATGTCTATATGGGGCAATGCAATGACAGCTACTGGCATGGGGTGTTTGGCGGCCTTTATTTGCCCCATCTACGGGCGTCGGTTTACGGACATCTTATTGATGCAGAAAAACTGCTTGATCCAAAAAAGCCATTTGTTTCAGGAACGCTCCAAGATGTCAATTTGGACGGCATGGATGAAGCGATTCTGACGAACAATCTCATGAAGGCGTATTTCTATCTAAAAGAAGGCGGCGCGCTTTACGAACTTGATTATAAACCGACGTCTTCTAACCTGATGGCTAACCTTTACAGGCGATACGAAGGTTATCATGATAAGATTAAAATTGCTTCTTTAGACGACGTTGCAGATGGCACCAAGACAATCCATGACATGTTTACGGCAAAAGAAGAGGGTTTGGATCGTTTACTCTACTATGACTGGTACCGCCGTGCTTCTCTCATTGATCATGTAATGGGAAAAGATGTAACGTGGGAGTCCTTCTATAAATGTCAATATTATGAACCCGGTGATTTTGTCAAAGAACCGTATGAAGCAAATTGTAAAAATGAAAAAAACTCATCGACCCTTTCTCTCATCAGAAAAGGCCACTTTTGGAAAGGGAGTACGGGAATTGCCCTTACCATCGAGAAGACAATTCGTATGAACATTAACGATTCAACTCTTTATATTGATTACCGAATCGAGGGCGATCTGAAAGAAAACTTCCTCTTAGGAGTTGAATTCAATTTTTCATTCCTTGGAAGTGGCGGAGATCGATATTTAGACATGGGGTCGGGCAGGATACCTTTGACTTCAAAAGGAATCTACAAGCCATCCGAAAGGGTCCAATTCTATGACCCGTATCAAAAGATTGCTCCCGCCGTTGAATGGGATCGGCCCATATCGGTCTGGACTTTCCCGGTAGAAGTCGTTTCTCTCTCCGAAACGGGCTTCGAGCGCAATTATCAAAGCACTATGTGCATGCCGGTCTGGGACATTGATTTGACCTCCGGTCCACGGGATATTCATGTAAAACTTTTTGTCAATGGTCTCAATAGTCATAACGACGTACAATAGAAGGTCTTTTCTTAAAGAAGCCGTACTTTCCGTTCTCAATCAAGACTACCAGGACAAAGAAATATTAGTTATTGACGATGGCTCGACGGATGGGTCCTTCGAAGAGGTGAGGGGATTTCCTCTCCGCTATGTATGGAAACAGAATGGCGGAATCAGCAGTGCACGAAATATGGGCATCAGAGTTTCAAAGGGAGAATTCATTGCATTTCTCGACGTGGATGACCTTTGGAAGAAAGGAAAACTAACCAAGCAATTGGAATCAATGATTGAAAACCAGATTGACATCTCATATACAGATGAAATATGGATTAGAAATGGTGAACGCTTGAACCAAAAAGATAGGCACAGAAAATATTCCGGATTTATTTTTGAACGATGTCTCCCTCTTTGTATCATCAGCCCATCCTCAGTGGTGATAAAGCGAAAAGTCTTTGATCGAGTGGGGTTGTTTGATGAGACCTTACCGGTATGTGAAGATTATGATATGTGGCTCAGGATAACATCAAGCTATCCTGTTCTGTTTATTGACATGCCGTTCATTATTAAGAGAGGTGGACATAAAGATCAGCTCTCGAGGGCCTATGAGGCAATTGACAGGTTTAGAATACAAAGTCTTGCCAAGATAATTCAAGGTGATATCTTAAATCGCGAAATGAGGAATGCAGCGCTTAATGAATTAAGAAAGAAATGTAGAATTTACGCAATGGGGGCAAAAAAAAGGGGCAGATTTCAGGAGTCAAACGCTTATGTGCGCCTCTATGAGACTCTTGAAAATCAACCCCTAACTTTTCGTTCGGGGGAGGGTGTTAATCAGGGAGCTGCAGGCTCCAGAAGCCCTATTGGTCTTGAAAAGGTATAGTTAATGGGCTCTACAACCAGGCTATCAAAAGCCTGATTTTGTGTCTGCGAAGTAAGAGCGAACGGCAGCGACACAATGAAGCCGCCTATACCCAGAACGCAGGTTATCAGTCCTGCCGGCCTCATAACAAGGGCGTCCCACAACATCTTTTCCCCATTCGGTTCGGCGTTTGGTGGCTGCCATGTTTTGTAAACATCCTGTGCAAAGAGCGGTACCGCAAAGAAAGACATTGTAATAACCATTATTAGACCAAACAGAAAAAAACGTTTCATAAAACCCTCCTGTGGTTTGGATGGCGATACGCAACAAGTCTATTACTCTTTTATAATGATGTCAATGCTTCTTGTCACGTGTGCATTATTAAACATATCGAAGAACTTCCGGCAAACTTTAGAGGGATAATTCCTCAGGATTTCTTGACAAAGTACCGCCAAATGGGAGAATATCTCTCTGAATGAAAAAATATCGCATAACATTCCTGCCTTCTGAACGAATCTTTGATGCAGATGATGGTGAAACCATACTGGATGCAGCAATGAAAGCGGGCGTATACATCAACGCATCGTGTGGAGGAAACGGATCATGTGGAAAATGCAGGATTAAAGTAATAGAAGGAAATGTGGTTTCAACTCGTCATCCGAAGATTTCCAGGACAGACCATGACAATGGTTATCGCTTGGCCTGCAATTCTCGACCACAAGGCGATGTAATTGTAGAAGTGCCATTGGAGTCCCAGATTGATAGGAGCATATTGCAAAGGAAAGATAGGAAACCCCTTATCCTCACAGCTTCAGGCTTAGATCAGCTTATAGAGAAATGGAAACCAGACCCACCTTTTTTTAAGGTGAATTTAAAGCTTCCCGAGCCCACCGTAGATGATAATCTTTCAGATTTTGGAAGATTGGTCCGGGAACTTCGAAAAATACTCAAAAAAGATACTATTTCTGCAGAACTGAATGTACTGAAAAAAATGGCCGGTATACTTCGTGAGTCTGTATGGAAGACTACGGTGACAGTGGCTGCAAGAAACGATGGCTATGAGATCGTAAATATAGAGCCTGAAAATAAGACGCTTCAGAATTACGCAATTGTAATTGATATAGGGACTACCACAGTATCCGGACAAATCCTTGATCTGGTAAATTGCGGCCACGATCTTTGTGCCCTTGCTGAATCATCGGATTACAACTCGCAGATACGATACGGGGACGATGTTATATCACGAATTATGTATTCCCGAAAAAAGAATGGACTTGAGAGTCTTCAGAAAGCGCTTGTGGATACGGTCAATGGAATTATCCACCAGTTGATCAGGGAGAGCGATATAAAGAAATCCTCGATCTCTCACCTCATATTCGCCGGAAACACAACAATGACGCACCTTTTCTTTGGACTTGATCCCAAGAACATTATGCTTGCACCCTATACGCCTGTTTCAAATGTTTATCCCCTTGTTTCTGCCAGGGACATTGGGTTGGACTTAGAAGACCATGTATATATTCAGGCTTCACCTTGTGTCTCTTCATACGTCGGTGGAGATATCGTGGCAGGTGTTATCGGCTCAGGCATGTCCCGAAGCGATAAGGTCACACTCTATGTGGATATCGGCACAAACGGTGAGATTGTTCTCGGGAACAAGGATTGGCTTGTTTGTGCTTCCTGTTCTGCGGGCCCAGCCTTTGAGGGTGGCGGCATTCAGTTTGGAATGCGGGCAGAAAAAGGCGCTATTGAACAATTGAGGCTTAATCCGAAGAACTATGAACCCATGATCATAACAATTGGTAAGGAAAAGCCAAAAGGTATATGCGGTTCAGGTCTCATAGATTGCGTTTCAGAACTTTTCTTAGCAAGGGTTCTTGATCAGAACGGAAAGTTTAGAAGGGATTTGGCCGTCTCCCGTGTGCGGGAAGGTGAAAGCGGATATGAGTATGTTGTGGCCTATAGGGAGAATACAAGAATTCATCGGGACATCGTGGTTACCGAGGTTGATCTTGCCAATCTGATTCGCGCAAAGGCAGCTCTCTACGCGGGATGCAAAGTGCTTCTTGAAGATGTTGGTCTTACATTTCATGACGTTGAGAGGATTTTTATTGCAGGTGGTTTTGGCCATTATATAGATATTGAAAAAGCCCAAGTCATTGGACTTCTACCTGAACTGCCTCTGGAACGTTTTATCTTTATTGGTAATGGGTCTCTTCTCGGGGCAAGGCTGTTTTCTTTTTCAAAAGGATTTATGGAAGAAGCCGAAAATATATCAAAAATGATGACAAACATTGAGCTTTCAAATAGTCAAAGGTTCATGGATGAATTTGTAGCCGCTTGTTTTTTGCCACATACAGATGATAAAGGCTTTCCAAAGGTTTTAAATAAATTAAATTAAAGGAACTGTTTGCCGTGAACCGTTAACGGCAAACCAATTTTGCCATATGCCTAAAATTATTGCGTTTGCAGGAAAAGGTGGTGTTGGAAAGACAACGATCGCAGGGATACTCATACGCTATCTCGTTGAAGAGCTAAAAGGGGGGCCAGTACTCGCAGTGGACGCCGACCCGAATTCAAACCTGAACGAAATACTTGGTGTTGATGTCCGCACGACGATTGGCGAGGCGCGAGAACTAATGAAGAAAGATGTGCCCAAGGGAATGACAAAAGATGTCTGGTTTGAATACAAGGTTCATGAAGCAATCATTGAAGGGAAGGGTTTTGACCTACTCGTCATGGGGAGACCGGAAGGCCCTGGTTGTTACTGTGCCGCAAACAGCCTTGCGAAACAATCCATCGAGACTCTCAAAGGGAACTATCCTTTTGTGGTGGCCGATAATGAGGCCGGCATGGAACATATGAGCAGGCTCGTGACGCAGAATCTGGACCATCTCTACGTGGTTTCCGACCCCTCCCCAAGGGGACTGCTGACTGCAAAAAGGATTCTTGATCTCATCGGGGAGTTAAACCTTACTATTAAGAACTGGCACATCATCGTGAACAGAGTCAAAGGCGGCGAAGAAAACAGTGTCGCCGTTTTGGCTCAAGAGAAAGGCCTCGAGATAACCGGATTTATAAGAGATGATATGGCGCTGGTTAAAGCTGATTTAGAAGGAATAAGTATTTTTTCAATGTCAAAGGAATCGGTCGTCATTTCTGATGCATATTCCATCTTTGCCAGGAGCCTTGAAGCGCGATATCCATGATGATCAAAATCCTTGCACTAAGTGCCTACAAAACATCCTGCTGGACTTAGAGCTTTATTATTGACTGAAAAGCTCAAAAGGTCTTTATCTGCACTATCATCAGATGGTATATTAGAAACGCTATAAAGTTTTTTTTTGGAGTCTTCAATGAGCGATTACGTCTATGAAGAAAAAGAGAACTTTGAAGGAAGAAAAATACGGGTGCTCGGACCTACGTTTGAGGAAGGAAAGCCCAATGCCATGGGTGATTGGCGGGCTAAACTGACATCACGTGAAGAGGCGGTTGATTATCTGAAAACAGCACTGCGTTATTGGTATAGCAGTGAATCGTACGGCAGCGAGAAAAGAAAACAAGAAGCGTAAAGACAGCAATCAATGAGTAGCAAGCGGTGGAAGCATTCTGATTCTTTTTCACTGTATAATTGAGGAAGGGAGGAGAGATGGCATTCGAGGTTTCAAGGGTAAGATATACTGGCAAGATAAAGGAAGTTACCTTAGGAACGGGTGAAAAAGCTGTAACCATTGGCGGAGAAACATGTTACCCTTTTCACCTTTTTGAGGGAAAGATGTCCTATATTCCCAGAATTGCGTTCGAAGTGTGGGATTATGAACCTGACGATTGGCAGGATTGGGCAATAGAACCATTCAAGGATGTAATAGGGAGCCCTGTAGCGTGGGCGAAAAAATGCATAGAGGCCTTTAATGCTGAGATCATTGCATTAAATTTGAAGGGTGCCGATCCGAATGGAAGAAATCGCGATGTTGAGGAAGTTATCAATGTTGTGAAAGATGTTGTTGGCGCTGTTAGCGTTCCTGTTATTGTATGGGGTACGTCAAACGATGAAAAAGACGCTGTTCTTCTCAGAAGAGTTGCCGAGGCGTGTGAGGGGAAGAACGTTTCTATTGGACCATTGTCTGAAAAAAACTACAAGCAAATCGGGGCTATGGCAATCGCATACAATCACTCTGTGCTCGCGTCATCACCGATTGATGTTAATCTTGCAAAACAATTGAATATACTTCTTGGTAACCTTGGGGTTCAAGATGAAAAGATTTTGATTGATCCAACAACTGGCGGTTTGGGTTATGGATTGGAATACTCCTATTCTGTAATTGAGAGAGACAGGATGGCGGCCTTAACCCAGGAAGACATAAAGCTCCAGTACCCGATTGTGTGTAACCTGGCACAGGAAATATGGAAAACGAAAGAGGCCAGATTAACAAGAGAAGATAACCCAAAACTCGGGGATGAGAAAAAACGGACCATACTTCTGGAGTCGGTAAGCGCTATGAGCATGTTGATTGCCGGGGCTGATGTTGTTATCATGAGGCACCCTGACAGCGTTGCTCTCGTAAAAGAGATGATCCAGGAACTGACGTCACAAGGAGGATAGATGTCAGAAGAGACACCAAAAAGTATTGATAAGGCAACGCTTGAACTCATTGAAAAAGCAAAAAAAGAAGAGATAAGCACGGCTTTTTTTCGCGCTGAAGAGATAAAACCCTGCCCTATAGGGATTGAAGAAAGTTGCTGTAAAATTTGTGCTATGGGACCATGCAGGTTGCCAAGAACAAAAAAGGATCCTCAGAAGGAAAGGGTTGGAGTTTGCGGGGCAACGATTGAAACCATTGTAGCGAGAAACTTTGCGAGGAGAGTCGCTGCCGGGACTGCATCCCATTCTGATCATGCTCGGGAGGTGGCGGAAACCTTTTTGAAAACTGCAAGGGGTGAATCACAAGGGTTTTCAATAAAGGATGAGGTAAAACTCCTGGAGGTTGCCCTTGATTTCGGAGTCGATATAGAAAAAAGAGATATGAAGGATATCGCTTTGGAGCTTGGAAACAAAGCCTTTGAAGAATTTGGGAGGCAATGCGGAGAGCTGACATATATCAGGAAGGCGCCGCTCAAGAGGCAGGAGATATGGAAAAAATTTGGTGTTGTGCCGCGGGGTATTGACAGAGAGGTTGTTGAGATCATGCATCGGACCCATATGGGGGTTGATCAGGATTACCGGCACATTCTGCTTCAGACTACCAGATGCGCTCTCGCAGATGGGTGGGGTGGATCCATGATTTCGACAGACCTGCAGGATATTATGTTCGGCACCCCTGTGCCGGTCTTGGGAAATATAAACCTCGGCGTTTTGAAGGACGATGAGGTGAATGTCATTGTCCATGGTCATGAGCCGTTGCTCCCTGAAATGCTTGTTGTTGCAAGCAGAGACCCTGAAATAAAAGCGCTTACCGAGAAGGTAGGAGCTAAGGGAGTAAACCTTGCGGGCATGTGTTGTTCCGCGAATGAGATACTCATGAGACACGGTATTCCATGTGCCGGCAACTTTCTCCAGCAGGAACTCGCCCTTATAACAGGGGCAGTTGAGTTGATGACCGTGGATGTACAATGCCAGATGCAGGGACTCCAAGGCGTGGCTGAATGCTTTCACACTAGGCTTATTACTACGTCAGACCGTGCAAAGATAGAGGGCGCAACCCATGTCGAGTTTCGCCCTGAGGATGGCCTCGACACTGCAAAGAAGATTTTGCGGTTGGCAATCGAAAACTATCCTAATAGACGACATACCGTTTATATTCCGGATTATTCGGAGGATACTGTTGTTGGTTTTAGTCATGAGACAATAAACTACCTCCTTGGCGGTCTTTTCAGGGCGAGTTACCGTCCTCTCAACGACAATATTATCAATGGCAGGATTCGCGGCGTTGCCGGTGTGGTTGGATGCAACAATGTGAGAACCATTCATGACTCTGCCCACATCGCTATGATTAAGGAACTTATCAGGAACGATGTGCTTGTTTTGACAACAGGTTGTGCTGCCATGGCGTGTGGTAAGGCCGGTCTCCTTACTCCTGAGGCAGCCGCCAAATATGCAGGGTCAGGCCTTGCTGAGGTATGCGAGGCAGTGGGAATTCCGCCGGTTCTCCATATGGGATCATGTGTTGATAACTCTCGAATCCTTGTTGCTGCAACGGCAATGGTAAAAGAGGGAGGCCTTGGTGATGACATAAGTGACCTGCCGGCAGCAGGTGCAGCTCCAGAATGGATGAGCGAAAAGGCCCTTGCTATCGGGCACTATTTTGTTGCGTCCGGTGTTTTCACTGTTTTTGGCACTACCTGGCCCACTCTGGGAAGCGAAAAGGTTACCAGACACCTTTTCGAGGAGTATGAAGACATGTTCAAAGGTATGTGGGCGTTTGAGCCTGATCCTTTAAACGGGGCGCAGCTAATGATTTCTCATATCGATAGAAAAAGGAAAGCTCTTGGCATCGACAAGTCCAGAGAGAGGGTGCTCTTTGATATGGCCATGAGGCGGGCAATAGACTAAGGAGGGGAGATTAGTGTCCAAGATTATAGCCTCGGCAGCGATACGCGGTGCGCAAAAAATATTCAATAAGGCAGAGGAAAAATTCAGTGATGCCCTGGAGAAATTTGGGCCCACCCAGGAGGTTGGCTTTCCGAATACAGCCTATTACCTGCCTGTTATTTACGCGATAACCGGTATCGGAGTTGAAAGGATTGAGGATATGAGGAAGGTTCTCGATGTTTGTAAAAGACTCATCCCTCCACCGGTTCGTGAAACTTCTTCTCTTCCTTATCTCGCTCCAGCCCTTGATGCAGGCATGGCGACTTTTTTCGCCGAGGAGATAATTGAAGCCATCAGATATCTTGAAGTTCCGGATTTCTATGCGGCAAACAACGAAGACCCCATGGAGAATAGCATTTGGCTTGGCGCTGCCAATGATGTAATTTTCAGAAAAAGGGGCGTTGAGTTTGTCGATGGAACAGCCCCAGGATTTGCAGCAATAGCCGGGGCAACACCAAGCTCCGAAACTGCAGCAAAAATAGCCCTCGAATTGCAGGAAAAGAATCTTTATGTCTTTATGTGCGGGGAAAATGATGGGAAAAGATTTTCGGAACAGCTCGTAGAGGCTAATGTTCAGATAGGATGGCCAACACGACTGGTCCCATTCGGGCCCGACATATACCAGGCTGTCTTTGCCATAGGTTTTGCTTGCAGAGTAGCCATGGCTTTTGGCGGTATTAGACCCGGGGACTTTAGAAAAAATTTGATTTACAACAAGGATCGCACATATGCTTTTGTGCTTGCCCTTGGCGATGTAACTGATGAATGGTACGCAAATGCAGCAGGTGCGATCAATTGGGGGTTCCCGACCATAGCCGATACGCCAATTCCGCAGGTCCTGCCGACCGGAATTTGCACCTACGAGCATGTTGTTTCAAATATATCTCATGACCAGATCGTTGAAAAGGCGGTTGAAGTCAGGGGGCTTAAGGTGCAGGTTGCAAAGGTGCCAATCCCTGTATCATACGGACCTGCGTTTGAGGGGGAGCGTGTAAGGGGTGAAGATATCTATCTGGAGATGGGCGGTGGTAAGACCATTGCAGTTGAATGGACTACAACAAAAAGAATGGAAGAAGTCGAAGATGGCAGGGTAGAGGTAGTCGGTCCCAATATCGATGATGTCCATCCCGGTTCTCAGGTACATTTTGCCATGGTTGCAGAGGTTGCAGGCAGAAATTTCCAGGAGGATTTTGAACCCATCCTTGAAAGACAGAATCACCATCTAATAAATCAAGCCCAGGGTATTATGCATATAGGGCAAAGAGACATTGCATGGATCAGGATTTCCAAACAGGCTGTTGAGAAGGGTTTCAAACTAGAGCATATAGGGAAGATTATTCACGCTAAGTATCACCAGGACTTTGGGGCTATCTTTGACAAGATCCAGGTGAAGATTTATACCGATGAGAAAAAGGTACGCGAGATCCTCAAGGCGGCCAGGTCGTCATACAGGAAAAGGGACCAAAGAATTGAAGGGATGACCGATGAAAGTGTGGGAACATTTTATTCATGCACGCTGTGTCAGTCGTTTGCGCCAAGCCATGTGTGCATTATAAGCCCTGAAAGAACCGGTCTTTGTGGCGCCTATAACTGGCTTGATTGCAGGGCTGCCTTTGAAATTAATCCCCAGGGACCAAACCAGCCGGTGCAGAAAGGGGAATGCCTGAGCGATCAGTATGGTCAGTTCAAGGGGTGCAATGAGTTTGTCCGAAAGGCATCGCGGCAGAAAATAGAAAACGTCAGCCTTTATAGCCTCCTTGTTGATCCCATGACCACATGCGGTTGCTGTGAGTGCATTGCTGCAATTCTTCCTATTGCAAATGGTATTATGACAGTGGACAGGGATTTTACTGACATGACTCCGTGTGGTATGAAGTTTACAACCCTTGCAGGTGCTGTTGGAGGTGGGTCTCAGAACCCGGGTTTTCTTGGACACAGTAAATACAATATTACTCAGAAGAAGTTTCTCAAAGCTGAAGGAGGTCTGCTGAGAATGGTCTGGATGCCGAAGAGACTGAAAGAAGAGATAAGTGATCGTCTCCAAAAAAGGGGCGAAGAGATGGGAATCCAGAACTTTCCGGATATGATTGCCGATGAGACTGTTGCATGCACGGAAGAGGAAGTTATTGCATTTATTGCCGATAAGGGCCATCCTTGTATAAACATGGACCCATTGATGTAAGGTTAGTATTGAATAATATAGGGCAGCATAAAATGTAGCAGGGATTTTGGAAAAGGAGAAAAAATGGCATTGACAGGGATCCAAATATTTAAGCTTCTCCCTAAAACAAATTGTGGTGAATGTAAATATCCAACTTGTTTAGCTTTTGCCATGGCACTGGCCTCGGGTAAGGCTGAGCTTGATGCGTGTCCTCATGTCACAGATGAAGCGCGCTCGCAACTTTCTGAAGCAAGTGCTCCGCCTATTCGGCAGATGAGCATAGGCACAGGTGATTACGAGGTTAAAATTGGCGGAGAGACAGTATTGTTCAGACACGAGAAGACTTTTTTTAATCAGCCAGGGTTTGCAATTCTCATTTCTGATGCCATGGATGACACAGAGGTGCAAAGACGTTTTGAAAAAGTAGGATTCTTTCAGTATGATCGCATAGGAACAACGCTGCGTACCGAGCTTGTTGCATTGAAGGCAAATGGAAATAATGAAAGATTTATAAACCTTGTAAAGAAAGCTGCTGAAAAGCCATACGGAATTATTCTAATATGCTCAGATACTCCATTGATGAAGGAAGCGGTTGAGATCTGCAAGTCAAAAAGACCTCTTATTTATGCAGCAACCACTGAGAATATTCAAGAGTATGGTTTTCTTGCCAAGGCCTTCAACTGTCCTCTGGCCGTTAAAGGGAATGGTATTGAAGAGCTTGCGGTCCTGACAGAGCGGCTCACTGCCATGGGCCTCAAAGACCTTGTGCTGGATACCTCCTCACGGGATATAAAGGGCAGTTTTCAGGATCAGATTGTTATCCGAAGGGCAGCGCTGGTGGGTAAATATAAGGCGCTTGGATTTCCCACTATTACGTTTCCATGTGAGATGACAGATTCATTGATGAAAGAAACCCTTATTGCTTCGTGTTTTGTGGCTAAGTATGCAGGTATTATAGTTCTTTCAGATTTTGAAGGAGAAAGCATCTTCCCTCTTCTTTTGCAGCGTCTCAACATATATACCGATCCGCAGAGGCCCATGACGACCGAGCAGGGCATCTATCCAATAAACAACCCTGACAACTCCTCGCCGGTACTCGTAACATGCAACTTCTCATTAACCTATTTTATTGTGAGCGGAGAAATTGAGAATTCAAGAGTTCCGAGCTGGCTGTGTGTCATGGACACAGAAGGTCTATCAGTGCTCACTGCCTGGGCTGCCGGCAAGTTCCTCGGTGACGGAGTAGCATCATTCATTAAAAAATGTGGTATAGCCGATAAGGTGGATCACAAGAAACTTATAATTCCCGGATATGCCGCACCGATACTTGGAGAACTCGAAGAGGAATTGTCCGGTTGGGAGATTCATATTGGACCTCGTGAAGCTGCCCATATTCCCGCGTATTTAAAGATGTGGAAATGAATCAGCTTACAGCTTTCAGCCAAAAGCTATCAGATCAGATTTAAAGCATTCCTATTAGCTATTACCGCAGGAGGATAGTTAAAGAGTCTTTGTAATTGCTCGTGCCGTAAGGTATTCACTGAGAGCTAATGGCTAAAGTCTAAAGGAGTTAACGTGATACTTATAGGAGAAAATCTAAATATAACATCGAAGAAAGTAGGGGAAGCCCTTAAGAATAAAGATCAGAAGATAATAAGGGAAATTGCAGAAGCCCAGGCCGAGGCCGGGATGGACGTGCTTGATATTAACATAGGTCCTGCTTCCAGGTCCGGGCCTGAGATCATGGAATGGGTTATCAGGACTGTTCGTGAGGTAACAGAGTTACCGTTATCCCTCGATACAACAAATGTAAATGCTATTGAAGCAGGGCTAAAGATCCACGAGGGCAAGGCGCTCATTAACTCGATCTCAGCAAGACCGGAGCGCATGAGTGCGCTCCTGCCTCTTGCCAAGAAATATAAAGCGGCCTTTGTAGGCCTTACACTCGGAGAAGAAGGTTTCCCAAGAGATGCAAATGAGAGAGGGCTTTTTGCAGCTCAAATTATTGCTGAAGCGGCGCAATACGGGATACCCGAAGAAGATATCTGGCTTGATCCCATTACCCCTCCTATTAAAACACAGCAGTTGCAGATTAATGGTTGTACAGAGTTTGCTATGATGCTTCAGGAGGCCTTCCCAAACTGTAAATCCATATATGGGGGTTCGAATATATCGAACGGAATCCCGCGAGTCCTGCGTGGGATTCTCAACAGGGTCTATCTTATCATACTCAAGCGGTATGGAATGTATTCGGCCATTGTCGATGCATTTGATACGGAACTAAAGGCAATTGCAAAGGGACAAAGACCTGAGATTGAAAGTTTTGTATATGAAGTTATGGATGGAAAGATCGTTGATAGCTCAACGCTTTCAGAAGAAGAAGCAAGGTATATGAAGACGATCCGCGTCCTTCTTGGGCAAAACCTCTATTCCGATTCCTGGCTGGAACTTTGAGCCCTTAACAAATCCAACAGTTTCTCTACCTGATACTGTGAATTTTCCAATGCCTCATAGAGGGGCTCCATGAGAAGCATTGCTTTTCTCATTATCGCTTCTCTGTTGCTCTGGGTCATTGATGTGTCACAACCGGTTTTTACCGCAGCAACAAGGATCATCCAGAAGATAAGTCCTTCAAAGGCCTCCTTATTGAACCACAGGATATCCATATGGCGGTTTATCTGCAAGAAATCACGTACCTCGTTATCACGAAGAAGAGTTGAAAAAAGATTGTATGTATTCATATAATCTTTGCACCAATCTTGATAGCTCGTGAGAAGCTTAATAATAATCACTTCGCGGGAAGCTGCTTCCCTGTTAAGGCCCAGGTCGGTAAGGGTCTGGATGATGAAGCGGCCGAGAAACCATTCATCGATCCAGCTTCGGCTTAACTCCCGAGCATCTTTTTCAGCTTCAAACACAATCGCTCCAAGAGAATGAACATATATCCAGTGGCAAAGCGTATAGAAGACAAGGTCATCATCCCGAAGATTCTCTTCGATCTCAATGATGTTTTTCAGGAAAATCTCTTTGTTATGATCCGGAATGCAGGCATGAAAGTGAAGACCTTCCATAAGGCAATTGATCATAGAACTTATTTTTCTTGCCTGCTCTTCAATGTTTCCGCTGCCATTTGTATGGTGCTTTACCTCTGAGAATAGATTTACAGCTCTTGTTTGCATGTCTGACAAAAGATCATTCGGCAGCGATTCAACCTCTTTGTTGATGATAGCACACCGTATATTCCAGAGATGTTTCAAAAATCCTGGGTTTGAGAGTTCCGAAAAGCTATGATGAATGGGTTGCAGAAAAATTTCACGGAGCGCGTCATCTATGCTCGGTACTCCTCTTCCATTGAGATAGTTAGTCAGGCGCGCATAATTATGATGTTTATCATCTATATATTCTTTAAAATCGATAAAAACATGATATTCATACGGGCCGAGTTCAACATAAAGGCCTTTTTCGCAGAGTTCGCTGTTCCGTCGAATATATTCAAGCTTTGATTGATGATCGCGAAAAACGGTGAAACGATTTTCTGAGGAAGGAATAGCCAACCCAACTCCCAATGTTTTTTGCATAGGAACGCGTTGACCATTCTCCGGATTTTTGGATGAGTACATGACAGATGTCCTTATCCAACCAGCGGCATGAGCATTTCTATTATGATAGGCCACAAGGGATTTTTCTGAACCAAAGGCGTTGGAATAGGCAAAGACGTCTTCGTTAACTTTTCCATCAGTTGAGAAGAAATCGTAAAGGAGAAAGTTTTCTACTCCGGCAAAAAGGTGTCTACGGTGTATGAGAGGAAAAATCTCGCGATTATGACGTTCGATAAGTGATTGGTCAGGATATTCATCCCAATATGCGCGACGATACTCCATGCCATATTTTTCTGCATAGCCCTCCACCTGTCCATGGCCGAACATTGGAAGACCGGGGAGGGTAATCAGAAGGGTGCAAATACCGAAATATTTGTTGTCCTTACCAAATTGATCCACAGCGGTCCGCTCGTCAGGGTTGTTCATAAAGTTAACAAAACGACGTAATACCTCGGGATCGAATTCTAATGTATTTTTCAATACAGTACGATATTTTGCATTGTCTTCGTCTCTCAGCATGTTCATGAAAGCGCTGTTGTATACACGGTGCATGCCGAGAGTGCGAACAAAGTATCCTTCAAGCAGCCAGAATGCTTCCGCGAGTAAAAGGGTGTCCGGTGCCTCTGCGGCCAGACGATCCACAACTTCTCTCCAGAATTCATTCGGCATGGCTTTGTCAAATTCTGATTTAGTCATTCCGAATTCAGTGCGTGTTGGGATTGCTCCTCCTGTGCCCGGCTGTGGGAACCAGAGCCGCTGAAAGTGGCGTTTTGTAAGTGTCATGGCTGCGTCAAAGCGGATTACAGGGAATTTTCGCGCCACGTGGAGTATTGTCTGAATCATAGCCTCGCGCATCTCTGGATTGAGGTAGTTTAGTTGTGCGGTATCGTTCCACGGCATGCTTGTTCCGTCATTGCCGTGGTATATATATTGTTCACTGCCAGTCCAGCGATCTATGCGCTTAAACACAACAGCTGCATCTGTGCGGGTGTAGTAATGATCCTCAACGAATAATCCAACCCTCTCATCATGGGATAGGTCAACACCCCCATAGGTATACCAGGGAAAAGGGTTGTGATCCAGGGATATAAACCAGTCGGGATGCTCAATGACCCATCGCGAATAGATGCCTACGTGATTGGGCACCATATCGCTCGCGAGTCTAATTCCATGGCTCCATGCAGCATCTCTGAATTCCTGGTATGCTTCCTCTCCCCCCAGATCTGCAGCAATCTGATAATCATATAAAGAATAGGCAGAAGGTACAGCCTCCGGATTTCCACAAAGCTGCTTTATTTTTTGCGATGAAGGGCTTCGTTCCCACAGTCCTATGAGCCAGAGACCTGAAAATCCTCTATTTTTTAGCGTCACAAGTTCTTCTGCAGGGATTTCATTCAGCTTGGTGATTGGTCGACCGTAAGCTTTTGTTAGTTGGTCAAGCCAGACATAGATATTTTTTGCCATGAGAATGAGTCTCGGCATCCATTCACGGTCGGGCGTAAATTGTTCGGGTTCGAGTTCCAGGCCTTTAAATTTATAAACTTCTGCAGGCCCTGGTCCGAGAAAGGTAATTTTTTGTTCTTCTTTGATAAGGTCCAGGCTAGCGAGCAGTTTAGAGAGAAATTGACTTAAAAGAAAGCCCCAGTGTTGGCGTATATATTCTAATTGACCTGATAAAGAGTGAGGAACTTCCGCGGCTGGGCTTCGTAGCATTTCTATAAGGGGCTGGTTGTAAGGACCAAAGAAAGGATTTTTAACGAAAAACTGCTTAAGGTGTGTAATAATTTCGAGATAGGCTGTATTCCTCTTAAGCTTTGAATCGTCAAATAGTTCCCGAAATGGAGAAAAGGCAGGATTCATGTTCGCAAGCCAAAGAAGAAGCATCTCCTCAAGTACAATCTGCTTATTCGGCACCTCTTCGGTATTACCTGCAAAGTATTCCTCGGCAGCTAATTTTTGCTGATAGACCACCAGAGGAGGAAATTCATCGATAAATGCCCTGATGGCGGCATCAACATTTTCTCTGTCTATTGCATTATAGAGCGAAGTAAGGGCATCCCCCATAATTTTCGCGTTGATTTCCTGACGATAAAGAAAGACTACATGGTGTAGTATTTCATCGATCAACCCCATTGTGACAATCTGACCGGTTTTCACAGCCTGTTCGGGGAAATTGAGGAGATCTCTCTTTTCGTTCATCTTCTGAACAAAAATCCTGGCACTGTGAAAATTGGCAAATATGATATTACCGGTTGTTGAAAAGAGGTTGTCGCTAAACCGGTAAAGATCTCTGGCCTGACGGGAGACATGAAATTCCATTGTCGGTGCTTGTTTCATACTACCCATAGTATCACATGAGATGATAACGGTCAATGAATGATTGTTTACCTTGATTTCTTCAAAAATGAGAGATAATAGTGCTTAAAAAAGAGACCATAGATAATGGCTGTTAAAACAATACCTATACTCAGAAGGGGATAAGTGCTCGTGGTGATAAGCTTCCGTGTGAGAGCAACAGAGAGCATGAGGATTATGCCGGCAAGAAGAGAGCGGGAAATCTCCCGCATCGTACCTTTTTTCATGGAATATCCAACCTTTTTTTTCAGCAATATATAAAGCATGGCAAAGTTATAGAATGAGACGATCGAGGTGGCAAGGGCAATACCGAGATTTTTGAAGGGAACCATCAGGATTGTCGCTAAAATGGCGTTAATGGCAATAGATGTTATGCCCACTATTGCTGGTGTTTTCATATCGTGAAAGGAATTAAAAATCCTTACAAACGAGATGGATAGAGCATAGAAAATAAGACCGATACTATATCCGAATAGGGCTCTGTTAGTCATAAGCGTGTCGTTCGCCGTGAAGGCACCTCGTTCATAAAGAAGTCGTATGGCAGCATCACCAACAGAACAGAGCAAAACAGTGCATGGTATGAGCGTAATTGAAATGAGCACTAAAGAACTGTCAATATGAGTATTGATTCCCTGCCAGTCTTTATTATGAAAAAGCTTCGATAGTTTTGTAAACATTACCGTATAGATAGGTACTGCAAAAAGACTGAAAGGGAGAATAAATATTCTGAATGCATAGGAGAGAGCAGCAACTTCACCATGGGGAAGATATGATGCAATCACACGGCCCACAAAACTGTTTATGGGAACGATTGATGTTGCAATCAGCGCACCTGTGAAAAGATTCTTTGCCTCGATAAGGGCAGGATGTTGCATGTTAAGTGTCATGCTGTATCTAATATTGAATTGCCTCAAGTAAGGTATCTGCATGGCAATCTGAAGAATTGAGCCCACAGTAACACCAATCGCAAGACTGTAGATACCGAATTTATCACGAAGGAACAATGCAGAAAGAATGAATGCGATATTCCAGATAATACCCGAGAGTTCTGGTGCGGCGAAATGTTCTTTCGCATTAAGAAAGGCCTTGATAACGGAAAGGATGGTATGGAGGGAGATAACAGGAAGCATAATGATAAATAGTATTTTTGTTATTTGCCTTGCCTCAGGGCTGAAGCCCGGAGCAATGACACTTACAATGCCATGACTGAAGGCGAGGAATAACAGTGATATTGAAACGGTTATGACGATAGCGAGGTTAATAAAGGTGGAATAAATTGACGAGTAATCCTCGTGGTCTTTCATGTAGCGAACGCATACCGGCACAAGGAATGCACTTGTGGCTCCCGAAAAAAACAGAGTCTGGATTAATTCTGGAAAATTAAAGGCCACAATGAATGCGTCTACAAGAAGCGTTGCGCCAAAAAGATATGCCTGGATTGCCTCGCGAATATAGCCGAGAGGCCTGCTGATCATGGTGATGATTGTAATAACCGAGCCTTTTTTGATTATATCGGTGGTTGAGGCATGGGATGACTCGATATCAGATATTTTCTGTTCCAATATTCCTTCTTTTTACAATTCGGCGGAGTTTGTTAATTGATTTTTGTTCAATCTGGCGAATTCGTTCCCTGGTAACGCCAAATACTTTGCCTATGGATTCAAGGGTCTGCGGCTCTTCGCCGTCCAGACCATACCTGAGGATTATCACCCGTTTCTCATCATTACCAAGGATATCCAGCCAAGACGCTACCTCCTCAACCCTTCTGGTCTGCTCAAACACCGAAAGAGGTTCTTCAACTGAAGTGTTTACCAGCACTTCTTCAAGCGTCAGTTTGCCATCTTCATCAATAATTGTTTCAAGGGAATATGTTTTTACTACCATGGAAAAGAGGTTTGAGACAAAGTCAAGAGGTAGACCGGAAATTTCAGCTATCTCTTCCGGTAAAGGCTCCCTTCCATTTTTTTCAACATAACTGCTGATAATTTTAGATATACGATAGACTCTCGATGAAATGTGTATTGGAAGCCTTATGGTACGAGAAAAATTAGCGATCGCCCTCTCAATAGATTGCCTGATCCACCATGTGGCGTAGGTCGAAAATCTGCAGTTTCTCGAAGCATCAAATTTTTCAACTGCCCGAATGAGTCCAAGGTTTCCCTCCTCAATCAAATCAAGATGGGATATACCCTGGTGCATGTATTTTCTGGCAATTTTAACCACGAGCCTGAGGTTGGCCTCAATCATTTTTCTCCGTGCAACAGGGTCTCCTTGAGCTATGCGGCGCGCATATTCTTTTTCTTCCTCCACGGTAATGACAGGAAGCTTTCTCAAGTCCTTCATGTAAAGCTTTTCGGCCTTGAATTCCTCATCTACAGAGACATTTGTCTGTTCGCTGTCTTCGGCTATTCTCTCCAACCTTGTTCTCCGATTAACTTCACAAATCTGCAGCCACCATAGCTTTCCTTGCTATAATCTTCTTCTCCTTCCTTGTGGTACAGTGTCAAGTCCTGGGTGAATTCATCACCTATGGGGATGATAAGCCTCCCGCCCATTTTTAATTGTTCGAGGAGTGTTTTGGGAGGGTAGGGCGATGCAGCAGTAACGATTATCCCATCGTAAGGGCTATGTTCCTTCCAGCCAAGAGTGCCGTCGCCTATAGTAATGACAATATTCGCATACTTCAGTTCATCAAGTATTCTCCTGGCCCTTTTCGCGATTGAAGGAAGCCTTTCTATTGAGTACACCTGTTCAGCGAGCTCAGCAAGTACGGCGGCCTGATAGCCCGATCCTGTTCCAACTTCAAGAATCTTTTCCATGCCGCTCAACTTAAGTGCTTCTGTCATGAGAGCAACGATAAAGGGTTGAGAAATGGTCTGCTTCTCGCCTATGGGAACCGGATGGTCTTCGTATGCTTCTGGCCACAAGGCCTCATCGAGAAAAAGATGTCTTGGAACCTTTCTCATGGCAGCGATAACGCGAGGGTCCTTTATTCCCCTGGACAAAAGCTGGTTTTCAACCATCTTTTGTCTTCTTGATGTATACTCGTTAAACATTAGAGAGAAAGTTCCTTTGACCTTTTGCATGCTTCTTCAATTGCCCGAATTACATTGCCCTTAAAAGCTCCCTGCTCCATTGCTGCAAGACCGGCAATGGTGGTTCCACCAGGAGACGTGATCATTTCCCGCATTAATGTGGGGTGTAGATTTTCTGTTTCAAGCATTTTTATTGTTCCTTTAAGAACCTGAGATGATATGATCGAAGCCTTATCTCTCGGAAGGCCTAACTTTACACCAGCATCAATCATTGCTTCAAGGAATAAAAGAACGAAAGCAGGCCCGCTGCCACCAAGGGCTGTAACTGCGTCCATGAGTTCTTCGCTGACCTCAACGGTCTTTCCAATAGAAGAAAACATGGTCTTAACAGCCTCCACATCATCAATTCCAGCAAGTTTATTTGAAGTGACGCCCATGGCTCCCTCACCAACTTTCACACAGATATTTGGCATAATCCTAACAACCTTTACAGCTTTACCAACAATGGAAAGTATGTTCGAAGTCGTTATCCCTGCCATAATGCTTATAAGAACCTTTTTCTCGTTAAAAAAGGATGCTACCGACTGCAATACTTTTTTTGAATCCTGTGGCTTTACAGCGAGTATAGTGAAGTCACTCTTTTTAACAACATTTTCTGGATTTTCAAAACATTTTATTCCGTATGTCTTTACGATAAAACTTGCCCGTGCTGACTTTGTTTCAGCGCAGATTATGGATGTTTTTTGCATACCATTCTTTAAAAGGGCTTTCAATATTGCTTCGCCCATGTTGCCCATGCCGATGATCCCAATCTTGTTCATTTCACGCCCTCCCTTAACCAAATATATGTATCCTCTTCTTAACGGGACTCTTCTTGAGAAGTATATAGGTTGCTCCCGGACCGCCATCACACATTCTGGCGCTTGAAAAGGCAATCACCCATTTCCTATTCATGGCCCTGACAATCCATGCTTTCAAATTCTCTTTCAAAACAGGAACGCCTTTAGACTTAAGTCCCCTTCCGTGAACAACCTTAACACAATTGAGACATGACTTGATAGAGTCAACGATAAACTCTTCAAGGGACACTTTTGCATCATCTATTGAAAGACCATGGAGATCAAGCGTTTTTTGAATAGAAAACTCGCCGTTTTTCAGCTTTTCTATGGTTATGGGATTTGTTCCTTCAGCATACCCTTCCATGTACTCCGGCATGTTTGCCACATTCAGTTTTCGCTTATCTGCTACGGCTTCTTCGAGTAACTGCCTGGGATCGTTTTCCTTTGCGACGCAATGTACTTTTTTTGGAATAGGGCGTTTGATCAGAGTTTTATCATTTGAGATTTTTTGAACACCTTCCATTGCCTCAGCATACAAAATTTTTTCATCTCTCATTGAAACTTTTAAGGAAATTTTCTTGTCCTTAACAAACTCCGGCAATTCAGAAAGAACCGTGTAAATGGAATACGCCTTTTTCATATTTGTTAGTTTTACTCTAAAGAAGAAATAAGTTCAAGAGGGCGTACTGGTTAAAAATGGGCGTTTTGACAATATTGGCCATTTATAATAGATTAACATGATGGAATGGCTTGGTTATTTCATAGATTATGGAATTATAGGACTCCTGGTGGTTATGTCGATTGTTTCTCTTGGCATTTTCATCGAGAGGTATTTTTTCATAAAGAGGATAAATCTTGATGACTATTCAGGGAATAAAAAAAGCCTGGAAATTGTTCTCACAAAAAGGATATCAGTAGTGGCAACGATTGGCAGTAATGCTCCTTATATTGGTCTCCTTGGCACAGTACTTGGTATTATGCTTACTTTCTATACAATTGGTATTGCAGGATATGTTGATGCCACAAGAATAATGGTTGGGCTTGCGCTGGCGTTGAAGGCTACGGCAATAGGCCTGTGTGTTGCCATACCATCGGTCGTTTTCTACAATTTCCTGCTGAGAAAGATTAAGGTTACACTTCTTGAATGGGACGTACGGTATGGAAGAGAAGGAGTTTGATTTCATCAACATGATACCTTTTATAGACGTCATGCTCGTACTCCTGACAATCGTGTTAATGACAAGCACCTTTGTGGTTGGAGGCATAATACCGATAGAGCTGCCTAGAGTAGTTGCAGCACACGAGAAGGTGATGAAAGAGCAGCTTGTGGAAATTGATAACGCGGGCGCTATTTATTATCAAGGTAAGAAAATTACGCTGACCGATCTTAAGGAAAAGGTGTCGTCTGTCCCGCGGGATGCATCCTTTCTTATCAGGGCCGATAAGAATATACCGCTGCAAAATTTCGTTGAAGTTATAGATACTATTAAAACAATTGGTTTCAAAAAAATCAGCCTGCAAACTGAGCAAATAATCAAGTGAAAGATATACAGAAGAGCCTTGCAATCTCTATTCTGGTCCACAGTTTGATATTTGGAGCTGTTTACACGACTTGGATTGACAAACCGGCAAGGTTTAAGACCATCTCGCTGGATTTTTCAATAGTCAATACTGAAGCAGATAGAGACAACGAGAAAGCTTTTTTAAACGGTGACAGGCAGACAGGGCATGGATCGGTCGAAAAGAAGGAAAATAAAAAATTGGAGTACCTGAATTCGATCCGAGGTGACGGAAAAACAAAAGCAGTTGGAGCCGTTAGTGATCTTCAACCGTTCACCCCGCCCCCCCCTGTTGAGGCTACAGGAAATTTGTCTGACAAGGATGGATCGGTAGAGGTCATTGGCAAGGAAGGTTCTCTTGCCAGGCTGGAAGCTTCTGGAACCGGTAAGGCTTCTTTGGCGAGCGCAGGGCAGTCACCGGGTGGAGGACAAAATGGAAATAATGAAGGCCAAACTATTCGTTACGGTTCAGGTAGTGCAAATGAGGAAACATTTTATTACATTCGAGAGGGTATTCTGAAAAATGTCAGGTATCCGGAAAATGCAAGGAGAAAAGGTTTGGAAGGGAAAATCCTTCTTTCGTTTGTTGTTACGGAAAATGGGACAACGCGTGATGTAAAAGTTATCAACGGATCCGGTTTTCGTGATCTGGATAACAGCGCACAAGATGCTATTAAAAAGACGACATTCACTCAAAAAATCCCATACAAATTATTTGTTACCCTGCCTATTGAGTTCAGGCTTGAATAAAATGTTTTAAATTCTATGGAAATCGAGGAGATAATCATTGAAGAAGATTGCGGAAAACGACTATATATTAATTGTCTACAAGGATAAACGATATTTTAAGAAGATTGAAGCGGGAAAATCATTTCATGGCACAGGAGGGGCCATCAACTATTCCGACTTAATCGGCACTGAATACGGCATGAAGCATGGAAGTTATGAATTCTTTGAGCCCACCATGGAAGATATTATTATGTATGGTCTTAGGAGGGAAACGCAGATTGTTTACCCGAGGGAAGCATACCACATCTGCTTCAAGCTGAATCTGAAAAATGGGTCCAAAGTGTGTGAAGTTGGAGCAGGAAGTGGTGCATTGACATGTATGTTCTCAAGAATGGTGGGGCCCGACGGAAAGGTCATAACCTTTGAGAAGGAGGAGAGGCATTATAAGAACTCCCGAAAAAACATAGAACGCTTTGCAGAATGGGATAACGTTGACCTGCGACATGGCGACATTATGGACTCTGAAGAAAAGGATTTTGACGCTGCTTTTATTGATGTACGGGAGCCCTGGCTGATTCTTGAGAAGGTAAGGGGTTTTATTAGAGGGAGTGCATATCTCGGGATGATTGTACCGACAGCAAATCAGATTATTGAAACCCTTCGAGCACTCAACGAGGGTTTTGGGGACGTCGAGGTCCTTGAGTTGATGCTCCGAAGATACAAGACAATTCCTGAACGGGTGCGACCAGAGGATAGGATGGTAGCCCATACAGGATTTCTTATTTTTGCAAGAAAACTGAACGGTTAATAATTTTTCGGATATGCCAGCGGATATCCGTGTTTCCTCCACTCCCTGATGCCGAATTCCAGGTTTTTAACATCATTGTATCCGTATGCTCTCAAATAGATAGCTGCGTGGGCTGATCTGATACCGCTTTCACAGACCACAGCTATGGGATAATTCATGTCTGACGGGAGTTCATTGATTTTTTTTGCCACATCACGGACAGGTATATTGACAGATCCGGCAATAAAACCGGTCTGTAAAAGTTCCGATGGTTCTCTCACGTCAAGGAGAAAGGTTTTTTCACCTTTTTTGATTTTCTCCAGGAGTTCCTTTGTCTGTATGAGAGTAGACTCATGGGGAGATGAAAGATATTGCTCCATAGATACGCAAAAACTTTTCATGAGCGGGTTAATTTGTTCTTCGCCGCCGGAGGGTGTTCCTGTATCAGCCATTGTCAAACCACATTGAAGCTTGCCTCCGTCGGCGCTGAGAGGCGGAAAAAGGCCTTCTAAAAATGCAGCAAATTCTGTCAATGACCTCTCTGTTTTCATGCACACGTTATTAGTCTTTTCATATCCCAAGGACGAGTTTATGTTTCCATTGTAGTCATGGGCCGGATAAATGATAAGGTCATTGGACATGGGGAAGAGCTTCTGAAAAAATGTGTTGTACATATCCTCAGAACTTCCACCGGGTAAGTCGGTTCGTCCGCATTGGCCAATGATAAGGGTATCTCCCGTAAACATTCTGTCATGGGTGTGAAGACACATGGAATCCTTGGTATGTCCTGGCGTATAAATACATTCAAGCGATATATGTCCGATATCAAGACGATCTTTTTCATCAAGGAAGAGGTCAACAGGTATCGTTGCATTTTCTGCGATGATCTTTTCAATCCCAAACAGTTCTTTAACGCCGGCGCCAATTTCTCTTTGATTAGGTGTATTCTTGTTCATAACTGTTTTGGCAGACAGCTTGTGCGCTAATTCCAGCGCAAGAGAGACATGGTCTACATGGGTGTGGGTGTCAATGACATATTGAATGATTAGACCTTGTTCGCTGATGAAATCAAAATATGGCTGAACCTCATGTGAAGGATCAATAATAGCCCCTTTTTTCGTAGAAGCACAGGCTATGATATACGATAGACAACCATCAAAATTAAACTGCTTAAAGATCATAAGTCACCTCTCCGGCACGTTGCAACCTTGCCTCCTTGATAATGCGTGATGCAGCAAGCTTGGAAACGACAACCACGTCCTCCAGTGGAAGATAGCCAGGAATAGTTGGATCAAAAAGGGTTCTTACCAAGGGCGGAAACTCTGAATCACCCTCCCAAAGGATAAAGGTAATAGGTATTCTTGGCAGGGCATGGAGGGTGAAAGACGCATCACCGTATTCTTGTTTAATCGCTCCCAAAGAAAGACCGGCCTCGAGAAATGTATGACGATCGTTCCCAAAGGCTGCCTGGAGTGGTTTCAATACCCTTTTTTTATAGACGGGAAAATAATGTCTGAGGCTTGGTATATCCTCATAGGGGATTAAATCGCCCCGGGGAGCTGCTCCTGATGCTTTATTGAGGTAATGAAGCAAGATTATTTTTGAAACAAGTGTCACGTTGGCATTTTTTGAGCTTCTGAAGACAAATGCAGGGATTGTGATTGCAATGGTTTCATCAAAAAAAGGAATTGCTATGGTAGAGCTATGAGGAAAATCTTCACCGGAGATCCCTGCTGCATTGCAGCGCTCCTGAATGTCAGCGTTGAGCAGCTCTTCACATGCCATATCGTAGACTTTTTTATAAACCTTCTGTTTTGTAAGCTGCATAGCTTCAGAATTTTAATGCCTTTCTTACCTCTTTGATTTTTGCTGCATAGTTCGGGCTGTGAAATATTTCTGTGCCCATAACGACAATATTTGCACCGGCTCTTACAACACGCTGAACGTTGCTTGCCTTGATGCCGCCATCCACTTCAAGGTCTATTTTCTTACCTGATTTGCGGATCATGTCACGTGCTCCAGAGATTTTAGGCTCCATAGTCGTAATATACTGCTGTCCGCCAAATCCCGGGTTTACGGTCATGATGAGAAGGAGATCAATCTCATAGAGTGCATATTCAATGAATGTCAGTGGTGTTGAAGGGTTCAGCGATACGCCTGCTTTCCTGCCATACGAACGGATCATATCTAAGGTTCTCAAGAGATGTACGTCTGCCTCAGCGTGTACAGTAATTATATCGGCTCCTGCTTCGGCGAATTCCGGTACATACTGCTGAGGATTCTCTATCATGAGATGAACGTCAAGAGCTGTTGTAGTGATCGTTTTGAGGGCTTTAACAAACATAGGCCCAATGGTGATATTCGGCACGAAGTGGCCGTCCATAACGTCGACATGAATGAGGTCGGCGCCTGCTTTTTCAACATCTCTGATTTCCTGTTCAAGCATGAGGAAATTACACGAAAGGATCGAGGGAGCTATAAGGATTTTTTTCATTTTTAGCCTCCACCATTTATGTATATGAGAATTTCATCATCTCCCTTGAATATTGTCCGGGGAGGGAGCGAAAGCCTTAGAGTACTTTCTTGTATCATTTTTCCATCGCTGGTTAGTGTTAATATTTTGTATTTCAATTGTTTTGCATCCATTTCATCCTGTATGTCCCAGAGGTTTAAGTCTTTGACGTCAGGGAGAAAAAAATACTTGGGTTCATTCTCGGCGACAAAAAGCGTTACTTCTTTTTTTTCAAGTGTTTTCTCTCCGCCCTTAGGCAGCTGTGTTATAATCTTCCCTTCTTTACTGTGAGGAAGACGAATGATCTTACCAACCTCGAGGTTCTTTTCCCGTAAGGTTTCTTCAGCCTCCTGGATAGTTAGACCGGTAAGATTCGGCACCTCGGTCAATTTCGGACCCTCAGAAACAATAACATGAATGATTCTGCCTTTTCTTATGGGAATATTTGCTTCTGGTTTCTGCAAGGTAATGTGATTATAGGGAACATCGCTTCTGTTTTCATATCTTAACACCACAAGGGGAAGACCGGTTTGTTTTGCAATTTCCCTTGCCTCATCAACGGTCTTTCCCCGAACATCGGGACAAACAACATTGTCGCCGGCTTTCAGCAAAAGATCGATGGTAAAATAAACGGACACAAAGAAAATGAAAAACGGCAAAAGAGTGAAGAGCAATCCCTTTTTCCAATTCATAATTTTCTTAACCTTGTTATGAAGAAGCCGTCCATTCCAGTTTCAAAAGGTAAAGACAGAAAATACTCCTTATTAAACAGGAAGGGAAGGGGATTTTCAAGTGCAAACTTCCTGTCACCCTTGAATCTTTCGATTATATTCACCGTTTCCTCTGGCTCGAAGGAGCATACGCTGTATACAAGATGTCCGCCAACCTTGAGTTTATCCCAAATAGATTTGAGCATAGCGTATTGTTGGTTGCTAAAATCAATGATGTCTTTTTCATGTCTTCGCCATTTGATCTCGGGATGTTTTCTTATTATACCAAGGGAAGAACATGGCGCATCAAGGAGAATAGCGTCAAAAGTCTCATCTTTGAAAGGAGCATTGACTACGTCTCCCTGGACTAAGCTAGCGCGTCGGTCAGTATGGATCAAACGGGTCATGCTGTTATCCGATGCAATTAGAAGAATTCCCCTGGCAAGGTCCATTATATGGGATGTTTTTGTTCCCAGTCCAGTACAGGCATCCAGGGTAAGACTGCCGGGTTCCAGCTGAAGCGCATAAACTGCAAGCTGTGAAGCTTCGTCCTGAATGGCGATCATTTTATCACTGAGGAGATTATTTTTAACGAGAGGAGCCAGTCTGCTAACATGGAGGGCAGATTCGAGGAATCGTCCCGGTTTTACCTCTATGCCAAGATTTTCGAGTCTCCGTATTGCCTCATCCGTTGAGATGAGATTGTTATTTATCCTGAGAGCGAATTCAGGGGGCGTATTAAGGGTACGGCAAAGTTTTTCGGCATTGGTAGGCCCAAAACGCTTTGTCCATCTCTGAACAAGCCATTGAGGCATTGAATGGACAGCGGCTATCTCGTGTTGAGGTAGCATGACATCAGTAGTTTTAACACCTGGTAAGTGAATTCCTTCTTTTTCCATATCTCTAAGAAATCTTCTTAGGACGGCGTTAACAAAACCGGCTGTATGGATACCATGTTCAACCTTTGCGTAATCAACAGATTCTTTTACAACGTGGTGGGCAGCTTTTTTCATGAACGTAACCTGATAAAAGGTGGCCCAGATGAGGTACCTTACAGGTTTCTTCATATCTTTCCTGGCATATCTTGTAAGCACCCGATTAAGGTAACCCTTCCATCGGATTACCCCTGAAACGATCTCATAAACGAGACCTTTCTGTTCGGTGGATAGTTGCTCGCCTGCAAAAAAATGGTCTATTGTTTCGTCAAGAAACCAGCCATTCTCAACTTTTTCAATAATTATTACTATTAATGAGCGTAGGGAGTACCAGGACTTATCTTCTATATGCCATGTCCTCCAATCTTTTTATCCTTTCTTCAATTGGAGGATGGGTGCTGAAAAGGGCAAGCACTCCTTTTGCGCTGAAGGGATTAACAATAAAGAGCGGTGCGGTGGAAGGATTGGCATCATTCATCGGAGAGCGTGCAACGCCTGCCGTAAGCTTTTTAAGGGCCCCAGCCAGAAAAAGAGGGTTTCCTGAAAGGTGTGCTCCCCTGTCATCGGCCATGTATTCCCGAGACCTGGAAATGGCAAGCTGTATGAGCATTGCAGCAAAAGCAGCAATCATTGAGAAAATAATAACACTAAAAATATTTCCTCTGCCTTCGCCATCACTGCTTCCCCCTCCGAAAAATGCTGTAAAACGGGCAAAATTAGCAATCATGGTAATGGCACCTGCAAGAGTAGCAGCAACGGTCTGAACAAGGATATCTCGATGTTTAATATGGGATATCTCGTGGGCAAGAACCCCTTCGAGTTCTTCCTTGCTCAAGATTCGCATAATACCAGTGGTGACCGCAACGACACCGTTTGAGGGGTTTCTTCCTGTTGCGAATGCGTTTGGACTATCATTTTCTATAATGTAAACCTTGGGCATCGGTATAGCCGCCTTTTGAGCGAGAGAAGAAACAATAGAATAGAGTTGAGGGGCTTCAGCCTCTGAAATCTGTTGTGCACCGTACATTCTGAGAACAATTTTATCGCAGAACCAATAACTCACGAAGTTCATGACAAGGGCAATAAAAAAAGCAATCATAGCACCGTCTTGTCCTCCAATGAGGCTTCCTAACGCAACAAAGATGATTGTCAGTACAACCATTAAAAAAAATGTTTTTGCCTGGTTCATATTACCTCCAAAAATTACTACTTGTTACAATATTATAAGGTTTTAAATGGCATTTTCAACTGTAAGTATGGCGAAACGGAGATTTATGTTTTAATTCAGCGAATTAGGATCATCCGTTTCCTGTCAGAAGATTTTTTAGCGCAGAATGTATTTGATAAGGATAAACCCACCAACAAGGAGAATGATAAAAATTATAGATAATTTATCGAAATATTTGTCTATGTAGTATTTTATCGTTGGCCCAAAATGATAAATAAGCCCACCCACGAGAAAAAACCGGGCAGCTCTTCCCAAAGACGATATAATTATAAAGGGGATTAAAGGCATCTGGGTCGCTCCAGCAGCGATAGTAGCTATTTTATATGGTATTGGGGTAAACGCAGCACCACCAAGAAACCACATTCCGGCTTCGCCTTGGTACGAGGTAACTACGTGGCGCCAGACTTCCTGGGCTTTATAAAATTCAACGATTCTGATTCCGATTGACTCCATAAATGCATACCCTATGAAGTATCCTGCTATGCCACCAAAAACAGAACCTACGGAGCACCAAAAAGCAGCCTTCATAGATTGTTTCGGAAAAGAAATCCCTATAGCAATCAAAAGAACATCCGGTGGGATAGGAAAAAAGGAAGATTCAACAAAAGCTATGACAAAAAGTGCAAACATAGCATGGGGTTTTTTTGCAAAACCCTCGGTCCATTCTTTTATCTTGCGGAGCATATTAATAAATTTTTTCATAAAATATTCTATTATCCACTCATTTTTTTCTCTATTTATTTTATTCGATTAAATTGGTACATTCCTTATTAATGCAGCAATTAAACTAAACCAACATGAGATTAAAGTCCAATCTTTTATGAAAGAAGATATCTTAGCATTGTAAGAGAAAATGACGAGTTGAATGTATGAATAAAACATATTTTGTTTTGAAGTGTTGCAGTATTGCTGTTTGTATGCTTTTTCAGTCTTCTTTACTGTTCTATAGTAAAGGATTTTGCCAGAACGAACAATTAATTATATTCGATAACCAGGGAAAAGAGACGTGCAGGTTTTCGGTTGAGCTTGCAACAACTCATGAAGAACAGGCAAGGGGACTTATGTTCCGAAAAAGCATGGATGATCGCGCAGGAATGTTCTTTATCTTTGACAGAGAGGAGTTGAGACATTTCTGGATGCGAAACACCCTCATTCCCCTTGATATGATCTTTATAGACAGCAATTTCCTGGTTGTAGATATGCATAAAGGCGCAAAACCCCTTGATGAGAAGGTAATCTCCTCTCGAAAGCCTGCGCGGTATGTACTTGAAATCAATGCAGGTAAAGCCGGTAAATGCCGGATAAAAAATGGAACAAAAACAAGACTCCTGAAAGCTCCATTGTAGCGAAATGGTAGGACGCATTAATCCTTTACCTCTCTAGTCCTCAATTTGGCCTTATTCCTGGATTGGCATCGCCTTCAATTTTTTCTACTGGTTTGCGTGCTGGCTTTTAAGTGTACTTCGTGATTCGCGTTTCAATTTCCGCGTTATCTCCTTCTTTGTTAATTAGACTTTTC
>JAEAME010000528.1_pt1 | contig 37942 bp, 40 predicted proteins | sample 8958731 | NCBI WGS metagenome assembly JAEAME01 (sample SAMN16933194, study PRJNA681113) | bioreactor sludge metagenome | isolation source: anerobic bioreactor sludge (Control) | place: India:Bengaluru | collected 2018-10-24
TGTGACCAAGCATTTCCTCTCGGGAAATCCGCGAGTGATCGAGGTCGACGCGACAAGGTGACAGAAAGGAGATAAACCAACAAAAGAGAAAGAAGTGAAATTAAAAAATGACGACAGAAACTGAAATACCGATTGAGGAGTTCCCCTCCTCAGCAAAGGCAGTATTCTCTCTACTGGTGGATGGCAAACCGCGGACATTAAACGAGATGGTTGGGAGTGTTGCATTCTCACCAAGGACCATCCGCAACTCACTTAATCGTCTCAAAGAAGCGGGTCTTATCGTGGCCAAGTTTAATTTCAGGGATGCGCGAAAACCCCTTTATCAGCTCAAAGTGATGTAACAAAAAAAGGCCATTGAGAAATCCTCTGGCTCATATTCAGATGTATCGAGGTTTTGTAATGCAAAAGATGATATGTATCATCTGTGGTCACATCTATGACCCTGAACAGGGAGATGTGGGGGTAACCCCCGGAGTGGTATTCGAATCGGTTTCCGCTGACTGGACTTGTCCGGTATGTGGAGCGGCAAAAACGAAATTTATTCCAAAAAAGTAAAGGGCCCCAACTTTTTCCAATCGTTTCAAAATTCTCTTCTTCCCTCTTTTAAGGTGGTATGCATCAGAGAACAATCCAAAGGGGTGTGTGCCCCCATGTCGTCCCCTTCCGTTTATTCCGGTTCAGACCTCCACATTAAGATAAACCCTAACCAGGATCCCTATCACAAAGGAAATGGCGGCAATACCAAGACTGATGGTAGCCATCTCGGCGAATCTTTTCAGGAAGGGGAGATCCTTTGCCACCGAAGTATAGAAGGTAAAGAGGACGATGATGAGTAGAGCCAGAGTGAGGGTGACAGCAAATGCCTGGAGCGGTCCATTCATCAGGAGAAACGGCATAATCAGCACCACAACGGTCAGCACATACGCACCCCCCGTGTAGAACGCTGCGGTCACCGGATTGTTCTCTGACCTCTCTGATTTCTGGGAGAGATACTCTGATGCCCCCATCGAGAGGGATGCGGCGATACCCATGATCAATCCTGCTGCCGCAATCAGCTGGGTATTCTGGAGGGCAAGGGTAAACCCCGCGAGGCTTCCGGTAAATTCAACAAGCGCATCATTGATACCGAGAACCACCGATCCCACGTATCGGAGACTCTTTTCATCGAGCATGCCGACGATCTGATGTTCATGTTCCTTTTCATCCTCCAATATCCGGGCTGTTTCCGGGATGACCACAAGGATTTCACGGTATGTCTCCACTGCCTCGGATTCCCGTTTTTCCATCAGTTTTATACCAAATGTCAGGCCGAAGATACGGGTAACGAGGTAATAGAACACCAGTTTCAGCCTATCAGGTCCCATATCTTTTCCACTAAACCGTTTCCAGAATGAATAATGGCCGAGCTCCTCTCTCGCCATCTTCTCAAGGACCATCCTGTTGTGGGGATCCGGGATAAGTGCTGCAAGCTTCTGGTAAATCTCATATTCAGTAATCTCTCCTTTCTGGAACACCTCGATACGCTCAAGAAGTTCAGGGGAAAGCTCACTGCTTGCGCCCTCTGCGATACGCATAGGATGATATCAGCACGAGCATTGTTCAATGTTACCGCAATACATCGAAATTGACCTGCGTGTTCCAAATGGAAGCGTGAAATGAGATTTGTAACAGTAGGGTGGTGCAGGTAAACTCAATCCGGTATCGAAAATGAATCCATTGAGATCATGAGGTGTTAAGGAGGAATATTTTGTTCCGGTGAGAGGAGAATCTCATTGGGGAGCCCGGAAAGTGCAACCGCAGCAAGTGCCCCGATAACGCCTCTGCCTCCATGCAAGGTAATTCCCTGCTTTCCGGCCGTCTCCTCTGCAAATTCCCTGCCAACCATCTCTTCCCGTGCCTTTTTGCCGTATAATCTCAGAGGGGGATCGATACAGAATCCCTGTTTCACAGCAATTCCCCATTCCCCTGAAAGAGCCTCGTCCTCAACGAACAATATTGCCCGCTCCACCACCTTTCCAATTAATTCATGGGTCGTTGCAAGTTCGATGTAGCTGCATGAATTTCCGGCTGTCCTCCACGGTATATCCGGGCTGAGCATGACGACACGGTGATCAATGGGGATCACTCCCTTTCTCGCACCAAGATACTGGAGCAGGGCAAGCGCAAGGGCAAAGGTTGCCCCTCCCTCCGAACTGTCAGTGTCATCGATGCCAATTATCAGGTGTGAAAGGGCGCGGGTCCTGACCGCACCAACCACAATGGTACCTTCCCTTCTCACCAGGATATCGCATACTCCGTCTGCATGCCCCATCATGTCGGTCAAAGAATATGCAGGGCCCCCGATACAGCGGATATGCTGTATGATATCATCTCCATCACGGGTGACTCCGACCACACCCACTGCAGGGGAAGGAGGCAGCCCGATCTTCACATCAGAATATCCAATCCGCGCGAATTCACGGAGGAGCTGCCCGTCCCTCCGCACTTGCTTCACCACACCATTGGCAAGCATATGATGATGCCCGCAGAAGGCGGCACATCCCCCGCTCAGGCATTCGTGAAAGATCTGAACCTGATCTCCATCCACAGTGGTAAAAATTTTCCTGCAGGCGCTCTGGGGTAGGGCTGATATGGTAGCGTATCGTGCAGGTGAACGCCCCTGTTTTTTCTCGCGCTGGATGACACACCCCTCGTCAACCAAACGGGTTATCCAGTCCTGGGCCGTACTCCGGGGAACCCCTGCCCCGTTCTGGACATCGGTGACGGTAAATGACCCCTTTTCGACGGTATACACTCTCATCAGATGGAGAAATTCCCGTCTCCGTTTAATTACCCCTCGCATGGCTATCCTTGATAAAGAGGAGGTCGCCAATGCAGGCACTGGCCGTCTCCCTCGAACCTGCCCCCTTTCCGATGAGGGTGATCTCTCCTGCCATATCCGTGTCAATCGTTATTGCATTGAGGGTGTTCTCTACCACGAGAGGATGAGTTCGCGGCAGGATTCGCGGAGCGACTCTGAGAATTCCTTTTTCCGGTATGGCCTCTGCAATCAGCCGGATTGTACAATGCTGCTCCTCTGCCAGCCGGAGCGCATCGTTCGTGAGCATGTCTATCCCGGTGATGGTGACGTCAGAGAGTTTCACGTTTCTCTTCCATATGGTGTTTGAAAGGATTACGAGCTTGATGGCTGCATCGATTCCCTTCACATCATAGGTAGGATCTGCTTCAGCGTATCCCATCTCCCGGGCTTCCAGGAGCGCCTGTTCATAGGTGAGACCTTCTGCGGCCATTCTTGTCAGGATGAAATTTGAGGTTCCGTTCAGTATGCCATATACGGCAAGCACCCGGTTGCCGGCAAGCCCATGCTCAAGGGTATGCATGACCGGGATCGCGCCCCCTACCGTCGCTTCATACCGTATGACAACCCCATGTTTCCGGGCAAGGGACTGCAGGGTGGAGAAATGCAGTGCAATGGGACCTTTATTGGAGGTGACCACATGTTTTCCCCTCCCTATGGCTGTTTTCATGAAACCGGTGGCAGGCTCACCAGAATCTGCATCAGTCGGTGTCACCTCGACGAGCACATCGTAATCGCACCGTTCGACAACATCAGCTGCCGAGAGGCTCTTGTCACCGCAGTATCCCCTCTCGCGTTTTGCCATCAGGACTTCCTCGATATGGATACCATCAGAGTCCATGAGGGCACTCTTTGAGTCTGCAATACCGGTGACCATAAGCCCGAGCTCCTTTCCATCGATCATTTCAAGGAGGCCTCGGCCGACGGATCCCATTCCCAGGATAGCGATCTTCATCCCGTTGCCTCCAGAGGCTCAATGACGAGAAGATTTTTCTCTTTTGCGACTCCGCGGAGGATGCCCAGAGCCTGTTCCATGTCAGCTTTGTTGACAGCTTTTATTACAAGCCGTGCGGAGGAGGGTTCATTGATGGCAGGCATAACCATGGTGAGCTCGGTCACTTCTGCAAACCCGGTGCAGTCAATCCTATCTACGGTATCTCCTAGATCGGTATGCATGATATGCCCGATCATGATCATGGTCTGTTTATACAGGAGCCGCTCTTTTCCCAGCCTGAGCACATTGACTCCCTGGCTCTTTATCAGTGAAAGCAGTTCCCCCAGACGTTGTTCCTGCAGTTCGAGCACAATCTGGACGCCCAGCACATCTCCTTCAGCTTTCTCATCCCTCTGATGGATGACCGCGATGATATTTCCGCCAACTTCCGATATCGGCTTCAACGCGGCCACCAGCTGACCGGGAGAGTCCTTCATCTCCAGTTTCATTGATACCTGCACCAGAAACCACCTATACCTCTATTCGAATCCGGGAGTGATAAGCCTTTTACCCTCACATCCCGGATTTCACCAATACTTGGCAAAAAGAGGTTGGGAGATATCCCCCTCTCATGAAAAAAAGAATACTACTCTGCCTCAGAGGCCGGGGGAGGAGTGTTTACGTCAGTTTCATCCGGAAGAAGACGATATCTGTGACAGAAAAAAGAGAAAGAACGGTTTCTCTCCCTCGCCTCATGCACCGAGAACAAGGTGATAATATCGCCCATGAACGCGATTCTTGATTTGTAATGGCGGGGGATCATGCCATTGAATATCTCCTTGGTGATATGATTGGTGCTCCCATACCTCCTGATGCCAAGGCGATGCTGTGCCCGCTCATCCATGCCGGCAAGGTACCAGCTCTCGATCTCCCGTACAATAATGATAAAATGATCATTTGCATAAAGATCATACCTCTCGTTTAAAAGGCGCTTTTTTGCCAGGACATTGGGTTCCTGATCGATATCGGCACACATGATGAAGTCATGCCCCATTTCGCCGATGCTGCGGATGAAACTGTTCACCTTCTCATTCTTCATGCAGGCATACATGACAATCTCAACCGATGTGTACAGGTCAGCAAAAAGCGGTTTTACTACCCTTGAGAAGAACCGCTCATCGTCGTTCCCCTCAACCAGAATGAAGAGGCGCCGTTCCTTCATTCCATTCCCAGGAGGTTCTGGATAAAGAGATCCTCGATGCCGATCTCATGTTCAAGAAACGTACGTATCTCTTTTCTCGTAAAAGGACGGCTCAGTCGTGAAAATCCCTCTGCATCCCTTGAAATGAGTAAAATGTCCTCGATATCGACCTGTTTCACCATCTCGGGATTGTGTGTGGTGACAATGACCTGTTTCGATGAAGCGGCATCCTTGAGCATCTCAACAAGCTTGGAGATCAGGAACGGATGGATATTCCGTTCAGGCTCCTCGATGATCGTGACCGGCCGGTGCTCGAAATAGAGCGCGATGATGAGGGCAAGGATGTTTATGGTACCATCGGAGACCATGGATGCGGGGAGAAATTTGTTCCTGCTGTAAATTTCCTTCAGTTTCAGGAACAGTGACATGTCCATGAATTTTTCCACCGCTATCTCATCCACGAACGGGACCATCTCCCTGATCAGGCTGAAAAATTCTGTTTTTCTCTTCGGATCTTCAAGGATATTCTTTATCACGATGGCGAGATTGCTCCCGTCCTTCTCAAGTTCGGTCTTCCCCATGATAGGGACTGCACGCTTCAGGAGTCTGGGATCAAAATCGTATACCTTCATCCCGCGAAATATCCATTCGATAGGGGGTATCCCGGGAACTGATATCGGGAGGTTCATGATCAGCCATTTCTGGGGGATCTGTCTCTTCTGGAAATACTGGGGAAAGAGATCCTGGTCTTTCAGTTCGAGTCCTTCAGGTGGGCAGACGCAGTATGCAACTGATCCATCGACCCTTGAGAGCGTGAGTGTCCCTGCACCAAGCTGATGTATTCCTGACGCTCCGGAATGGCAAAAATTTCCTGAAACTGTCAGGAGATCCATTGAAATCTCGTAACTTTCACCGCTGTCGGGAAAGGTCAGGGCAAATTCATACTTTATCTCGTACGGTTCAAAATATACGGGAAGTCCATCCTTCACTCCGATAACATCCGCCCTCTTCTCCTCCAGAACATAGACTATCCTGAAGGCGAAAGGCATTGCCGGCCCGATAATGGTATTCCGGAGGTATTCCACTCCTCCCTGGAGAGAGATGGCATTATTGAGCCCGTATTTGGCAATATCCCTGATGAATTTGAAGACTTGGATAAGATTTGACTTTCCGGATGCATTTGATCCGATGATGATGTTAAAATTGTCCGGTGAGAACTGCAGATCCCGGAAACTTTTGAAATTGCTGACCGCAATCTCACGTATTGGCATAACAAACCTTCTCAGATTCGTGATACAATAATCTTTGGCCGAGGACTTGTATCTCTGATATGGAAGCAGGAATAACCAATAGAAAGAATGTTCTTGGGATCGAACCCACCTACTCAATAGCAGAGGGAGTATGGGAGGGATAATCCGCGCAGAGCATCTCACTAAAACGTATGGCATACTCACAGCTGTCGATTCAATAAGCTTTTCAGTACAGCAGGGAGAGATGTTCGGCTTCCTGGGACCGAATGGCGCCGGGAAAACGACAACGATGAGGATGATCCAATGTATATCCCCAAAGACGAGCGGCGAACTCTCTGTCTTTGACCTTGATGTCACCACCCATCCCCGGGAGATCAAGGGGAAACTCGGGGTACTCCCTCAGGAAACAAATCTCGATCCGGACTTCACCTGTTTTGAGAACCTTACGAATTATGCCCGCTACTTTGAGATCCCGAAACGAGAGGCAGCGAATCGTGCAGAAGACCTCCTCTCTTTTGTACAGCTCGAGGAGAAGCGGGATATTCCCATTGAAAAACTATCCGGCGGTATGAAACGTCGGCTCCTTCTGGCACGGGCCCTTATCAACAATCCGGAGCTCCTTATTTTAGATGAGCCGACGATAGGGCTCGATCCACAGGGTCGTCACCTGATCTGGGAGAAACTGAAAAGTCTTCAGGCTTCGGGAAACACCATCGTCCTCACCACGCATTATCTTGAGGAGGCAGAGCGCCTCTGCAACCGGTTGGTCATCATGGAGGGTGGGAAGATCCTTGTTGAAGGAACCCCGCAGGATCTCATCTCGAAATACGTGGGTGCTGACATTCTTGAGGTGGAACACACCCGTCCTGTAATCGAATGCCTGGACACTATGCATGTGCGATACGAAATATTCGGAGACATTGTTCAGGTTCATACCGATAAGCCGAGAGAGATAGCAAAAGAGCTGTTTGAACGCTGCAATCCCGGCCGGGTATATGCACGACAGGCAACGCTTGAGGATGTGTTCCTGAAACTGACTGGGAGGATCCTTAGGGAGTGAGGGGGACATGGATACCTATCTGATTCCCCGGATATCACGACTGTCCCTCAACGTGTGGAGAAGGAACTGGGATGTGTTCTTCAAGACCTACCAGGTCAATTTCCTCCCCCCCTTCATAGAACCGGTCCTCTATCTCCTTGCAATTGGTTTCGGACTCGGGATGTATGTCGGGGAGATCAATGGCATTCCCTATGTAAATTATATCGCCCCCGCGTTGCTCGCCATCTCCATCATGAACGCGTCGTTCTTCGAATGTACCTATTCTTCTTATGTGAGGATGTATTACCAGAAGACGTTTGATGCTATGATCGCGACACCACTCTCGCTGGATGATGTGATAACAGGTGAACTCCTGTGGGGTGCAACAAGAAGTCTCATTTACTCATCAGTGATGCTGCTCGTTCTCATTCTTTTTGGCGTGGTCGACCTCCCGTTATCCCTTCTCATTATCCCGTTCTCATTCCTCGCAGGCCTGCTCTTTGCCTGCATTGCAATGTGTTTTACCGCGATCACCCCGGGTATCGATGCACTCAATTATCCGGCGTTCCTCTTCATCACCCCCATGTTTCTCTTCTCGGGGACCTTCTTCCCGCTTGAGGTGCTGCCGCAGACAGTACAGGTCATTGCTATTACCCTCCTGCCGCTTACACAGCTCGTTATCATCACCCGTTCACTTACCCTCTCATCCCTCTCCCCCCTCTTCCTCTACAGCCTTCTCTGGATAATCATGGTGACCGCCCTCTGCTTCATCCTCTCTCTGCGGCTTATGCGCCGGAGACTCATCGTCTGAACTGCAGGATTCAGGATCATAACTTAATACTGTCACGTCATTTTTCTTAGAACCGGGATACTACCTATGACCGTGTATGCATGCTGCCAGACCAATGTGGTGAGCGTCAAACCTGATGCCACCGTCCAGTTCGTAGCGAAGCTGATGAGAGACAAGAATATCGGCTGTGTGGTGGTTACCGATAACCACCAGCCAGTGGGGATTGTGACCGACAGGGACATTGCACTCCGGAGTGAAACACTCTGTGGGGATCCTGAATCGGCCCTGATCGAGAGCATTATGACCCGGGATCTCAAGACTATTCGGAAAGATACAGGAATATTTGATGCCATCCAGGAGATGAAAGCCTCAGGGATCCGAAGGATGCCGATCGTTGACCAGGGAGGCCGTCTTGTGGGACTGCTCACCGTTGATGACCTCATCAGGCTCCTTGCCCGCGAAATGGCTGATATCGCACGTATTATCGGAAAAGAGAGCCCCGCTCTCTGATACGACCATTTTTCAGGATTTGCCGGTAAAGATTAATAAAAGCCCTGATGCAAGATTTCATCACGATTACCGGAATTTTTATTTCCAGGTTCAGGGGAGCACCTGATGTCTGATCAGGCAAACTACAGCTCCAGGGGAGTCATCCTTGTCATCGTAACGATAGGCACGTTCCTCAATCCATTCACCGGTTCGAGCATCAACCTAGCCCTTCCGCTTATTGGCGAGGAGTTTGCCATTGATGCCATCATGCTGTCCTGGATCCCGGCAGCATATCTTCTCTCTTCAGCGATCTTCCTGCTCCCTGCCGGAATGCTCGGCGATATCATCGGGAGAGCCAAAGTATTTTCCACCGGAACCCTGGTGTACACCTTTGCATCACTCCTTGCCTTTTTCACCCCTTCTGCATCCCTCCTTCTTGCCTGCCGGTTCCTTCAGGGAATCGGGGGGGCGATGCTGTATTCCACGGCAATCGCAATCATCGCAGAACTGTACCCCCCAGGGGAGAGAGGCCGGGCTGTCGGCATCAACGTGATGGCGGTATACGGGGGCATGACCCTCGGCCCCTTCATCGGGGGGATCCTCACCCAGCTCTTCGGATGGAGGAGTATATTTTTTATCACGGTTCTCCTTGGCTGCACGGTCCTCCTTTTTGTCAGGAGGTTCCCTGCAATCCTTAACGAAAACCGGCGGGGATTATTCGATTATCAGGGTGCGGTGCTCTCCGCTGGTGCCCTCGTCCTCTTCTTTATCGGCACCTCCCGAATCCCCAATACGGATGCTTTCATATTGATCCTTCTATCGGGGCTGACGTTTCTCACTTTTTATCTGGTGGAGTCCAGGAAAGCCTCGCCCCTTTTTCCGATCACGCTACTCTCTTCAAACAGGATCTTCTCTTTCTCAAATCTCGCCGCTCTCATCAATTACAGTGCTACCTTCGCAGTCACATTCCTGCTCAGCCTTTATCTCCAGATTGTCCGGGGTATGTCCCCCGCTACCGCAGGATCAATCCTCCTCATCCAGCCCTTTGTCCAGATGATCATCGCGCCGGTCGCAGGAAGGCTCTCTGACAGGACCGATACCTCAAAGCTGGCAGCGATCGGTCTCTTTACCTCTTCTGTCGGGCTTCTCGGCCTGGCTTTCCTCGGGATGGATACGGCGCTTTCATGGGTCGTTCTCTTCCTTATCCTGCTCGGTTGCGGCCTGGGGCTCTTCTCAACTCCCAATACCACCGTCGTCATGGGGAGTGTGGAAAAGAGCCATTATGGCATCGCGTCCTCATTCCTGGCAACGATGCGGAGCACGGGGATGATGCTCTCGATGGGTATCGTCATGATCGTCTTTTCATTCATGCTCGGCAGTACTTCAATCACACCGGAAATGGCTCCTGGATTCCTGGCAAGCATGCAGCAGATCTTCCTCGTGTTTTTCGTGCTCACCGTTCTTGGTGCCCTCATCTCCCTGGACAAGAAAAGTCCCGATCGGAGCAGTAAAGCATGATGTGGGCTTCGATTGAATCCTGGGACGGCCCACTTACTGCGGTAGCATCTCCTTTTTCGATCTCCTCCACCAGGATTGAGTTCCCCCCAATGTATCTGGGCAGCAATACCGGAAGTCGAAAAAATTATATGATTCCCGCATGGAAACACGCGTTTTTATACGGTCAAAATACTGGAAGCCTTCACTTGAAATCGGCGACGGGATATCGTATGAGGATCCGGGGATGAGTGCAACGAGGAGGTCACAATGCATTTGCTGAAGGACGCACTATTTTAAACGGTAGCTGATTGTCCATGATCTTCTGGTTCTCTGTTGGTATCGTGGCCGCCGTATTGACAATGTTTGGTTTCATCCCGCAGATAATCAGGATGTACAGAACGAGATCGGTCAAAGACATCAGTGTCCTTACCCTGGTCCAGTTTACTCTTGGAGTTGCGCTATGGGCGGTTTACGGCGTCTTTATCAATGATCTGATTGTTATTGGTGCAAATATGGTGAGCCTTTCCACTCTGATAGTCGCACTGGGTCTTTATTTTCATTACCGGGGCACTTTACAAAGACCTGACATACCTGGAGAGGCATGATGACACCCGGCTTTCACCCAAAGGTGCGGTCTTGTCTCCACCCGGAGGAGCGTGAACTGCAATGATCCTTCCCTCCGATCAGGGTGGCAGATCCGGGGATATCCGCAGACAAATCCTCTGGTATGCCATCATGGCACCCAGCCCCTTGAATACCCAGCCCTGGTCGGTACTCTGCAGGGACCCATGCGGGATTGACCTGTATCTGGAAAAAAAGCGTCTCCTGTCCCATATGGATCCGGCATCCCGCCAGGCCTGTGTCTCCTGCGGCGCATTCATCGAGAACCTGGATATCGCTGCACGGGAGGCAGGATTCATGGCTGAGATCTCACTTTTGCCATCCTCGTTGCCAGGTGCTGATATCGATCTCGGGCAGCCTCTTGCAAGGATCGAGCTCATGCCTGATCCAGGGATTGTGACTGATCCCCTCTTTTCATGGCTCGAAAAACGCCATACAAACAGGAGTGTCTTTACAAACGATCCTATCCCGGCAGAGATCATCTCCTCACTCGCGGATGCAGCCAACCAGCCTTTCACCACTCTGGGATTCTCAGCCGATCCCTCATTCCGGCAGGAACTCGGAGGGCACATCACGAATGCAGTTGAGGTAGCATTCTCTGCCCCAGATCGCTTCTCCGAGTTTCTTTCCTATGTCCGGATTCCCCCGATTTCCGGTTATCAGTACCCGGACGGGTATGGGGCGAGGGAGATTGGACTTCATGGGGTTCGAGGCTGGCTCTCATTCCTCCCCCTCCGGATAAGCCCGGCAGGAAGAAGAAATGGCCTAGCAAGGGAACTGCTTCTCCGATTGGCACGAAAAGGGACGGAATCAGCCGCTGCGTTCGGCTGGATCGCGACGAAAGGCAACTCCCGGCATGACCAGATACGGGCGGGACGCACCTATGAGCGAGTACATCTCACTGCTGCTTCGGCAGGCGTGTCCCTCCAGCCCATGACGTGTGTCCTCGAGTCCTATCCCGGGATGGAGGACCACTACAGGAGGGTGCTCGATCTTCTCGGCATCCCTGACACGCACACCGTCCAGATGCTGTTCCGGCTTGGATACTCACCTTCCCCTGCCCAATCCAGGAGATGGGCAGTACAGGATTTTTTCGGGAGATGATGAGGCCGCTGCACCCCAGTGGATCACCCTCCTGACACTACCAGCTGCATTCCGAGGGCAGCAAGATAGAGGGCCGCTCCACAGAGCGCGAGCGGAATTGTATACCGGCGAATCACCTGTGCGAAGTCATCCCCGGTAGTCCGGCTTACTATCCAGAAGAAAGGATCGGTCACAAACGAGAAGACAAAACACCCTGCTGCGATCATGATGATGAGTGCAACCGGATGAATCACTTCAGTAACCTGAGTTCCCGCAAGGATCCCGGCTGTCAGTACCGCGGTAACAACCCTGGAACCCTGGGCTGTCTGAATCAGGGAAGCAAGGACAAAGGGCACCAGGAGAACAGGGATGATTGCCGTGATCTGCCCCAGTGCTGTTTCAGAAAAACCGCTCGAAAGGATGACTCCTGCAAGGGCCCCCGCACCGCAGATGTCGAAGATAATCACGCCCGCATGCTTTGTTCCGCGTTGCAATCCGGCTGCCCGGATTCCGGGAGCCGCTGTCATAATGGCGGTAGCAGCACCCGCGAGCATGATCACCTGTATCAGTGCACCGTGCGAAATGCCAATGGCAAGTCCGACCGGGATCGCGAGGAGGATCGTGATGAAGGGTGCATATGCACGGAGGTTTCTCTTTTCAGAGGATGAAACGGTTTTCTGGGGGGAGTTGCCAGGGCCATTGGCCATGCTCTCAGGTTTGTCACAGGATCCGAACCAGAAACGGAACAAGAGAAGAAAACAGAACAGCAGAAGAATCGAGAGAGGGAGAGCCAGGGCATCATATAAGGCGGGTGACAGATCGGGGGCGAGAGACTGGACAAGAGGGATAACCGCAGGAGTGGGATAGACCAGTCCGAATGAGATGAGGCTCCCTATGGCTACACAATACAGGAGCAGCGTTCTGGTCTTTTCTCCACTCCCGAGCCCTTTCACAACAGGGGAGAGGATGATGAATGCGGTTACACTGCATGCCACAGGGAGAGCCAGCAGGTAGCCTGAGAGGCCGGATATCGTATACGGGTTGGCCGAATGGTTCCTGATATCATGCACAATCTGTTGAATATCCCCCTGCTCCTCGAGGATAGCTGCAATGATGGCTCCCGAGAGGATGATGAGGGCAAACATGGCAAATATCCTCCCAAGACCTGTCGTAATCACGCTGATCAGCTGATCAGGGGGCATCCCGATCAGGATGCCAAGAAAAAGTGCCCCCCCGACAAGGTTAAACATTGGCGGGATCCGGAATCGTATCCCGAGAAATGAGACGAGGAGGAGTGTCAGGAAAAAGGAGGGGAGGGGATCCATCTGATACACTTCATTATTTTCAGGATAATAAATACAGGGGTATTGCACAGATCAGCCCCGTTCCAGGACCGACACAAAGAACATAATGGCTGGGACGAATGATAGTTTCATAAATGACGGCCGGTGAGGAGAAGATACTGTCCGAAAAAGTGATTGATGCACAGGGGCAGACCTACCACCTGGTTCTAACAGGCCGGGATTTGGGGGGTCAGTATCCGGGGATGATGATCTATACCCTCCAGGTCGTGTCTGGGGGGAATGTTATCGCCTGTTTCCGGACGAATACCTACGAATACCCCCCTTCATCCCCTATTAGCGCATCAGGGTTCATTCAGGCCAGATCGGATGAATGGGAGAGAGAGCTGCTCTCGGATCCAACCCTGTTCCTGGAATCACGGGAGGGGTGGGCAATCAGGGAGCCGGATGATCTCCCTGCCCATGACGTCCTGATCTTCCAGGGGAGCCCGAGACCGGCAGGGAACTGTAGTGTCCTCGCAACATGGGCTCAGGCAGAGGCCGACCGTGCTGAGAGGAGTGCACGGGTGGTTTATCTCGATGATCTTACGATCCGGGCCTGCATCGGATGTTACCAGTGTTATAATACCGGCACCTGCATCTTTGAAGATGATATGACAGAGATAATCCGATCAATCTCCCATGCCCGGATTATCGTCGTCTGCACCCCTGTATTCACCAACACCGTCCCCGGAAGTCTTAAGATCATGATCGATCGCTGCCAGGCCTATCATGCGGAGCAGGCCCTTACCGGAAGGAAGTCATGGAAAACGGGGGTCCTCTTCTCTGTGGCTGGGCGTCAGGGACAGGAGAATTTCTCATGTATTACCCGTGTTATTGATGCATTTTTAAAAAATATCCACATAAAACCCGTCAGAAGTGTCTTTTTTGATGATCTCGACAGGATTGGGGATATCCGGAACATCCCGTATGCAGAGGAGAAAGTCCGGGATGCCATGAAAAAAGTTCTGAAGGATATGGATACCTGAATGGGGTTGTCGATGGAACGGTCGCGATAACAGGGAAACAACGCGTATACTTCCGGCCAACCTGCAGTACTATCCAACGAATATCATAATCACTGGGACCGGCGAATACCATGTATGGAAAAGGAGGCCGTACGGCAACTCAACGCTCATATCACGACATGTACCCGTTGCAGGCTTTCCCTGACCCGCACCAATGCCGTCCCTGGTGAAGGCCCGGTACCCTCCGAACTGTTTTTTATCGGAGAAGCTCCTGGGAGAAATGAGGATCTCACAGGAAGGCCTTTTGTTGGACGTGCAGGTACCGTGCTCGAAGATCTGCTCGCTACGATCGGTCTTCAGCGGGACAGGGTATTTATCACAAGTATTGTCAAATGCCGGCCACCAGAAAACCGGGTTCCAAAAAAAGATGAAATAGCGGCCTGTGAAGGGTATCTCCAAAAACAGATCGACCTTGCATTTCCAAGGATACTCATCCCTATGGGACGGCTTGCGTCCGAACTGGTCTTCTCCCACTTCGGGCTGCCGAACATCCCTATTGGCCGTATTCACGGGCAGCCGGTACATGCCGGGCCATCATGCAGGGATCTCACGATATTCCCAGTCTATCACCCTGCTGCAGTGACCCATAATCCCCCCCTCAAAGGAACAATTTTTGAGGATGTTCAGGCTCTCGGGAGAATAATAGAGGAGAACGGTCTGAGATTCAGGCAGGTAAAATGAGTAAAATAACCTGAGGGGGTTGTTATAGGTATAGCCTGAAGGTTTTCTCAGGAGATCAGGATCCTGCCAACTTCTGAGGACCTGATCATACCCACCCCAATCGAAGCCATGTCCTGACAATTCGAACGGTGAATCTCCTCGTTCTTTGCTGCAACAGCGTTCTTTACCAGATACACAGAGTAATTGAGGGCACAGGCATCAAAAACGGTCGTGCGGATGCAATTCGGCGTCTGGATCCCGGTAACAAAGAGGGTGTCGGTCCCGATTGTCCGGAGCATCAGGTCGAGTTCGGTATGCATGAATGCACTCATCCGGGTCTTCCGGAGGATATACTCGCCCTCATTTGGTTCCAGCTCACTGATGATCTCAGCTCCTTTCGTTCCTGCAACAGCAAACGGGTGGTTCCTGAAGAGATCTTCCCTGAAGAGCTCCACATCCGATCCATCCTGGCGGTGAACACGGATGACATGGAATATCGGGAGGTGTTCTTTCCTGAATAATGCAAGTACCGACCGTATATTTCCCATGATACGATCTGCCCCTTCCACCTTCAACGGGGCACCATCGCGAATAAAATCATTCTGCATGTCGATGATGAGGAGTGCAGGTTTTTTCATTGGTCATCATTCCCAATCCCTGATCTTTGGTAAGCGAGGTAAAAAGCCCTGCCACCATCTTTCCATGAGGGAACATGGGGGACGCACTCCAGCTGATGGTTCACCAAGGAAAGAGAGGGAGGGGATCATCGTTCACAGATATACCTCCAGACATACTGGTTATCACGCTCTTTCAGCGATTTACACCGTCCGAAATATGTTTCACCCCATATCCAGGGCTGATAATTCCGGCACATATCCGGTTTTACCAGATGGATGCCGCAGAAGTAGGTCTCTTTCCCATGCCTTTTTAGAAATGGGCAGACGGTCAGATATTCTCCTGTGACGGGATCCCTCATCTCGATCCGGATGACAGTCCCGAGATCTTCGGGGGTGAGATCGGCACAGTTGATCCAGACCCCGTCCTCCTCTGCGGCAAAAAAATACCGGAGTATATCAGTCCTGCCCTGCTCAAGCCAGGAGTAGAGATTCAACACCGTAGGCGTGACAGAATTCCCGAATATCCTGCAACACAGCCCGCACTGTTTGCACTCCTCGGTCTGATTATCAGGCTCATTTCCGGTATCGGGCATCTTTTTTCGTCCTTTTTCCTGAACAATGAGTCTTTTGGGACACATTGTTTTAGTTAAGCATTGAATACTGATTCTGCGGGATATGCCTCCGGGGCAGGCAGCGCCGGGTAATTATTTCGGCTTATAGTATCCCCACTTTTCGAGCGCCCGTGCGAGTTCCTTTGATCCCGCTGCTTTCTCACGGAGAGAGATCCCTTCCTTCCATGCTTCGATGGCCTGCATTGTCGCTTCCGCCCCGGCCCTTGTCCCGTCAGGATGTCCATGGATTCCACCGCTTACGAGAAGAACGAGATCCTCACCGTAGATATCCAGAACATCCGGGACAAGGCCGGGATGGAGACCTCCAGACGAGACCGGAAAGGCGCTCTTCATGCTCCCCCAGTCCTGTTCAAGGAGGATAGTGCCCGAGGGCTTTGTCAGTGAATTGCGAAGGACATCAGCAAGGAGTCGCACTTCTTTTTTCGATCCGATCAGCTTTCCAACCGCTGTACCGGTATGGATCTGGCTCACGCCGATAAGCCGCATCAGTTTTGCGATGAACTGCATCGAGATGCCGTGTTTTGGATCCCGATCGAATGCAGCATGCATGGCACGGTGGGCATGGATCGCCAGCCCGAGATCTGAACAGTAATCCCTGAGTGTCGAGACCGCAGAAGTACCTGCGACCACGACATCGATCATGGCATAAGTCCAACCGTACTCAGCGAGGAGGGCGGCGCGACGTTCCATGGTCGCCGTATCGGCAGTGATATTGATGAACGCCGATTTTCTCTCTCCGGTGAGCTGCTCAGCCCGGTCCCTCTTTTTTGCGAGGGCTGATACCCGATCCTCAAACCGGTTGAAGGAGGTCGAGGTCAGGTTCTCGTCATCCTTGACAAAATCAAATCCCCCCATCCAGGTTTCGAATCCGACTGAAGCGTGTTCTTTCGCAGAGAATCCAACCTTGGGTTTCGGGACAGCCCCTGTAAGGGGTCGCCCATGGACCTTCATCATTTCCCGGATACCGTCCATGCCGAAGTGAGGGCCTTTGAAATGCCGTAAATACTCGTGAGGAAGGGTCACATCGATCAGCCTGAGGTGTTTCAGCGCCTTCATACCGAAGATGTTTCCGGCAATCCCGCTCAGCAGCTGGGAGGCGTTCCCTTCCTCCCAAAGAGCGAGTGGATACGCGATCTTCACAAAGGTGCCCTCGATTTCAAACGCTGTTGCCTGCAGCGCTTTCATCATTGGGGGAAGGGAGTAGAGGGTCGTCCATGTGCCCGTTGAACTCTCGGATGCAATCCGGCCTACCGCTTCCTCCCTGCTGATCCCTGCTGCAGGCTCGAAACGATAAAGACAGATCAGCTCATCCTTTGCCGGGATATAGCCGGTGTCCACAAAATCCATGTACCAGTCGATTGCCATTGCATCTCACTACTAAAAGGATCTGAAACCTGATAAGTCTGCACAGAAATTCTGGTCCCTCACCGGGTCCGATGCAGCTCTTCCAAATTGAGGGAGAGAAACCCTGGCAGACTACAGGAGAACGATTCCTGATGAGACGGCCAGGATGCTCATCCAGATGTCCTGCCGGTGCAATCCGGCGTGGGAATAAGAGAAGGAGATTATTTTTTCATTACAATCCTATGCTTTTGAGGGTCCACCTGGTACATCTTCGGATTTTCCAGGAGATCAAGGGCATTAATTTTCAGATCGATCAGTTCTGAATAGTTGAATGATTCCAGTTTTGTATCGTTCCCTTCGGGATAATACACTGCAACCCCGTTCTCCATTTTTCTGGTTGCCACGATGTCTTTCATATGATAGCGATTACCGGAGTTCAATAAAATACTATCCCTCCAGATGAGGCCTCTTTCTGCACGAAGCGATCATTGATTACCTTTTTTCAGGGGAACGGGGGAAAGAAGAAAACCGTTAACATCTTTGAAAAGGGACAGTGGTGTACGCTGCCATGAAAAATCCGTTCCATGTGATGCTCATTCCGACCCTGGGTTGTCCTGCACACTGCAGCTACTGCTGGAGCTCTGATGCAGGATCACCAAAAATGAGTATCGACACCGTCAGGGATGTTGTCACCTGGCTGAAAGAGTTCAGGAATGATCGTGCCACATTCACCTTCCACGGGGGCGAACCCCTCCTGGCCGGTGCCGATTTCTACCGGCAGGCCCTTCCCATGATCTCCCGAGAGCTCAGCCACCTCAAGCCCGAGTTTGCGATGCAGTCCAACCTGTGGCTCCTCACCCCGGAAATTGCCGCTATACTTGCAGAGTACCAGGTCCCCCTGGGGACCAGCATCGATGGTCCGGAGGAATTAAACGATCTCCAGAGGGGAGAAGGCTATTTTGTAAAGACGATGCGGGGGTATGAGATCGCAAGAGCCCATGGCCTGCGGGTCAGCTTCATCTGTACCTTTACCAATTATTCCGTCCGATTTCGTGAGGAAATTTTCAACTTCTTCCTTGAGAACCGTTTCAGGTTGAAACTGCATCCGGCCCTTCCCTCGCTGCGTGATAAAAATCCGGAACAATGGGCACTCGATCCGGATGACTATGGCGATTTGCTCGTCTTCCTCCTTGATAAATATCTGGATAATCTGGATTCGATCGAGATCATGAACATCAATGATCTCTGCCGGTGTATTTTCACAAGGAGGGGATCGGTCTGTACGTTCGTGAACTGCACGGGAAACACATTTGCGGTGGGCCCTGACGGGAGTATCTATCCCTGTTACCGGTTTGTCGGGATGCCGGAATGGGTAATGGGTCATGTCCGGGATGCGCCAACAATGGAGGAATTGTCATGTTCAGGTCCGTGGCAGAGAATGCACCAGTATGAGGAGTACGTGGATGAAGCGTGCAAGGAGTGCAAACACCTCCGTTACTGCCGCGGGGGATGCCCATATAACGCTATCGTCCCCACGGGAGGGAAGATTGCAGGCGTTGATCCCCATTGCAGGGCGTATACACGGATTTTCAATGAGATAGGCACACGGCTCAACGATGAGATGATGGGTACTTCATTCCTAGATGGGGTTTCATCATTCCAGAGAGAACAGGGTGCACGAAAGAGGCCGGGGGTAATGACGCTGATGCATAAAGTACTATCGCCATAAATGAGGATGTGCACGGCAAAAAAATCCCGGGGTACCTGGTTCCCAGTATTTTGTATTCCTGCCTCTATGGGTTCTCTTTTCTGAACGTCCCACAATGGGCTGGGATAATTGCGATACCATTGGTGATGCATCGTGCAAAAGAATACTGTCGAACAGGGGGTGTATTAAGAAAGAGGTATTTCAAAAAGGAGGTGTCTCAAAAGCACCAGAGCCTTCCCACAACAGAGGAGGTGTATTAGGGGAGAGGAGGGGGAATAAGGATCAGTATCCCATCGCGTAGAAGTATCCTCCTTCCTTCAGCACATGGAGGGGAACCCTGAACAGCTCCGTCAGATTCTCATCAGTGAGAATCCTGGTTTTCAGCCCATCCTTCCAGAACCTGCCATCCTTCATCAGAATCACCCGTCTGATTTCAGGGATTATATCATGGAGGTTATGGGTCACGAGGATGATCCCGGTGCCGGATTGCGCAATCTTTCTCAGCATCGAACGGAACGTATGCAGTGAATGGAGATCGAGGCTGTTGGTGGGCTCATCAAAAATGAGGGTCCTTGGATCATGGACGAGGGCTCTGCCGATAAGAAACCGACGGGCTTCACCGGAGGAGAGCGAGGTCATCGGCCGTTGCTGCAGGTGGTCTATTTCAAGGAACTCGAGGATCTCATCGGTCTTCTCCTCCATGCTTGCCGTTACTTCATGCCGGAAGAGTCCTATACTCGAAAAGAACCCGGATAATACCACCTCGCGCCCGGAAATATCCCGTGTAAAAGTGAACAACAGGTCATTTGACACGATCCCGAACAGTGCTCTTAAATCCCAGACGTTCCAGACATCGCGACCCCGCATCCGGAATATCAGGCCGTTCTCATCCTGCACCGCCGGGTAGTACTCCCTGTTGATGGTCTTGATGAATGAGGACTTTCCCGCACCGTTCGGACCGAGGATGGCAATATGCTCACCCTGGTGAAGGGTTACCGAGATATTGTCGAGCACTGATTTCCCCCCTTTGATAATGGTGACATTCCTGAATTCCAGGAGGGGGGGGTAATTGGTATCGGGATTAGGATCCATAAGGAATTATTTCCATCGCATTCTGGCTGTGAGTATACATCATATGTCTGAACCGATTAAAACTACGATGCCTTTCCCTGTTTTCAGATTTTCCCGATCCCGGGATGATGACCCGATAAAAAGGACTGAATCCTGGATGCAAACTCTCTTCCGCATCCGTCCTAGTATCCCCGACGGGAAATCCCGCTGGATGAGTGCCGTGGATACGCCAGCCATTTCGCTCATTTTATCGGGCTCCTCGACAGACAAAATACCCATGGTACAGATGACACCCGATATCATGGAAGCCTTCAGATCATGCAAAATTTTCCCGCTGGCAACCGCATCGAGGGATGGCGAACCGAATGTAGCACCCATGGGCGCTGTCTTCCCCCGCGATCCTGCTACGATCTGGATAGGGAACCAGTTCATGAAGACAACGATCAGGAATATCATGGAGAATCCAAGGGCATGTCTCTATGTCTGGGGCCCCGGAATAAAGGGATGTTACAAGATCAAAGGGGATGTGATGATAAAGACTGCGGGAGACGAGTATGAGACGATGCGCCGGGAAGTGGCAAAGGCAAAGCCAGGGCTTGTCTGCCGATCGCTCCTTGTGATGAGGATCACAGAGATCTACGAATGCATGCCCGGCGAACATGCCGGTGACCGGCTGGTATAAGAAGCGAAGGATTCCAGAACCCCTTTTTCATCCCGATAAAGATATTCCTCCGTGCTTCCTGGCTGCAGAAGGGTCATTCCCAGTTTCTCTCTTTTTCGAAACGTACATATGCCGTGGCCCTGATGCTGATCAGGGATATTGCCATGAGGAAGACCACACTCCTGAGAACCCTTATCCATGCTCCTGAAATTCTCGTCATTCCTGTCGTTCATGACCCTCTCTGCGCGAGGATAGCCGAACAGGCAGGAATTAAAGCCGTTTTTTCGGCAGGGTATGCAAACTCGGCTGCCTATCTCGGAAAACCTGACGTATCCCTGATGTCGTTATCCGAGATGGTCAGTTGTGCATCCCGGATCGTCGATGCTGTCACCATCCCGGTCTTCGCAGACGGGGATACCGGATACGGGAACGTGACGAATGTCATCAGGACCATAGAACAATATGAGAAAGCAGGAGTGGCGGGTATTTTCATCGAAGACCAGGTTTTTCCCAAACGGTGTGGTCACATGGATGAAAAACGGGTGATTCCGGAGAGGGAGATGGTGGCAAAGATACGTGCTGCAGTCGCTACCAGAAAAGATCCCGATCTCGTGATCATGGCACGGACGGATGCAATCGCAATCGAAGGAATTGATGAGGCGATTCAGCGGGCTAACCGCTACCATGATGCAGGTGCTGATCTTCTGTTTGTCGAGGCCCCCGAATCGGTAGAACAGATGCGGAGGATATGTGCTGAAGTTAAAGGGCCTGTCTTTGCCAACAACCTTCCCGGGGGTAAATCACCGTATCTTCCTGCGAAGGAGCTGGAGGATATCGGGTATGCAGTCGTCGCCGATGCCACTTCATGCACCTATGTGATAGCAAAGGCGGTCCGGGAACTGTTCACCGAGATATCCGGGAGCGGATCTTCTGCAGGATTGACCGATCGCATGATCCTCTTCGATGAGTTTAACCGACTGGTTGGTCTTCAGGAGATCAGGGAGGCCGAGAAGTTCTACTATTCAGGAATGGAGTGATGGGGTTGGAGCTCTGGAGCTCCCTTGACAATCCCTGAACCGAATGGGGAAAAGACCCCGGATTCTTTTTTATATGAAAATGCCTCCGGCATTTTCATCTTTTATGCTTGTGGCCCTCAAAGGAATCATGTTATTTTTTTCAATACCCTGTTGACACTGACAGGGGAGGAGAAATACACCGGGCACGCCTGTCATGATTTCAGCGCAGGGTAAAACCTATGGGTCAGGCCAACTTATCGTATGAAGTATCGAATTGCTGCATGCCCCCCCTTGACCTTGCTCGATTTACCGGATTATCGTCCGAAGAAGCTCAGCTGCGGTTACTCAGTGATGGTCCGAACGAACTCCCTTCACGCGAGACCCGCGGAATAATCGGCATCATTCTCGATGTCATCCGGGAGCCCATGTTCCTCCTGCTCGTGGGAGCAGGCTCCGTCTATTTTATCCTCGGTGACATAGAGGAAGGTGCCCTCCTCCTCTCATTTGTCCTGGTTATCATATGCATCACGGTCTACCAGGAACGGAAGACCGAACGTGCCCTTGAGGCACTGAGGAACCTATCCAGCCCCAGGGCACTGGTCATCAGGGATGGGCAGCTGGTGAGGATTGCCGGACGGGACGTAGTCCGGGGCGATCTCCTTTTTACGAGCGAGGGAGACCGTATCGCCGCAGACTCCCTTCTCCTTGCATCCACTAACCTTTCAGTGGATGAATCCCTCCTCACCGGAGAATCGGTCCCCGTACGGAAACTCCCTGCGGAAGGCACAACCGGTGAGCGCAGACCGGGAGGGGATGACCAGCCGTGGCTGTACTCTGGAACTCTCGTCGTCCAGGGACAGGGTGTTGCAGAGGTGGTATCAACAGGAATGCACACACGGATGGGAGAGATTGGAAAGGCACTGCAGACCGTCAATCAGGAAGAGACCAGGCTCCATTCCGAGACAGCACATATCGTCAGGAGCATTGCCTTCATCGGCCTGTTCCTGTTCCTTATCGTCGTTATCGTCTATGGCTTGACACGGGGGGACTGGCTCCACGGGCTCCTTGCGGGAATCACCCTTGCCATGGCTATCCTCCCGGAGGAATTTCCCGTTGTCCTGACGGTTTTTCTTGCCCTTGGTGCCTGGAGGCTTTCAAAGATTAACGTCCTTTCCCGGCATGTTCCTGCACTCGAAGCCCTCGGCGCAACAACGGTGCTCTGCACCGATAAAACCGGTACTCTTACCGTGAACCGAATGACCGTTGCAGAGTGTGTTGTGGCCGGTTCTTCTTTTGACTGCCTTGCCGAGGCCGGCAATCCGCTGCCGGAACCGTTCCATGAGCTCCTCGAGTATGCGATCCTCTCCTGCAAGAAAGATCCCTTCGATCCGATGGAGCAGGCACTGTTGAAGACCGGGACTGACGATCGATCTTTTACCGAGCATCTTCATGATGACTGGGAACTCCTGCTCGAATACCCGCTCTCCCGCGAGCTCCTGGCAATGTCCAATGTGTGGCGGTCAAGAAAGGGGAATGAATACATCATCGCTGCGAAAGGTGCACCTGAAGCGATCTTCGATCTCTGCCATCTGGGAGACAGGGTGAGCTCGGCACTGACTACCCAGGTTGTGGATCTTGCAGCGCAGGGACTTCGCGTCCTGGCAGTCGCAAAATCCCATTTTCAGCCGGGACAACTGCCCGATGGCCAGCACGCATTCCCCTTCACTTACCTCGGCATGATCGGATTTGCCGATCCCGTGCGGCCAGATGCAGCAGCGGCAATACACGAATGCAGAACCGCAGGTATCAGGGTTGTTATGATTACTGGTGATTACCCTGCCACGGCTCAGAACATTGCCCGGCAGATTAGGCTTTCGGATAGTGAGATGGTGCTCACCGGCTCTGAACTTGCGGCATTACCGGCAAATGAGAGAGATGCGAAGATCCAGTCCACCTCTGTCTTTGCGCGGGTGGTTCCTGATCAGAAACTCCAGATCGTTGAGTCATTAAAGGCCGGCGGTGAGATCGTTGCCATGACCGGGGATGGAGTGAATGATGCCCCGGCATTGAAGGCTGCCCATATCGGCATTGCGATGGGAGGGAGAGGGACCGATGTAGCCAGGGAAGCTTCTTCGCTGGTACTCCTGGATGATAATTTTGCATCGATTGTTGCAGGGATACGAATGGGGAGGAGGATCTATGCGAATCTGAAGAAGGCGATGGCATATATCATCTCCGTCCATGTCCCCATTGCAGGGCTGTCACTGATTCCGGTCCTTTTCGGATGGCCATTGATCCTCCTCCCTGTCCAGATCGTGTTCCTTGAACTGATCATCGACCCTGCCTGTTCGATCGTGTTTGAAGCCGAACAAGAGGAGCCGGACATCATGCGACAGCCACCACGAGATCCGGAAGAGCATATCCTTGATCGCCGCACGGTGGCAATTGCACTTATCCAGGGATTTGTCGTTCTCGGGATTGCATTCTCGATATATGTCTACGGAATGATGAGGGGACTTTCAGCGGATGAGCTGCGCACCCTCTCATTTGTCACGGTCGTGGTTGCCAATATCGCTTTGATATTTACCAACCGTTCCTGGACAGAGAGTATCGTATCCATTTCCAGAAAACCCAACAAGGCATTCTGGCTGGTCAGCGCGGGAACGGTGTTCTTCCTTGCCGCGGTCTTGTTCCTCCCTGGACTAAGATCTCTGTTCCAGTTTGCACCAGTCTCTCCTGGATTCCTCCTCCTTTGTATCCTCGGGGGGATGCTCACCGTTGGATGGTTCGAGATCTACAAGATCACCGAACCAAGAATCAGGAAGACCTGAATCCTCACGATTGCCATTCCCTTCAACCTTCACGAAATGGTCTGAAACCACCCTGGGTGGCATCTGGCAGAATAGATTCTGGGTAAATATCCTTCCTGCTGACCGAATGATACCGATCAGCAAAGAATGAAAACGGTCATGGTGGAGGAGGCTATCCTTGCTTTCCGAAGGGGAATTGACTATCTTATATCCTCAAAAAAAATGGAAAATTAGCCTCATCTCTTATAATATCCTTATGAAACCTACTGGTAATGTATCAGACACAAAAAAAGAGTCACTCACTGGCCAGTTTTTCCCGGGCAATTTCGAGTTGTTTGAGGGTTTCTTCTGCAACTTCAGGATACATGAGATCGAGTGACCGGATCTTTGTGGAGATGATATCCGCGATAAGGCTACGGGCTATCCACTTGTAATCTGCAGGTATGATGTACCATGGCGCTGTATCGGTGCTCGTCTTGGAGAGCATCATCTCATAGGCGGCCTGGTAATCGTCCCAGAACTGGCGCTCTGCCAGATCGGACAGGGCAAACTTCCAGTATTTCTTTTTGTCCTCGAGACGGTCCAGGAGCCGCTTCTTCTGTTCCTCCCTTGAGATATGAAGGAAAAATTTCATGATGAAAGTGCCATTCTGCACCAGGTGGCGTTCAAAGGCATTGATATCATCATACCGCGCATTCCAGAATTTATCGCCCCGTTTTCCAGGGGGCAACTGTTGGTTATCGAGGATTTCCGGGTGAACTTTTACTACGAGTACGTCCTCGTAATAGGAACGGTTGAAGATACCGATCTCTCCCCGTGCAGGAAGTGTACGGGTATACCGCCAGAGGAAATTGTGGTCGGTCTCTTCCGAGGTAGGAACCTTAAAGCTTGTTACTCTGCATCCCTGCGGGTTCACACCGGCCATGACGTGCTTGATGGTCCCGTCTTTCCCCGAGGTGTCCATGCCCTGGAGAACAATAAGGATGGAATACAGATTGCTGGCCCAGAGGAGTTCCTGCGATTCCGCGAGGGATGCCCTGTTTGCCTCGAGTATCTCCGCTGCCCGCTCCTTTATCACATCCTTTCCCACTCTTTTCAGTTCGTCGTCCTGGGCCCAGCCGGTATCGTATTGTTTCAGCGATACCTTGCTCCCCGGCCTGACCATGAGTCTCCTGATGTACTTCTTTTTTATCATCGATCTCTCCCGATTGAGTTATCCTGAATCCACATGCGCTTCTCTCGTGCATCCATGGCATGCATGACCCTTTGAAAGGATTGGCCCCAGGAGGTCATACTGGTGCCCCTTTTGAGTGTGAAGAGGCACCCGGCAGGATATCTGCCACCCTCCCCTTGAACTGGCTCATGTAAAGGTTGTAATAGAATCCCCCTGCTTTCATCATCTCATCATGAGTGCCCCGCTCGACGATCTCCCCGTTATTGATCACAAGTATCTGATGGGCATTGGTGATCGTACTGAGCCGGTGGGCTATCACAAAGCTCGTCCTGCCCTCCTGCAGTTTCCGGATTGCAGACTGGATGGATCGTTCAGTGCGGGTGTCTACGTTACTTGTTGCTTCATCGAGGATCAGGATCCGCGGGTTGGCAATCATCGCCCGGGCGATGGTCAGCAGTTGCCGCTGTCCCTGCGAGAGACTCCGCCCGCCATCCGAGAGGATGGTCTCATAGCCTTTTGGAAGCCGGGTGATGAATTCATGGCAGTTTGCGTCTTTTGCAGCCTGGATACATTCTTCATCGGTGGCTCCCCCCCGTCCGTATTTCAGGTTGTTCATGACCGTGTCTGAGAAGAGGAACGGCTCCTGGAGCACCACCCCTATCTGTCTCCGGAGGCTCTCCTGGGTGACATCATAGATACTCTGTCCATCGATCTCGATCGATCCGCTGTCGATATCGTAATAGCGGGTGAGAATGTTGATGATTGTGCTCTTCCCTGCGCCGGTCGGACCGCAGAGGCCGATCATCTGGCCGGGCAGCGCTTCAAAGCTGTTCTTTTTGAGGATCTGCCGCCCGGGCACATAGCTGAAGTCCACATCTCTGAACACCACGTGACCGGTCACCGGTTTCAGATCGACTGCTCCCGGTTTATCGACGATATCCGGCTCCTCATCGATGATCTGGAAGATCCGGTTTGCACTCACTGCGGCCGAGAGGATGAAGTTATAATTGGCAAAGATGGTGGTGAGGGGGAGGGCAAACAGGAGGGTCAGGGAGAGGAACGTCGTAAGGACACCCACCGAAAGATCATGATTGATGATCATGACCGACCCGAAGAGCGCAACGAGCGAGACATCCAGGTTCGTCACAAGGACCGTGAGGGGGTTGATCACCAGCGAGAGGACCTGTGCCCTGCTTCCGACCTCCCTGGCCCCTTCACTCACCACGGTCTGACTGCCGGCAATGGCATCCTGCTGGCGGAATGCAATTATCGTCTTCTCACCGGCGAGCGTCTCTTCCATGAGCCCGTTCAAGTCCGCGAGCCGTTCCTGGAGGAGGGCGAATGCAGGCCCGGCAACCTTCGCAAGCAGCCACACAAGCCCCATCATAAGGGGAATAGCGATGCAGGCAACAACAGCGAGCGTGACACTGAGGAGGAACATGGCTGCGAGGGTAACAACCAGCATGAAGAGGCCCATCAGCATAGTCCCGAGAGGCTGCTGGAAGAATGCGGTGATCACATCGATGTCGTTCGTGACCCTGCTCATCAGCTCCCCGATCGGCTGCCTGTCAAAGAACCGCAGGGAAAGGGTCTGCATATGCTCGAAAAGGTCCTGCCTGATCTGGAACAAAGCTTTCTGGGTGACGCCCGCGAGGAACCGGTATCCGAAGTAGTAGGAGATGAAGGTGAGTACGGACAACCCAGCCATCACCATCACCTGCTGGTACAGATCAGCCGTAGTACTGGGTCCGGAAAGAGTATTGACCGCGATTCCGAGCATCACCGAAAGGAAGATGAAGGAGACTGTACCCACGAAGAACAGAACTATAACAAGGGTGAGCAGAGCCTTCCGCTGGCCCAGATACGCGATCATCCGGCCGAGCGCTCTCATCCTTCTCGGGCGACGGATTTTTTCAGGTTTTGAGAGGGTTCCTGTCGTTTCGGTGGTCATATCAGGTCCTCCCTCCGCACACCACCAAGTTGTGATTCGAAAATTTCCCTGTAGAGCGGATTGGTGCGGATCAGGTCATGGTGACTTCCCTTCGCGACGATTGCTCCCTGATCGAGGAGGATAATGGTGTCTGCGGTGAGGACGGTACTGATCCGCTGTGCGACGATGAATTTGGTAGTATTGGGCATCATGGTTCCCAGCGCATCCTGGATGCGGCTTTCGGTGACAACATCCACGGCACTGGTACTGTCATCGAGGATGAGAATGGAAGGCCGGGACGCGATCGCACGGGCGATGGAGATCCGTTGCCGCTGCCCTCCAGAAAAGTTGGCTCCTCTCCGGGCTACACGGGAATCATAGCCACCGGGGATCGCTGAGATGAAGTCATCGGCATCGGCTGCCTTTGCTGCCGACACAACGTGATCATAGGGGATTTCAGGGTCGGAGAACGCGATATTCTCCTTAATGGTCCCGGAGAAGAGGATACTCTCCTGGAGGGCGATTCCTATCAGGGAACGGAGGTGATCCTGGGGGAGGTCCCTGATATCGGTGCCATCGATGGTGATCCGCCCGGTCGTGACGTCGTAAAATCGCGGGATCAGGTTGATGAGGGTGGTCTTCCCCGAACCGGTCGGACCGAGGAAGGCAACCGTCTGCCCGGGTTCTGCGACAAGCGAGACGTTCCTGACCGATTCTTTCCCCCCGGCACCATCATAGCTGAAGGAGACATTCTCGAATTCTACCCTCCCTTTCAGGAGAGCCGAATCCAGGTGCTGTGGGGCGGGACTGTCCGCAATTGCAGGAGTGGCATCAAACAGCTCCACGATTCGTCCAGCAGACGCTTCTGCAGAGATGATAGCCGGCAGGACGAATGAGAGGATCAGCAACTGGGCCAGGATGAAGAAGAAATACTGGGTGAACGCGACGATCTGGCCGATATCCATGGTTCCGGCCAGGACCTGGGTGCCTCCAAACCAGATGACAAGGGCATTGGAAAGACCGAGGATGATAAAAATCGCGGGAAGGAGCAGCGCACTATAGTAGAGCGGGGGTAATGAAGCCTGGCGGAGATCATCATTCTTTCCTTCAAACCGCTTGTTCTCGTATCCCTGCCTTACGAAGGATTTTACCACCCGGACGCCTGCAAAGACCTCCTGGAGCACGTTGTTCAGCCCATCCAGCATCTTCTGCCGGTTGATATACTGTTTCTGGAGCATGATCGCGACAGCCCCAAATATCAGCGCAGTAACGACGATGACGAGGAGAAAGATCCAGACCAGATCGGGGCTGTCTATGTAGACAAACACCAGCGCGGCAAGGATCATGAAAGGGGCGTACAGGATAAACCGTGTGGCGTAGTTCACTGCCATATTGATCTGGTAGATGTCATTGGTGAGACGGACAAGGAGTTCCCCCGTGGGATACCGGTCAAGGTTCCCAAACGAAAACGTCTGTATTTTCCGATAGGTTTCCTTGCGAAGGTAATGTGCCGTGCCCTCTCCCAGCCGTGCTGCGATGTACAGGTTGGCCATCGAGAATGCCCCTGCGAGAATGGCAAAAAAGAGCATCTTCAGGCAGCTTTCCACTACCACTTCAACGTCACCGCCAACCACCCCGTTGTCCAGGAGGTTGGACACCTGGACCGGTATCATGAGCATGAAGAGTGCCCCGAAGAGTACCAACACCTGGGACAGGGCGATCCATTTCCATACCTCCCGGTACACCACCAGGAGACGGCGAAGATTCTCAAGCATGGTCGTCAGCCACCCCCAGTCTGGAGCAGCATTGGTATACTCATGCTACCCTGGGGTAATGAGAGAGGGAAGTATCTCTGGTTAATCACTCTGAAAAGTTCCATGGTGAATTGAGAAGCAGAATAACTATTTAAACTAAATCCTCTCTGATATGGACTCGGTCCGATCATTACAGAACCATCTACATATCCTTGAAACTCCAGGCACTGAAGCTTAGCTTTGAAAAAGGGTTACAATTGTTACGACAGCTGCAATAATGAGAATCACGGCATTCCTGTTTATCCCGGTCCTTTCCCAACGTTCAGAGAGGATCAGCCCCCTCCAGATCTTAATACACAGAGAGCGATGCTTATATCTTAGGGAAAGGATGAGAAGATACATATCCTGTATGCCTGTAGATGAAGAAACCCCTGTTATCCCGGCCCTGGCAGAATCGGAAAAAGAAGACTACCAGCGATTGTGGAAACCCGGATTCCTCCTTGCCATTATTATCATCGCTCTCATTGCCATCGCTTTTACCGCGGTTTTTATGACGCTGTATGGATACCTGGACAAGGTGATCTGGCTGGAGAATGATTTTGTACTGTCCAACCGGTGGACTATACCAGCGGGGGTGCTGATCTTCTCCCTCCTCGTTGGGCTCTGCCAGAAGTACCTCCATGCCCCAAACGTAATCCACGGAAGTGCCATGGAATCCATGCGGAAAGGACAGGCCGGGAGCGACTACCGGACTTTTCCGGGAGCCTTCCTTTCGTCCATCTGCTCCCTTCTCTCAGGGGCAAGCATCGGGCCAGAGGGCACCATCGCCACAATGGTCAGCCAACTTGCGATATGGGTCCGGACAAAGATGCGGATCGTCCGGGATTCCCATGATGCTCACCTGGGATTTGATATGGCAGCCCTTGCCTCGGCATTCAACGGCATTGTCGGGAGCCCGGCCTTTACCGGTGTCCTTGCGACAGAGTTCCAGATTGGGGAGAGGAATGTGTTCAAATTCCTGATCTGGAACCTTGTGGCAGGGCTCGTAGGATATTTCTTCTACCTCTCCCTTGGATTTACCTCCTTTGCCGCCCTGCTTCCTTTCCCCCCTCTTGAGAGCCTTTCTGCCATGATGGTGGTTTCTGCCATAATCCTCGGTATAATCGGGTCCCTTCTTGCGATCTTTACCGGAATCTGCCTGAAGGGAGCTGGGGAACTCATGGAGAAGAGTTTCGGAGAGGGTATTGTGCTCCGGACTGTCGCTGCAGGGATTGTGATTGCAGTCGTCTGTTACTTCCTCCCGGAGCTGTTATTTTCCGGTGAAGCCCAGATCCATGCCATCGTTCAGAATCCTGCGGCGTTCGGGATCGGGATGCTCCTTATGCTTGCAATCCTCAAGCTGGTACTCTTCGCCCTGTCCTTCAAGGGGGGGTTCCTTGGAGGTCCTGTCTTCCCCATCCTCTTTGCATCGACCTTGGTCGGCCTTGCGCTCTCACTCGCTGTCCCGGGAATCCCGGTCGGCATCTTTGTGCTCTGTGTCGAGGCTGCAACCATCGCGTTTGCTCTCGGTGCTCCCTTAACCGCGATCATTCTTATAGTAGTGCTGGGCAATCCTTCACCCTACCTGGTGGCGCTTATCGTAACCTCCGTGGCCACCGCCCTGATCCTTGGGGCTCTGTTGAAACCGATCATGGAACGGCGGATACGCGAAAAAGCCACACCAGAAGCAGGCCAGACTTCACCGTGCCATTGACATGTCCTCGGGAAGCGCTGAAACCAGCAGTCGCCCAGGCTGAAACGGCCTAGCCCTGGATTGTTGAACTATGGTAAATCGGCGATAATTGCTCTCGCGGAGAAACGGGGTTGAAGAATGACAAAACTGATTTTTTTTTGTCACTACTGGAGCGCGAACAATCTCAATAACCCCGCTGTGCCCTAATCACACAGAAACCAGCCCTTGCATCTACCTCCGTCACGGTAAACCCGGTCCCCTCAAGGAGTGCACAGATTTCTTCCTGCGAATAAAACCGCGCTCGGGAGAGGAACCGCCCTTTTCCGCCTTCCCGAAGGTATCTCTGATGGATAGATCCCCTGTCTTCAATGAATGCGAGGGTGAGAAATCCGGCGGACACGAGAATGCGGTGGATTTCCCTGAATGCGGGAACCGGATCTTCAAGGAAACAGATAACAGTTACCATGAGTATCGAAGAACATGAGCCATCCCGCAGTGGGAGCGCCTCGGCCAAGCCCCGGACGACTTCAATCCCTCTCTGACGTGCCATCCGACCGAGGGCACGAGAGGGTTCGATCCCCAGTCCAATCCCCAGGGGGGCGGCGAAACGGCCGGAGCCGACCCCCACTTCGACTGAGCGGGAGTCTGGTGCCGGGAGCACCTTCATGATGCGGGAGAGTTCTGCGAGATACTCATCGTGGTGCTCATCAAACCACCGGTCATAATCTTCTGCATACTCCTCAAATACATCCCGCGACACTGATGCACCTCTCACGTCTCGTAGAGACGCTTCCGGACCCGTTCTCCGATGGCCTCCTCCCGCCGTTTCAGGACAGAGAGGTCGAACTTATCCCCGTCTCCTCTGTAGGTAGAAAAGAGGAGATAGACGAAATCGACGGTCAGGTCCATCACCTCCTTCTTAAACCTGACTTCTACCGAGGTATCGCCGGCGAACCCCTTGATGGAAAACCAGTCAGGCTTCTCGAACTTGTAGAATCCCTTGCCGACATTCGGGAGTGCTTCAACCTGCCCGAAGTTCCCCAGATAGGTAAAAAATTCCCTTGTAACCGGTACGTCGAGCAGGAACTCCTTCATGAAGGAGCCGTCAGCACAGACCTTATGCCGGACCGACCGCAGAATCCGCATTCCTGGCTATCTCCCGCACGGCATCAGCCGCGAACCGGCATTCTTCATCGGTCGTGAACCAGGAGAGGCTGAGCCGGACGCAGCCTTCGCCTCCGTCAATAGCCTTGTGCACCAGGGGGGCACAGTGGAGCCCAGTCCGAGAGATGATGTTGTATCCCCGGGCCAGCATGAATCCCACGTCATCGTTCTGGAGGCCCTTGATATTGAACGCGATGATGGGCAGGTCCGGGTGGTCATTGTAGATCATGATATTTTCCTCTTTCTTCAGTTCCCTGATGAGAAACAATGTTTGTTTTTCCCCCTTTTCCCTGATGATTGCCAGTCCCGTCTCGTTAAGGAACTCCACTCCCGCTGCAAGCGCTGCCAGGCCCGGGTAGTTGTGGGTCCCGATCTCGAACCGCTCCGGCATCCCACGGGGATGGAGGAGCGAGAACGAGTCCGTCCCGGTCCCGCCAAACCGGACCGGTGCAATGGTTTTCGGGTCACGCAGGAAAAATCCCCCCGTCCCAGGAACGCCAAGGAGACCCTTGTGGCCGGTGATAACGAAGGCATCGACCGGAAGATCTTTTAGGCCGATGGGAATATGGCCGGCAGTCTGGGCACCGTCCACGATAAAGTAGATACCATGGTCATGCAGGATTTCCCCGATTGCCCTGATATCCTGGGTCGATCCGAGCACATTGCTACCATGGGTCATGACCATGAGGCGGGCGTCGGGACGGATGGAATCTTGAACGGCGTCGGGACTGACAGAACAGTCCTTGAAGGGAATGATGTCCAACCGTATGCGGCCTTGTTGCTCATATTCATGCAGGGGACGGAGCACGGAGTTGTGGTCCAGTGTCGTGGTAAGGACATGGCATTGCTCTTTTTTTTCCGCAAGAAAACCAGATATGAGGATATTGAGGGAATCCGTTGCATTATGGGTGAACACAAGGTGTTCGGGCGGTGCTCCTCCCAGAAACGCGGAAAGCCCGTCCCGGGCCAGTGTGAGGTAGTCCTCACCCTGGGTCCCTGTCGTTCTCCCGGAGCCGAAGACCGGGAGGGAGAGGGATTGCGCAATCGCTGCCAGTACCCCAGGAGGTTTCGGCCAGCTGGTTGCTGCATTGTTGAGATAAATAAGTGGTTTTTGAGTGGGGAGCATCTTTTTTTAAGATCTGATAATCACCGGGAAAAAGGGATCGGTAGTACCACGAACCATTATCGCGGGATGAGCGGAACAAATAGTACATGGCCGATGTCACTCCTGCGGTTCTCAGGGAAGCAGCAGAGCAACTGGGAATCCAGGAACATGCCTCCCTCTATGAGATCAAGCAGAAATATCATGAACAGATCAAGAAATGGCATCCTGATGTCTCAAATCTCGATCCGGCAGCCTCGCACGAGATGACCATCCGGTTGAAGCGGGCATACGATCTTCTAGCTGATTATTGTATGAACCATGTTTTCTCGTTCCGGATCGAGGACCTCTCACGAGACCTTGAGCAGAGCCCCGCTGATTTCTGGATGGAACGGTTCGGGGATGATCCTATCTGGGGATAGAGCTTGCTCTTTCGCGATTGTGTTCAATCTCGATGACCAGCTGGAGGGCAGGCCGATTCTTGTTGCAGAAGGACGAAGTCGGGAGTAAGACCCGCCCATACAGTAAGGTGGCCGAGATATCTTTTACTTAATCCCATCCCCCTCTTTTGATTGTTAGTGGTTTACCGAACGAATGATATTACAGAATAATAATATCCTCGAAGAGGTTCCCGGAGGGTTATCTTTAATAACTTACCCACTCTTTACCCTGTGTTGCACCAGCAACTAGCAGTCCAGGGTATAATTATGAAAAGAATGAGATCATACGTTTGTGAAGCCTGTGGTTATATCTATGATCCAGCGAGGGGAGAACCAAAGAACGGTATTCCCCCAGGAACTGCCTTTGAAGATCTTCCCAAGGACTACACCTGTCCTGTATGTGGAAAGGCAAAGATTGGAAAGACTGCCTTTAATCCACTTGATGCTCCATCCGGACGGTATCGCTGCATTGCCTGTGGCTATGTGTATGATCCCGAACGAGGAGAGCCCAAGAACGGGATAAAACCGGACACCGCGTTTGAAGATTTGCCTGACACGTACGTCTGTCCCGTCTGCGGGGTCTATGCAAAGATAGGGAAGAGCGCCTTTGTGCCAACCGAATGATCTTTTAATTTTTCCCTCACGAAAAAAAGGGCTGACTATAGAATTCTTAGATTTTTTGGATCCGCCACCATTCAACGGTTTTTCAGGGCAACAATATCCTTTACTCCCACAAGTTTCCACACCATCGATCGTTCTTCCTGGGCCAGTTTTTCTACTGGTTCGCCTGGTGAATGCCCCAGTGCACTCAGTACCAGCGGTGAGAGCCCTTTCTTCCTGATCATATCGACAAAGAGGCTCCGCACCTCCTTCTTCTTTGCGGATTCCTGAACCTCTTCTAGGGTGCCCTGAAGACTCACGAACGTGAATGCAGACAGGTCGGGTGCATATTCCTCGATCTCAACAGAGACTTTTGGATTTGTTTTAAAATATTCGATCTTACGGCCATATTTTGTGGAAAGGAAATAGAGGTACCTCCCATCAAAAACGTACATGAACGGCGCGATATAGGGATGCTCTGCCGCAGCAAATGCAATCCGTGATACATGCTGCCGTGCGATCAGGGAGTCATACTCTGCCTTTGCCATTCTGGGGATTTTTAGCGGTGTTGTCATATTCCGATTCCTCGCATTGATTATGTCATGGGTTGTTGATAATGGTGATCGGGAGCCAAAGGCTTCATGATTGTCCTTATGGAGAAGGAATGAGGGATAGTATGCCAAGAAAATTTACCCGACCCCGTCTTGTTGTCAGCAGGTGCATCGAATTCGATCCGTGCCGGTATGATGGCTCAAAAATACCTTCTCCGGTAGTGGACCGCTTGAAAGCCTACGCTGACTTCATTCCGGTATGTCCCGAGGTTGAGATTGGCCTTGGGATACCGCGGGCAACGGTAAGGATCGTCCGGATAGAGGGAGGGGACCACCTTATCCAGCCCGCGACAGGTCGGGATGTGACTAGTGATATGACCAGGTTCACCGGACAATTCCTCGATATCCTCCCTCCTGTCGATGGTTTCATACTGAAAGGCGGTTCGCCCACGTCCGGGATCAGCAATGTGAAAGTCTATCCCTCGACGGAAAAATCGATGGCGATTGAGAGGAGTGCAGGCTTTTTTGCACGGGAAGTACTGAAGCGGTTCTCTTATCTGCCCATCGAAGATGAACTTCGACTGATTAATGCACGGATCCGTGACCATTTTCTTGCGGGCATCTTCACGCATGCAGCATTCCGCGAGGTGGAGCAGACCATGGATCGGGAGGCCCTTGGTCGGTTTCACGCGGCCAATAAGCTTATCCTTATGGCATGTCATCAGCAGAATCTGCGCAAAATGGGACAGCTGGTCGCGATGCGGTCAAAAAAAGAGCCAGGAGACCTGTTTGTTCAGTATCATGAGCTGCTCTGTATATCACTCAAAAACGTTCCCCGATATACCAACAATATCAATGTCCTCCAGCACGTTCTCGGACATTTCAGCAATCGTGTCACTAGCGAGGAGAAAGCGTATTGCCTCAGGTTGATAGATCGATACAAGAACGGCCATGCTACTCTCGCTGAACCCCGGGACCTCCTCCGCTCATGGGTGATACGGTTCAACGAATCCGCCCTGATGGATCAGACGTTCTTTGCGCCGTATCCATTTGAGCTTGCAGACCTGCCTGCCGACATGATCGAGCGGGGGCGGGATGTCTGGAAGTCCCTGAAATCATCAAATACCCAAAAAACAGAGAGAGAATCCCGTTAAAAGATGAGAGCCTCTGCACGAAAAAAAAGAGCGGATTTCACAGCGGGCCATGAAGCGACAGTTGTCTATCCCCACCAGCTTTTTCAGGAAAGCCCTGCATTGGCGAATGACCGTCCGGTGGTCCTTGCTGCCAGATCCGTGGTTTTTCAAACGCTTCCGGTTCCATGCCCAGAAGCTCGTCTTACATCGTGCCTCAATGAGGAGATACCGCGACCACCTTGCTGCAGGAGGATTCAGGATTGAGTATATCGAAGCAGCAGATCTGGAGACCAGTATGGACCTTATCGTCCAGCAGGCCCGAAAAGGCATTTCGGAAATCCACCTCTGCGATCCGCTGGAAACCAAGATGAGTGAAGAGATTGAAAAGGCCTGTTCGATGCAGGGAATCCGGCTGGTCACGTACGAGAGTCCAATGTTCCTCTGCTCCCGTGATTATCTCGCAGAGTTTTAAAAAGGAGGGAGGAGGTTTTACCTCACGGAATTCTATATCGCGCAGAGAAAACGCCATAACATCCTGCTCGAACAGGAGGGAAAACCGGTCGGGAATCGCTAGACCTTTGATACCCTCAACCGCAGACTCCTCCCAAAAAATTTCCCCGTACCTCCTGTCTGGCATCCTGCTGAGAACGAGTATGTACCTGAAGCGATCAGCTATGTGAAAGATCATTTTCCGTATGCCTGTGGCAACGTGACCCCTTTTTTCTGGCCGGTGACCTTCGAGGATGCGAACCGCTGGTTCGAGGATTTCCTCGTGAACCGGCTGCCTTTCTTCGGACGATATGAAGATGCGATTCATCGGAACGAGCCAGTTCTTTTTCATTCTGCGCTCAGTCCGTTGCTGAATATCGGGCTTCTCACCCCTGGAAATGTGGTGGCTGCCACCCTTGCGTATGCAAAGGATCACGAGGTTCCTATCGAATCCCTCGAAGGGTTCATCCGCCAGGTTATCGGCTGGAGGGAATTTATCAGGGCTGTTTACCTCCTGGCAGGAAAAAAGGAGCAGAGTTCCAATGTTCTGGAACAGACCCAGCCAATACCTTCCTGCTTCTGGGATGCATCGACAGGAATCGAACCCGTCGATACCACAATCAGACGTGTCCTCGCGACAGGATATTGTCACCACATCGAGCGGCTCATGGTGCTGGGAAACATCATGATCCTTGCCGGATTCCATCCTGGCCGAGTCTACGACTGGTTCTCTGAGCTCTTTAGCGATGCCTATGATTGGGTGATGGTGCCCAATGTCTACGGGATGAGTCAGTTTGCAGATGGCGGAATGATGAGTTCAAAACCGTACATTTCAGGATCAAGGTATATTCTGAAAATGAGTGACTATCCGAAAGGCCCCTGGTGTGATCTCTGGGATGCACTCTACTGGCGCTTCCTCTATGTCCATCGAGATCTCTTTGAGCATAATCCACGCATGGCTCCCTTCATGACCTATATCACCCGCATGCCGGAAGAGAAACGCCAACAGCTGATCGAAAAGGCTGAACGATATCTGGATTCTATTGGTGCGTGTACAGGCATGCCTCCCCATTCCCTAGAGAAGTGAAGAAGGTTGTAATCCATTCTTGTGCAGACAACTGCAATTTTTTTAACAAGGCCTCCTTCTTCATAACAGAGTTCGATGGCTGGTAACGGGTCTGCCGCGGACAGAAAATCAAATTAAAAATGGTCGATTTTGAGAGAG
>JAEAME010000524.1_pt1 | contig 37875 bp, 37 predicted proteins | sample 8958731 | NCBI WGS metagenome assembly JAEAME01 (sample SAMN16933194, study PRJNA681113) | bioreactor sludge metagenome | isolation source: anerobic bioreactor sludge (Control) | place: India:Bengaluru | collected 2018-10-24
TTTTTTATTCCAGCATTAAAATAATTGCTTCGGCAACCTCTTTCATCGACTTGTTTTTGTTCATGCTTACCGACTGTATGTGCCGGAATGCCTGAGCTTCTCGAAGATTCTGTTTGTCCATCAACAATCCTTTTGCTTTATCGATGATCTTTCGCGTCTCGAGTTGCTCTTTGAGTTGACTTACCTTCTCCGTAAGGGCTGCTCTCTCCAAATAATTGCTGACAGCAAGTTCAATGGCTGGCGTGAGGGTGCCATCCCGAAATGGTTTTGTTATATAAGCCATGACGCCGGCATCTTTTGCCTGTTCGATTAACGAACGTTCCGAAAAAGCCGTGAGTATGATTACCGGATATTCGTGCGCAATTTTTCTGGCCACCTCAATACCGCTCATACCGGGCATCTTGATGTCAAGTATAACAAGATCAGGCTTCGCCTTGTTGAGCAGAGCAAGGACCTCTTTGCCGTCCCCAGTTTCGGCAACCACCTGATGGCCTATTTCTTCTAAAAGTTCTTTCAAGTCGATCCTGATGAGTGGTTCGTCGTCAGCAATCAGTATTCTAAACATGTATTTCTCCTCTCATGTCTGGAAATACGTATCAGGGAGAGGGAACGTCACAGTGGCAACTGTTCCCTCTGAGTTAACCAAGGTAAAATTTCCTTTAAGCTCATTTTGAACAAGAGTCCGTACTATTGTGAGACCAAGATTGCTTCTTCTGTCAATATCAAAATCAGGAGAAATTCCCGGACCATCATTGCGAACAATAACGGAGACAAATCCATTTGTTTGAGAGATAGTAATTGATAGTTTTCCCTCGCTTTCCGGCAGTATGCCATGACGCAAGGCGTTTTGAATAAGTTCATTCACTACAAGCGCAAGCGAGGTTGCCTCTTTCGACGGGATCATAATCGGCAGCCCCGAGACATCAAGGGTTATCATAGGTTGTTCCAAATCACCGGAGAGTGAAAACTGACTAATACTTGTGATAAGTTGCCCCATATTTACCATGCCAATCTCGCCGCGAGAAAGGTTTTCATGGACAACGGCAATACTCATAATCCGCGAAATGCTGTCGGACAATGCTTGCTCTGCCGATACTCTGTCGAGTCGCCTTATCTGCATGCGAAGGAGACTCGCAATATTTTGAAGATTATTCTTTACCCGGTGGTTAATCTCTTTAAATAATGTCGTATCTTTTTGAATGAAACGGTTACCGATCAAAACAGAAATATGTGCAGCAATACTTTCAAGAAACTCGACATCTCCGATGTCATGGAGGTGATCATGCTCAAAAAGACTATTTGCATGAATGAAAGAATAGATGTTCAGGATACCTCTCATAACACCTTTGTAGAGGACCGGTAACGAGATGAACTGAAACGGGAACGGCTGAAGAATATTGATCGGATTAAAGTCGTCTTCTGAGCCTGTTATAGACAAGAGTCGGCAGTTCGTGAGTTGCCATTTTGTTATGAGCTCATCATTCTCTTTTTCTTTGTCACTGAAAATGATATCTGGATCACAGTCTACTGCTTCTTTTACAAGAATCTGATGGGTTGGATCAACCAGCCAGAGGCTGACGAATGAGAACTTCAAAATGCTTCTGATGTGTTCCACCAGATTTTGAAATTGAATATCTGTCCTGATGGATTGAGATAACTCCTTCCCTAACTGGCTGAGTATTTCAAAGTGCTGCATCTTGGCTTCAAGCCCTCTATCGAGGTCTATTCTGTGAAGGCTTCCCGCAATAAGCTTTGCAACAGTCTCGGCAAACACCATGTCTTCATCATCAAGCAAGAGTTCATTATTCTTTTGCTTGAGCACCATGAGTCCAAAATGCTTTCCATGTATGCTGAGTCCTATAGATGTATATGGATCATGCGTTATGTGGGGATTTATTTCCTTGGGAAATTTTCGTCTGTTCGATGCGCTGATAAGATTGTATGTGCCTGTTACCCGCGATGGAAAATAAAAGGCTCCATCAGCCCACGGGAGAAGCATAGGGAGTTCCTTTGAAAGCATGGCAAATAAAGGTTCAACTGCAGTCTGATCCTCTAAAATCTGGTTGACCCTGGTAATTGCCTTTATTTGGGAAATTTTTCGATTTAATTGCGACGCAAAAGTAAAATAGATATCCTTGCCTTTGTGGATCATCGCTGCGACAGGATTAAGCTCATCAGAAAAAACAAGCGTCGAAACCGACTGGTTTGCATAAATAGGAAGACCATCGTCCGTTATACCCTGTTCGCCGAATGTGTAGAAGCCTGCAATCGGTATCTTGGCCTTTCGCAAGACTGAACTAATTTCACTTCGTTTGTCTTTTCCCATTAATCGCATCCTGAGGGCACAGGAAAACATGAGGGCAAAAGCAGGTTTCTCCAAGCCCCCCTGAAGGACAGCTTTGTTATAAGCAGAAAGCCCGGCGTCCCGCATGTCATTTTTTGTTCCGCTCATGAGCGTAATCACCTGATCGGTTTTCATGATAGGGCCAAACTTTATTGAACCATCGTCCAGAATCTGTTCGGGTACCTGTAAAATAGAGTTGCCGTAAAGGTCTGTGGTGCCAAAAGGGTATCGGCTAAACCATATAGCATCGTTACCTAACTGCTTGCGGGGAATGCCCAGCAGTTCAGAGCAGACCTCCTCTGCGGGACGACCGTCGAGTTCATACACAATGTGGCCCGACGCCTTTGTAATGAGGGCCCGTTTTGTTGTTGGCGAAAAACCGTGCGCCATTCCCAGCCCAAAAAGAATATCCGACTCAATGAAGGCCAGCACTATAGAATCGCTGGAGATGCGTTGGTTGGCTATCTGATAGGTTGCTTCGAAGCGAAAGTAATCTGCTGAGCTTCCCCCGAAAATGGGAATACGGTTGGCAGAACCCTTTCGAAGCATGGTGTGGATATCGTGGGTAAAGCAGATCTTTGATTTCGTTGCTCCGGCTGAAAACATTATTGCTAGAACGGGGGAAACCCTCGGCCTTTTTGAAGTAGAGATGTGGAGCATCTGATGGAGCGGATGTATCGGATTGAAGTATTTTGATGCCTTGGCTTCGGCCAGTGCATCGTTAACAGCATTTTCGAAATTTTTGCTGACACCTGTTCCCATACCTACTAAGACCTTGAGATGAGGTGAGGCTATGACTGCCACTACAACGCCACGGGTAATCAGGCCATTTGAAATCTCACCAGCAGTGCTTGTTCCAATGAGGGGACAATCGCCAATAATCTCCAAAATGCCTTTTTGGATTGCCTCAAGGTCGAGTTCAGGACAAGCAAAAACGATTGCAAGAGAAGGCTTATATTTTCTAAGTTGAGAAATGGCTTGTGTGGCTGCCCTTTGGCCCATTTCCATACCGTGGCCACGAAAAGCCTTACCGATTCCTGCTTCAAAATATGTGCCCATGAGAAACCCTGCTAATACCGTATTTCGTATAGAGCATATCGCAAATCGAAATTCGAAATGCGATCGGATGATACGGAAATGTTCATCACTAAAGGCTGTAGAAGAAAGATATGGCTGATGCTTGCCCCATTCTTTCTATTTTTTCAGCGACTCCCAGTCCTTCAGGAACCTTTCGAGCCCAATATCCGTAAGCGGGTGATTCATCAGTTGTCTGAGTACATTGAAGGGTATGGTAGCAATATCAGCACCAAGAATTGCTGCCTCAACAACATGGAGTGGATGTCTGATACTTGCCACAATGATCTCTGTATCATAACCGTAATTTGAAAAAATGGTTAGTATATCCTCTATTATCCCCATCCCTCGTGTTGAGATATCATCAAGGCGACCGATGAAAGGGCTCACAAACGTGGCGCCTGCCTTAGCAGCAATCAGGGCCTGAATAGGCTGGAACATGAGGGTGACGTTGGTCTTAATGCCTTCCTGAGATAGCGTGCGAACTGCCTTAATCCCTTCCTCAGTCATAGGAATCTTTATCACGGCATTTGTACCCAGCGCAGAGAGTTTTCTGGCCTCTTCGCACATTCCCTTGGAATCTTTGGCTATTACCTCTAAACTTACTGGTCCTTCAACGACAGAAAGTATCTCCTGAATAGTAGCCTGGGGGTCCCTTTTCTCTTTTGCAAGGAGTGAGGGATTCGTTGTTACTCCATCAACAAGTCCCATTTCAATCCCTTTCTTAATTTCTTCAATATTGGCCGTATCGATAAAAAATTTCATCTGTCCTCCTACCCTTTTATATTTTCAAAGAATTCCTTAACCTTTTATTAGTGCCCCCATTGTTTAAATTCCACAGAAAAAAACTTGATGATTCAAGGCTGGTTGTGTACATGAATGCCTCTTCGAGGGTATCGCCTTTCGCAAAGCTTCCGTGTCCTCGTACTATTGCTATTCTATTTTTTTTCAGTTGCTTGCTCACGAGATAAGCAGATTCTTCAGAACCTATAGTTTTTTTCGGGCTTACGACCGGCGCTTTTTTGAACACATATAAGCCTTCAGAGTCTACCGGAATAATTTCGTCCTCAACCATTGAAAGAAGAGTTGCAAATGGCGGGTGGGTATGTATGATGGCATGAGTTCTCGTAGCTTTGTAAATTGCAGTATGAACAATTAACTCTGATGACGCCATAGGTATGTGTGAGTTATCCTGCCCGAGCTCGAGTTCGATTACATCCTTCTGCTGAAGCCTGCCCAGCATGGAGGATCTTCGTGTGATATAGATTTTATCCTTTACGCGGATACTCATATTACCTGCGTGAGAGCTTATGAAGCCCCTCAGAAAAATATCCCGCCCCATCTCTTTAAACTGTTTACCAATTTTATGGATCATAGAGGGTTTATCTCGTCCATGTTAATTTTTCTGATAAAATCAACAGACTGCTGGTCATCTATCTTACCGAGAAACGTTGCGAGAGGGCGCCGCAAACCCGGATGGATTATTTGCGAATCAATTTCAAGACAGGGAACCATGGCAAACCGTCTTTTATGAAGCTCAGCATGGGGAATGGTCAGCGAATGTTCTTGAAGAACGAGGTTGCCAAAAAGCAGTATATCCAGATCTATAACCCGCGGGCTGTCTTTTCTGCCGTCACGAATCCTCCCCATTCGGTTTTCTACAGCCATGAGAAATTCGAGGAGGGAAAGCGGCGATCCTGCCCATGAGACAAAGACAGCGCAATTAACAAAATCATCTTGAGGAATAGAGGATAAGGGAGATGTACGGTACAGAGAGGAGACGCCCCGAAAGGCAAGTCGTCCATCCTTTCTCATTTCCTTAATACTTCTTATACAATTTCCTTCACTATCACCTAAATTTGATCCGATGCCTATGAATACCCTGTCTTTCATTTTCCCTCATGAATTTTTTTTATCTAGGTTTAGTATCTGTTGCCTGACTCGCTTTTTTCAGCTGACAATGTCTTTGGAATGGTTTTTTGTTCCAGCTTGTACGTCCTGATAGCCTCAATCTCAGCAAATGACTGCAGACCTTCAAATACACTTCGATCTGAACCCTCAATAACTATTATATTATTCTTCCATATGCTCCTATATGACACTTTGTTACCCAACAGGTATGATCTTACTCTTGCCTGCGAGCGATTTGCATTCTCCCGAAGGGCGCGGTTAATGAATTCATTCTGTTCCTTCCAGTTCGAGCTTGGCGCACCGGAGAGGTTTACTTTTGCGGGAAAATATATCACATATGCTGCTGTCTCATTTTCTCTAAACTTTTCAATCAGTTCCGGATCAACTTCTATGGCCTCGACCTCAGGGAGAGAAAAGAAAGGCGAACCGATGATGCCTGTAAATAAAACGATGACAAAAAACCTGGCCCATCCCATAAAAATCATGGGGAATCTCCTCTATAGGATTCTAGCATGACTGTCATTATAGCATCATTGGAAATAATATGTACAGAAATTGGCTGAAAAAGAGAAGCTTACGGGAAAGGGGTTCTGAAGTGAAAAGCAAAAAAAGCATGAACCCAGGCAAGAGGTAATAAGTTATAGGCATTAGGAAAAGAAGAAAAGCGGTGTGGAGTGAAAAGTAAGCAGCTACAAGCGAAAAGCAGACCAACCGGAAGGCCGGTGAGCTATCTTTTTCGTGAGAAGTCATCAGGTGATGACGGTAGTTTCCCTCTCGTAATGCTTTTCAGCTTCTTGATTATTTCATGGTTTTCTCCGAGCGCTGGAATGAGCGACTGAATAGCGCGCCCTATGGTACCGTCGCACAGGCTCTGAAATTCATTTTTGGCATCGGGAGCCACAGCGTTGTATCCTTCTACAAGGTGGTCTGCCCATCTTTCCAAAGAATCAGCAGTAAGACCCTTTCTCTGATAAACGTATCCTTCAAACGCACCAGCCCGCGCTGCAAACTCGTAAATATCACTGTAAACGCCCATAAAACCCCCCTACGTTTTAAATGTCATTTGGATAAGAATACCTGATTTATGAAGCAGATGCAATATTAACGGCGGCGATGGGCCATTGGCGATAGGCTATGGGAAAGACGAAGAACACTGAAGCTTTTTATCATGTTATCTTCACCTATATCCTATATCCTCTTACCCCTTGCCTGTTTTTTAAACATGATTTCTCAGCATCAATTCCACAGGGTGGGGATGGAGGTAATGTTGACGTTCGAGATAGGTATCACCATATTTTCGGACATAATGGGTAAGCAGCATTATGGGAACGATAAGGGGCACAAGTTGCCGGTGGTAGTTGTCTATTATCTCTAGCAACTCCTTTTTTTCATCAGCCGACAGCTGTTTCTTGAAATAGCCCATAATGTGATGGAGCACATTGGTCTGTTTCTTAACAGTTGCAATAAAACGAATGCCCTCCATGAGAGATTTGATGTATTCCCTGTACAGGTCTTCTTCTTTGAAGGACTTGGCGTTTGCCACCAGTTTCCCGAGTGTACTGTAATGTTTCGGACTGTGGGACATGACGAGGAGTTTATGATCAGTATGAAAATCTATCAGATTTTTAATTGTTTTTCCTTTTTTCAGAAGATCTTGCCATCGCTTATATACAAAAATCCGCTCGATAAAATTCTCTCTCAGAACTGGATCATGGAGTCGGCCATCTTCCTCAACCGGTAAGATAGGGAACCGCTTCATAAAAGCACCGGCAAAAACCCCTACGCCCTTATGTACAGGCATTCCAGAAGGCCCATAGACCTTAACGGCCTGCATGCCGGAACTGGGAGATTTGCTCTTAAAAACGAAACCGCAAAGGTCCTCCTTTTCGAGCTCTTTTAATTTTCCATATGCCCATTCCAACATCCCGTCAGTATGATCAATCCCTGTTTTAATAGTCATGAGTCGTGCATCCTCAGGTTTACCGACAAGTCGGAGTGCTTCCCGCGGTATGGGAAGACCGTACTCAACCTCTGGGCAAACAGGAATATACTCGAAATAATTGCCCAATGTATCTGTTAGGTAACGGTCGTGCTGATGCCCGCCATCGTACCGTACGTTTTCACCAAGGAGACACCTGCTGATACCCATTTTGATCTTATCCATAGTTGTAACTACTCCTTTGATACATTATTATCAGATTCCATAGGTTTTGGAAACGAAATAATCCTGCGATTTCATAGAAATTGCAATCATTCTCTATGATGGTTATTATAACTTCAGTATCGAATTTCAGCTTGATTGAAAAGGAGTTTTTAATGACCAAGAAGACGTTGGTTGGTTTTTTTATAATCCTTACATTGGTTTTCATTATTTCATGCGCGCATAATCCGCCTCTAGATGTAGTTTCAAAAGTTGATCTCAAACGATATGCCGGGACATGGTATGAGATTGCAAGCTACCCAACTTCATTTCAAAAGGGCTGCATTGGGACAAAGGCTACATATAGCCTTCGCGATGATGGGGACATCGATGTCCTGAACCAGTGTTACAAGAAAGGTTTTGCTGGAGACGTGACCCCGGCTAAAGGGAAGGCATGGATAGTTGACAAGAACACAAATGCAAAGCTTAAAGTAAGGTTTTTTTGGCCCTTCTGGGGAAGCTACTGGATCATTGATCTTGGCAGGGACTATGAATATGCTGTGGTTGGACATCCCTCAAGGAAATACCTCTGGATCCTCTCGCGAACGCCACAGATGGACGATGTGCTCTATTATGAGATTCTTGAAAGGATTACCCAGAAGGGGTATGATACTTCGAAGCTTGTTAAAACCACTCAGAGGTAGAATTTTATTAAACGCGCAGCAAGTAATATTCCCTTTATCATCGATTTAATTTTAGAATAGAAAATGAATTTTAATGCGTAATGATGCGTTGTTATTCAGGAAATTATGTTCGAAAGTACACATGCGTTTATGTGATGAGCGATAAGTCTTGAGGGTTGGGTATAAATAGGTGCTTTTGTTTTCAAGCATCGGAGCATTGTTGATACGGCGATTAACATTTCTTTGTTTTTTTTCATAGTAAACCGCGAAGAATTCCCTTAGAGGATTTCCTCGGCCTAATAAAAAAATAGCTGGACTTATCTTTGATATGAGTAGTTTTTAAGAATCAGAGATAAGAGAATAGATAACACGAAAAAGCGACGCATTACATTTTTACTCGAACCTCTAAGCCTGCTTACCATTAAATTTTCACGGCTATTCGAACTCGACATCTGCAGAGATGCCACAAATTTTTCTTGAAACAAATGCTTACAGGTGGTAATAAATCGACAGGACCGACTTGAAAATTTCTTCAACACCTCTTGGGAGCATTTTACTGATACTTGATGATTTATGAACAAATGAAAAAAATCATTCTCATTTTCATCTGCATGCTTCTTACATGTACAGGCTGTGCGCTCCGGAAGGAAATTGTGATCCCCCGGGCCAAACTTCAAGAAGCAGTATCCAGGAAATTCCCTTATGATAAGGATATTGGGATAGCACGCTTTACCCTGCAGGTCCCAGAAGTTTACTTTAGAGGAAAGAATATCGGGCTAAGGGCAGTTTATTTTGCACACCTCTTGGACAAAGAAGTGAGAGGGTTTGTCGATGTTAATGGAAATATTATCTATAAACCTGAAACAGGGGCATTTTATCTCCATGACTTTAATATTACCGATATTACATTGAACGAAAAGGACCTGTTGGAAAAATCAAATATACAGAAAGTTATAGATAAAATTATCAACAACTATCTTGATGGTTTCCTCATATATCGCCTTAATCCTCGCGATCACAAACAAAATTTAGCACGATCATACGTAAAGGAAATATTTGTTCGGAACGATGATCTCGTAGTTGTGCTAGGATATTAAATTCAAATTAGAAAGACAGAAAATATCCCTTCTGTGCTTGTTGCCGCTGGTTTACCTCGAAAATATAGTTTTTATTACGTAACGTTTTGTCCTTTTCGTTCTCCGGAAATTGACTGCGAGTGCTATACTTAGATTAGAGAGTGATTATATAAAAAAGGAGATGATGTAGGATGCTTATGCCAACTAAGATTCTGGTACCAACGGATTTTTCCGCCTATTCTGATAAAGCTCTACGTCAAGCCTTTGACATTGCGAAACAGTATAATGCTAAGGTTTATGTACTCCACGTGGTTCATGAAAAATTGACTGACACCATTGATGACTATGGAATAACGTATCCATCTTACGTCAAAGAGATAGAGACGAAGATGACCAAAGAAGCCAAAAAGAAATTGAAGGATCAGATAAACAAATTTCCACAAACAAAAGAACTTGAAATCGTCCCCGATGTCCTGATTGGAAACACCTCTGAAGCCATCCTCGAAGAAGAAAAACGTAAGGATATTGATCTTATAGTTATAGCCTCTCTCGGCCGATCAGGCATTGCAAAATACCTGATCGGCAGTGTGGCCCGCAATGTTTTGAAGGGGGCTAAATGTCCTGTGCTGTTGACAAAATAAAAAACAGAAGGTTTTATGCAAGGCAATGTGCTTGAAACATATCGGAGAAAGGAGGTGTTTATTAACTCTGCGGAGGTGGTTTATGATAGTGTTCATCGCTTTTGCGACCGGTTTTTACCTTGGGGTTTTCCTGATGTCTTTACTGGGGATAGGAAAGAAAGGAAAGGTACCCAAAGAGATGGTTTCCGATGTTGCCTCTGCTGCCTAAAGGTTTTCGAACCGGAAGGAAATGCAGGCTGACACTCGTCAGAAGGGTATTATGTTTCTCATTTCCGGGTTTGGGATTATTGCCACCTACGATCACATGCGGTTGCGCTTTATGGAAATTGCCTCCCGAAAACCCATAAGCAAGAACTGATAAATACGGTATATTCCCATTGGTAATTGCGACTCTTCGAGGTGTATATGAGAAAAGACAAGGATTTGTCAGTGGAACGACTTATCAAAGAAAATGAGGAACTCCGTCAAGCGATTGTGGAACTGAGGAAAACTGAAAACCAATACCGCAGCCTCGCCGATAACGCCCTTGTGGGGATCACTCGAACCAATCTTAAAGGAAAACTGCTCTATGCAAACCCCACCTATTTGAACATATTCGGGTATGATACCCTTGAAGAGGCTAGGGCAGTGGGCTCCCTCAGCCGGTACCGAAACCCGGAAGACAGAAAAACCCTGATGGAGATTTTGAAACAATACGGCAAAGTTGCCAACTTCGAAGCGGAGTGCATATCCAAGACAGGGCACTCTGTTTATGTTCTTTTAAGCGCGGTACTTGAAGGAGATGTGATAACGGCGATGCTGATGGATATTAGTGAACACAAAAAAGCGGATGAGGCTCTTGCAAAAAGTGAAAGCCTTTACCGCCTCCTGGCAGAAAACGTATCAGATGTTATCTGGACAATGGACTTAGACCTTAATTTTACCTATATCAGTCCTTCCATCGCTCGATTTCGAGGCGTTGCCGCAAAAAAAGCCATCCATCAATCACTTAGAGAGGTTGTGACACCCGATTCTTATGAGATTATATGGAAAGCAGTTAAAAGAGGACTTGCACGAGAAGACTTGGAAACTCAAGCTCCTTTTTACTCTCAAGTACTGGAGTTAGAGCATATCCGTAACGATGGCTCTCAGGGATGGGCCGAGGTCAGAGTCTCTTTTCTCCGTGACGAGGATGGCAAGCCGAAAGGTATTTTGGGGGTAACGCGGGATATTACCCACCGCAAAGAAGCTGAAAAAGCCCTGACAATGAAATCCCGCAGCCTTGAAGAGGTCAATACCGCCTTAAAAGTCTTATTGGAACAGAGAGAAAAGGATAAAAAAGAACTGGAAGATAACATTTTGTTTAATGTGAAAAAACTTATTCAACCGTATCTTGATTTTTTGAAACAAAGACAGTTGGACGATGAACAGAAAATCTACCTGGATGTCATTGAAACAAATTTGAAAAATATTATCTCCCCCTTTGCGAAAAAACTGACCTCCATTCATGAGAGATTTACTCCACAGGAGATAAAGATTGCAGATTTCATACGGGATGGGAAAACGGTAAAAGAAATTGCGCGCGCTCTTGGTGTTTCTGATAATGCGATTAACGTACATCGGCAACACATCAGAAATAAGTTGGGATTAAACAATCAGAAGATGAACCTGAGAACATATCTCTTGTCCCTTGCATAATAAGAAATCCTTATTATTATCTTATTAAAAATTTATTATCATATCTGCCGAGCTTCTATGGTAAGTATATACTGCAATCATGCATTAACGATTGATGCATAAAGAGATATATGAGGGATGGGGGCAATTATTCGGGAAGAGATCATCAAGACCGGCCTGCATCAGGAAGGGGGCGCAGGCTGGACATTCCCTCCTGGGGGGGCATGGACCAATCTTTCTTCATTGTTGTCTATCGCAGAATATGTTCGCTTATTCCTGAATCAATAAAGAGCCTCCATATCACCATGAGCTTTATCATAAAAAAATCGTTAGCTGTTTGCTTTTGAAAAAAAGGACAAAAGATAGGACTTAATTCGTTGTAAATATATAAATTATTCAGGAGGCACAAACCATGGCAATTTCAAAGAATAGTCGTAAAACTGTCACATTTCGGCTTCATGCTCCCGAAGCACAGAACGTATCAATAGCGGGCACATTCAATGAATGGAATGTAAACTCTCATCCCATGAAACGTTCTCGAAAGGAGAAAAATGGATACAATTACTGGCAAATACCTATGCGTCTTCCCCCGGGAACATATCAGTATCTTTTCTTTGTGGATGGTGCCTGGTGGAACGACCCTGCATCGAACCAGTATATTGCCAATGTATTTGGATCCCTGAATAATGTTATAGAAGTTCAAGAGTGAATCTGGAACAAGTCTGAGAAAATTATGTCTGTGTAAAAAGCCATTGTATTAGACAAAAATGTTTTGAGGCAAATCAAAGGAGAATGGAATCAAAGCTTCAAATTAGTAAAAATAATAGTGAACTCAACGAACAACAGAGAATACAGGGAGAATAAGTATGCCAGAAGGAAAAGTCAAATGGTTTAATGAATCAAAGGGATTTGGTTTTATAGAGCAGGATGGTGGTAATGATCTATTCGTGCATTTTTCCGCTATCCAGGGAGAAGGCTATAAAACGCTTTCTCAAGGTGATGCCGTTAGTTTCGATGTTGTCCAGGGTTCTAAAGGTCCTTCTGCCGGCAACGTTCGCAAACTTAATGGCTGAAACTCGCTGAACGATAAAAGTCTCTCATAACAGGGAGACTTTTTTATGCCGGTTTTACCAAACATTCTGTTAATTAAGTCTTATCTCCTACCTATAAGCATCTGTTCGAATAATCATTAACTGAAGTCGTGAATGATTGGAAGTACTTATGTTTCTTGCAAGTCACGGGCGCAACAACTTTAAAAAAGCAGTATATTTCCGACGGTAATTAATACACTCATATTTATTTGCGATAGTATATAATAAATAGATTTATTGTGTGCTAGGAAATGGCATGTTTATGAAATACGACACGGTAGACGCACGAATATCACCGGAAGGCCGCTTAAGCGTTCTGTCCAAGGTCGAAGTAAATAGATTGCTTGATACCAGTCAGGGAGGGCTATACAAGCTGTTTCGCAACTGCTCACTCGCTGTACTGAGCTCCGGCAGTTACCTGGACGATGGCAAGGAACTCCTGGAACGCTACAAATCTTTCGACATCCGCATTATCCAGGAAGAACGTGGCATCAAGCTGGAAGTCAAGAATGCGCCAGCCACTGCCTTTGTTGACGGAAAGATAATCAGGGGAATCAACGAGCACTTGTTTGCAGTCCTTCGAGATGTCATATATACCAACGATGAGATCAGATGTAACCCGAAATTGAATTTGGAATCTTCAGTCGGTATCACCAACGCGGTCTTCCATATCTTGCGCAATGCCAATATCCTTCGCCCAACACGCAACCCGCGTTTGGTTGTATGCTGGGGTGGACATTCTATTTCCCGTGTGGAGTATGACTACAGTAAGATAGTTGGGTACCAGATGGGATTGCGTGGTCTTGATGTCTGCACAGGATGTGGTCATGGAGCCATGAAGGGACCCATGAAGGGGGCCGCTGTCGGGCACGCGAAACAGCGGATTATCGACGGTCATTACCTCGGTGTCTCTGAGCCGGGGATAATAGCGGCTGAGCCTCCCAATCCCATTGTGAATGATCTTGTCATCTTGCCGGATATCGAGAAGCGGCTGGAAAGCTTTGTGCGTTTAGCCCATGCTGTGGTGGTCTTTCCCGGAGGTGCTGGGACTGTGGAGGAGATCTTTTTTCTTCTTGGCGTCCTGCTATGCCCGGATAACACAAATATCCCGCTCCCATTAATATTTACCGGCCCCAAAAGCTCAGAAGCCTATTTTAACAGGATCAACCGGTTCGTCGGCGATACGCTGGGACCTGAAGCCCAGACCCGGTATAAAATTATTATCGACGACCCCTTAGGTGTTGCACGTGAAGTTCAGGCTGGAATAAGACGGGTGAGAGAGTTCCGTAAAGGTACGGATGACGCATACTACTTCAACTGGCTGCTCAAGATAGACCCAGAATTTCAAAAACCATTCACTGCGACTCATGACGGCGTTTCCAAGCTTGAATTACATAAGGATCTGGAAAAGTATTTGCTCGCCACGAACTTGCGCCGCCTATTCTCAAGCGTTGTTGCCGGAAATGTAAAAGATGAAGGGATCCGAACCGTCGAGCAGCACGGTCCGTTCGAAATTTACTCTGAACCCCGTATTGCAGAACAGCTGGATTCTTTGTTGGCCTCATTTGTGGAGCAACAGCGTATGAGGCTGCCAGGGACAGAGTATACCCCCTCTTACCGTATCATAAAAAAACGTTGATACCTTGATCCTTATCCTTTCTTGTTTTTTAGCAAACTGACTGCGCGTATTATGCTTGGATTAGATGGATTATTTACAAAGGAAGATAATGAAGAGGTGTGCATGTTGACAAGGATTCTCATATCAAATGATTTCTATGAATATTCGATAGAGATACCACAACAGGTTTGGATATGACAAAATATGTAGCGCCGAATTGAAGGGTAGACAAGTCACGGTTATTCCCGATTAAACAAGAGGGGGCTGGATTGTCGAAGGTGACATGGTATATACTTTGCCACCAAAGTAGGTTAGGGTTGTGAAATCTGAGTCATCAATAGTCTTCGGGAATCTTTCAAGGTCTTGCCCGCGCTCGAATAGGGGTAAACGGGAGGTCCGCAATAGTTCATCTTTAAATGCTAAGTAGACAGAGGATAAAATTATGGAAACAGAACTTATCGTTTTGAAAGGAGATATAACGAAACTTAGAGTTGATGCTATAGTCAATGCAGCTAATCATTCACTTCTTGGCGGTGGCGGTGTTGATGGAGCTGTTCATCGTGCAGCAGGAAGGGAATTGTATGAAGAATGTAAAGCTCTTGGCGGCTGCAAAACGGGAGAAGCAAAAATAACAAAGGGATACAAGCTTCCTGCGAAGTATGTCATCCATACCGTAGGTCCAATCTACGGGAGAGAAAATGGCAAGGAAGCTGAGTTGCTTGCCAATTGCTATAAAAACAGTCTCAAGCTTGCCATAGAGCATAATATAAAAACCATTGCCTTTCCCAGTATTTCGACTGGTGCATATGGCTATCCGATTGAAGAAGCTTCAGAAATTGCAATCACCACTGTAAAGAAATTTCTGGATGATGAAAAGGATCATATTGAAAAAGTCTATTTTGTAGCTTTTAGCGATGCCGATTTCAAGGTTTATGAAGACCTGCTGTCGAATGTCCTATAGCTAATACAAGGAAGCAAATTGGGCTCAGGTCCAAATGTTTAAACTCGTAAATCTTTTATAAAAGAAGTGAAGAGTCGGGTTAAATGTCGGGTGTCCTGCTCAGTTCCGGAATAACCGAAAGACATTGCAGCGGTCACTACCGAGGATGATTGAATCATGTCGGAACACATCCATAAAAAATCGGCTATTTCTTGGTCTGTCCAAAGATCCCCCTCATCCCACATGCCAGATTTATTGAATAGGCCCAAACCTATATCAAAAATTATTGGCTTTGAGATTTGATATGATATTAATGATTTCATTTTTTCATGGATGATCTGTCTTGCGTTGTGCTCCATTAGAAAGGGAGGATATAAACCTGGGCCGATACATGTCTGTTTGCAATAAAAATGCACTTCATCAATGAGGCCTCTAATGATGGCGGGAGCAATAAACGAATCTTTTTGTACACCCATCTTTTTTTCAACTAGCGTATAAATGCTATTAATATCATGTAACTCTACTAATTTCTTAATAGCCGAAGGATCGCCATGAAAATCATTCACACCGTCCCAATGACAGTCCAGATGAACCAGAGCGTATGGCCCCTCGCTTCGATTTTCCAAAAGCACTCTTTCCCAGATATAATAGGCCCATCTATGATCATCCATGAGCCAGATTCCGGGGAATATCTCCTCAAAATACCGATCGTTCATTTTAAAATTGTTAATATCTGGAAATTTCATAATCATTGTTGTTGAAACGGCTGCAACAGGCGTTTTGGTTTGGCGTTAGGGAAAGCAAATAAACCTTAAAGCGTTTTTCCGCAAAGCTGTTATACAATTTACAAACATTTATGATTATAATCAATATTTTTCATTGAACTGGGATCTAACGAGTTGCGAGTGAAATCGGCGAAGAAATTAATGAATAATTTTAATGCCCGGAGGCCTCTTTCGAATTGGCCAACGGGATAACAAGATTTTTTGTTAGATCGAATCGCACAATTTGATTTGCATCGCAACTTGCAAACATGCTTGCTTAGAAGACGCCAGACGATAAATGTATGGTGTGGGCAACAGGGGAAATCTTTCGAATTTCCTTATATCAAGAATATCTTAATGGATGGTCCAGAAAAGACCACGATTAGATACCGCATTTCAGCCCCAGGTACTACGCTTGGCCGGCACCGTAACAACATCAAAGGTACCTGGGATCCCTCTTTTTTACGATCAATACTACAAATTATAACATACTGATTTATAAAAGGATATTATGAATAGAAAGGGAATCTCCGAATTATATTTTTTATAAAATCATATCTTTCCTGAACGCTAAAGGTGAAATAAAACTTACTTCCTATAAGTATGTGGATTATTTCTTTTACTTTTCTTTCATTTCGCATGGCTTCAATCTCCGCATTATGATAATTTAAATGTTAATTTCTTACGCCTCGTCACTATACCTATTATCATAGATATCGCGATTTCCATTATTGACAAATATCACATTTGAAATTTTATGAAGATAGAGCGGCAAGCCATGCGGGCAACCCTTGACACACAGTTGACGATTTACAAATCAATTTAGGTGCGCTATTCTTTAAAGACAAAAGGATTCATGATGAGATGCTCGAAGTGCGAAAGCGAATACTATGAGGGCATGAAGTTTTGTGGGCAGTGCGGGCAAGCCCTGGAAAAGGCCTGCACGCACTGTGGACATACAAATCCGCCTCATTTTAAGTTCTGCAGTGAATGCGGCCATCACTTAACTACTTTTCCTTCAATACAAAAACAAGAAAAGCCTGTTTCTGAGGCAGCACGTAAACATATTACCATTCACTTCTCTGACCTTTCAGGATACACTTCGCTTGGCGAGAAGCTCGACCCAGAGGAAGTCAAAGGTATCATGAACAGAATGTTAGATCCATTCTTATCCGCCCGGGAAGGTGCTGTTATGGACCTTTCAATTAGTTATAGTATCGAGAAGAGTCTCTGCGGGACGATTTCTGTTGTGATTACATCGGGGACGGAGGTTTCCTGTCGGGACGTTTTTTCCGAAGACAGAGCCGATACCAACCTAGATGGTCTCCATTTTGCGCAAAGACATCAGGGAAAGGAGAGAATTCTCTTTGTTGATGATGAGGAAATGGTGGCGGGGTTGGCCCAGGAATTCCTTAAGATGCTTGACTATACCGTAACGGCATTTACTGACAGTACTGAGGCGCTCGATGTTTTCTCTTCTGAGCCTTCTCGCTTTGACCTTGTCATAACTGATCAGAATATGCCAAAACTTACCGGATTAAACCTTGCCCGGAACCTTTTAAAGGTACGGAGCAACATTCCCATCATCCTTTGCACCGGTGATAGCGGCAGCACCTCGCAGGAAATGGCAAAAGAATCGGGGATACGAGAGTTTTTAAAGAAACCCTTTACCATTGATGAGTTGGCAGGGGCCATACGAAGGGCGTTGGACAACAAGGGCTGACTTGATTTTGGAAAGAATCTGCATCCGTTTGACCTCCACAGAATCTGCACAGTTTTTGTAGAAACTATGACTCTTTAAGTATCATTGTTCAGTGGGACCGCATACTTGATTGCCAGACCCATCTTTCTGCTATCAGAACAGATGTATCGCATAGCTCGGCGAAAGTTGAGAAGAAATGGGTATCATAATGCTTCCAATTGTTTATCGACAGGGATGCACGATTTTCACGGAGAAGATTGCTGATTGCAGTACCTGTTTTATGGCATCTCGTAAGCTCTCTTGAGCTGCACTGAATATTGACACAAAGTCCTTTTAAGGTTATGTTTCGGATAAATTGGTTTTATAGCTCCTCACACTATGTTTTTATGTAGCAATGCTGACAGAAAGGAGGTTTATGTGAAAGATTCTGTTCTGAAAGAAAAGAGAATTCTAGCTGTAGACGATGAGCCTGATGTATTGGAGGTCTTAACGGAAGAGATTACTTCGGCTGTTCCAACATGTATCTTGGACACAGCTGCCTCCTATGACAAGGCAACAGAGCTTCTTGCTTCATGGACGTATGATCTGGCTATTTTCGATATTATGGGAGTTCGGGGTTTTGATTTGCTTGGCATTGCCGTGAACCGTGACTATCCCATTCCGGTAGTCATGCTCACAGCCCATGCACTGTCACCTGAATTCTTAAAGGAATCCATAGAAAAGGGAGCCCGGGCGTATCTGCCCAAATCGAGCCTGGGTAATGTGGTTCCTTATTTGGAGGATGTTTTGACATACGAATATGGTGATGTATGGAGACGTATTTTGAAAAATGTTGAAGGCATCTTCAGCAGTTCTCGTGGACCTTACTGGCGAAAACCCGATGAGGATTTCTGGAAAAAGTTTGATGAGAAGATCGGGAAAAAATAACGGAAGTAATTTGGTGGAAGAAACTGCGATCCATAAAATTCGTGGATTTTATAAGTCCTATTTCATGTTCTTTTTTGATAATGACTTCAATGAAGCCCGCTGAGAAAATCTTCAGCACGAGAAAGATGGGTCTTCTGTCTATCAGCCGACATACGGTCGAAGGCTGACACCATAAAACCCATTCTTGGATTCTTACGAAATACGCTGCGATGTTTGTTGATGAAATTCCAGTAAAGGGCATCCCAGGTATCGCACCAGGGTCCTTTTCTGTAATTGCTCATTCGTAAAATATATTTTGACGAACTGATATATGGCTTTGTGACCATGAGCCCGCCGTCAGCATACTGGCTCATACCATAAACGTTTGGCACCATAACCCAGTCATAGGAATCGATAAACATCTCCATGAACCAGCGATACACCTCATCAGGGTCTATCTCGCAGAGGAGCATGAGATTACCAAGGACCATAAGCCTTTCAATGTGATGGGTATAAGCAGAGCTGGACAGTCGGGAGATGGTAGTATCAATCGGTTCTATTCCGGTAGTACCGGTATACAACGATTTTGGAAGTCTCCGCGTGTGCCCCCAGAAGTTTTTCTTTCTCTGCCGGTCTCCTTCAAGGCAGTATACTGCTCGTACAAATTCTCGCCAGCCTATTATCTGCCTGATAAAACCTTCGAGTGAATTGAGAGGGATTTTTCCCTTATGAGCCTGGGCAAAGCTGAATGTTTCAGTCATAATCTCATCGGGTGTGAGTAATCCTATATTCAGTGCAGGACTAAGGAGCGTATGGAAGAGAATAGAATGTTCCTTATGTATAGCATCCTGATATTTTCCAAAATATACGAGACGTTTCTCAAGGAAATCATGAAGCCAACTCACCGCCTCATCATGCGTAACAGGGTAAAAGAAAAATGATGTATCTCCGGGATTGTGAGTAAAGTTCTGTTGAACATATTTTTTTGCTTCATTCACATATACGTTGGATTCCGGAAACACCGGCAGTGGGATTGAAACAGACGCAGGCAATGGCGATCGGTTCTCGGTGTCGAACGTCCACCTGCCTCCCTCGGGCTTTCCTTTGTTGAGCATTATATCAAGTCTTTTTCGCTGAGCAATATAGAAGCTCGTCATTGAATAGTGCCCAGGCCTTCCGAAGAGATTTTTGAACCATGCACGATCGGTGAGGAACGCGGGGGAGGGGTCAATATGCAGGGCAATTCCATATTTCGCTGAGTTCTCATGAAGCCTTTTTTCAAGCAGGGAATCAATAGGATCAGCGACATGAAGAGTCTTGATGCCGGAAGTTTTAAGAGGATGGAATAAGTAATCCATTGATTCCGATGGTTCATGCCGAATATAGTGCAGTGTATGGCCTGACGCAGTAAGCGATTCCTGATAGGCTGCCATTGAGGCCCGATGGAGTATAAGCTTATTTTTGTGAAAACGGATTTCTGTTCCCGGCTCTCCGAAGAAGCGTTGGTCTTCAATGAGAAAAATAATCCGGCCATGCCGGACAGATGGGTGACGGGCAAACAACTGGTGGGGAAATATGGCACTTGCTTCCATATTCCTAGGGATTTACAAAAGCTCTCGCAGGCAAATAGATCAAGAATGGCGTAAAGGGAATAAGAAGAATACTATGAGGTATTGCTATCTCATTTTCTGGAACGATGCCAAGTTGAGTGAGATACGGAAAGATAATCTTTGCAGGTTTGCATACCCTGGGTATCAGGGGATCATGGTAAATCTCAAGCCTGCGCAGGATAGGGCCATCCGAATAAAAGCCGACAAGGGGATCGATGAGGTAATCTATGGCATTTTGAACATTTGGGAAGGGTGACAAGGCAGTGAGGGCATTCGATACCTCTTCCGCGTCAATTGTGAATAAGCCATGCCACCTGCCGGAAACATCATAACGAACGTAAACGCCGTCTTTGGCTTTTTCAGATTTAATTGAAAACGGCGTATGTTCAACCGGCATCCCGGACAGGGCGCGGTAAAGATAAGTGATGAGGCCACCACTTATTCCGCAATGAATAAAGTATACAGAAGGTTTTTCCGTTACAGGATCGATTGTATATGTCCTGATATTAACCTGATCAAAAGGGATGCGGGGTGTTGGTATTGTGGCTGCACCACTTGTTTTCCCTCTGAATATGACGAGGGTAACAAATACACGTTCTCCATCGACGACGGCTGGTTTTAAGAAAGGCGGAAGAAAACGGATTATTCTCGAGGAGGGAATTAAATAGGATACATACAGCATGTCTCTTAAGAGCATCTCAACGGACAGCAGTTTTTTTAGAAATGCCATGGGAATACTATAGAACATGGCATGGATTAAGACAAGGATTTGCTGTAGACTATTAAATCTTTGTAAAACCGGACAAAATGAAAAATCGATTTCAGCCAAAATATGATCCACTGCAGGTATTTGAAGGCAGTAAAACGCCTGCCGGCTTATATGCCCGCCAGAAGTGGAGACGCGAGGAAAATACTGAGAGCTGGGTAAGCGACTTCAATGAGAGGGTAAAAGCGCTCCGGGAAGGCCAGCATCCCAATGGTTCTTGGAATGATTCGGAAATAGACACGATTAAGAGGCTTTTTGGGCTCCACCTTACGGTGCGCGAACCTGATGATTCAATTGAATTGGCTCTTGACTGGTTATTAAATGAAGTCAGTTTTTCGCGTTTTCCAGTTACACCTCACATGACTCCCATGGAAACTCTTAGCAATCTTCCTTTTTCAAAAGGCTGTTTTAGGCATTTTGTCTCCTGTGCCGGGCTTTTTCTCGCGAACTGTTTTAGCCGGGGAGAAGAGAAGAAAGTAGCGGGGCTATACGACAGAATTGGACGTGAGATTGAGGCAAAAGGTGGACATTTGTGTAGTATTGAATGCACAAACAATGCCCTGAGAGCCTTTGTTGTTCATGATCGACATTCAAAGAGCAGAGCTGCTATGCTTATGGTTAAATATCTTGGCAGCCGCCAGCTTGAATCAGGAAGATGGAAAGGCAGGACCCCGCTTTATATGACCCTTAATGCCCTTGCGCACCTCGATTCGGTGAACGCGATACGTCAATGCATAACCTCTCTTAAAAATATTTTGAAAACTCAGAACAAGGATGGTACCTGGGGAAGGACGCAGAAAGAGTGGAACGCTTTTCTTGTTGTTCATGCCTTGAATAGGTTGAATGCCTGACGGTATAAACGTAAGCTTTCAGTCTACCTGGAATTCCAAACTGAAAGTGTCTGAAAATGGCTTACATGAAAACACTCGATGATTTGTATGGCTACAAGGACCGTTGTCCGGGCATAAAGGAATTTTTCAAGGTCCGGATGCTTCCGGAGAAATATTTTTGAAAGCGCATCCCATCTTTTCCCTTTCCTGACATGTTTAGCGGTTCCAATAACGGTTATCGCCTCTATTTCCATCAGCTTGTGCCTGCTTTTGGATCGGTTGTCAATAAGAAGTGCAACCTGAGATGAATTAAGAATATTTTTATATTTGCGGGTATCCTTTGGAGTCGCAAAGATAACCGTTTTCAGGTCAGGTGCGAGGGCATACGAAATAAGTGAAGTATAAGGTAATCCTGCGTCGTCGGTAGCAAGCACGGCAAAAGCTTCTTTTACATCAAGATCTTTCAGCCTTTCCGGTATTTCTACTGTTCCTTTTCGGGTCATCACGGGTATGTATTCTTTTTTTGCCGCCATGCTCCAGCTTTCCTTCCTTGTTTCGTGTTCCTTAAGGAGAATTCTTAACGCTGCATTTCAATGTATAAATTATAGCAGAAAGGTTTTTAGACAACCATAATAAAGAAGCGCGAACACAACATGCAATATGAGCTGTTCAAACCAGGTAAAGGGACCGGATTTTCTGCCCAGAAAACCTTCCCCGGCAACAGGAAGGGCAATGATGAGCATGGAAAGATATAATAAAGCAATATACAGGCTTACAAGTAAAAATGACCCGACCGTCGCTGCGTTGAGTTTTAAAAAAGAAGTTGCCAAAATATAGATTGCGCCGAACACTCCACTTGTTATGAGATGGATCACAAGTCCCGCTGCAAATACTGATTGACTGCTGCTATTTACCTTAAGGGTTCGAAAGAGAAATGAGCCGTCAACAGTTATGAGGCTTGATTTGAAGATCTTGAGGAGAAAAAGAACGTGGGAAAGCAATCCCATGATAACACCGGAGGCAGCACCGGAGAGAAAACCTATGATTAGAGGATACATAATACCTCCTTCCGCTAAATGTTTGGAATCAAGCATGCTTATGTTGGCAAAAATATAAAATCTTGTCAATGAATATTTGAAGAAATTCCTCGTGCTCCCGATACGATTGCTATTTTCCGGTGTTTCTTTAATAAAAGCGGGGTCGAGTAGAGGCTTATCATGTGTTATAATAATTGAATGAAGTTGCATTATAAGCGAACAACAAAAGACAAAAAACCCTTTGCCACAGAGGGCTGGACTGAACAGATTTTTTCAAGGGCTGCCGGTGCGCCAATAATTCAGGGGAACAACGTTGAGCTTCTGAAAGACGCTGCTGAGAACTACCCGACATGGATTGAGGCAATGAAAAGAGCAGAGCAATGGATTCACTTCGAGAGCTATATCATGCACGAAGATGAATCCGGCAAAGAATTTGGTGATTTGCTGGCAGAGAAATCCCGCGAAGGCATAAGGGTACGAATTATATATGATTGGCTTGGAGGTCTGGGCAAGACCTCGCGGCGTTTCTGGCAGAGGCTGCGGGAGGCGGGAGTGGATGTTCGCTGCTTCAATCCGCCCAGGCCAGACAGTCCTTTGGGTTGGGTGAACAGAGACCATAGGAAAATGATTGGTGTGGATGGAAAAATTGCTTTTGTCACAGGTCTGTGCGTTGGTAGTATGTGGGTTGGTAACCGCGAGAAATCCATTGATCCCTGGCGTGACACTGGATTAAGCGTCACAGGGCCTGCGGTGGCTGACATTGAAGCGGCTTTTGCTCAGATTTGGGCCGGTATCGGAGGGCCTCTCCCAAGCGAAGAATTGCCTGTGAGAGAATCGATTTCCCATACCGGTGGTGTGGCTTTGCGTGTTGTGGCGACTACGCCAAATGAGGGAGGTCTTTACAGGCTTGATCAGCAGATAGCGGCCCTGGCCAAGCATTCTCTCTGGTTGACGGATGCATATTACGTTGGTATTTCCTCTTATATCCAGGCTCTCAAGGCAGCGGCTATGGATGGTGTAGACGTGAGACTCCTCGTTCCCAATGCTACTGATATTCCTGTATTGCGCAACGTATCCAGAGCAGGGTATAAGCCTCTCATTGAAGCCGGTGTTAGGGTATTTGAATGGAACGGCTCCATGATTCACGCGAAGACAGCTGTAGCGGACGGTCATTGGGCCCGTGTAGGATCTACGAACCTGAACATTGCGAGCTGGATAGGTAACTACGAGCTCGATGTAGTAGTGGAAAACGATGGCTTTGCGCAGAAAATGGAAGAGATGTACCTTTCTGATCTCGAAAACTCAACGGAAATAGTACTGAAAGAACGACATAAGATCAGGTCATCTATGCAGCGACGTCATCGCAAATATGTTTCTGAGTCATCATCCGGTTTGGGGAGTGTAGGAAGGGCAGGAGTTGGTGCAATCCGCATCGGAAATGCGGTCGGAGCTGCTATTACCAACCGTCGTGTTCTTGGACCTGCAGAAATACGTATCACACTAATCGGAGGTTTTGCTCTTGTGATCCTTGCTATTCTATCTGTCATTGTCCCCAGATGGGTAACTGTGCCCATTGCGGTCATCAGCGGATGGTTTGGGATCGCATTGCTTGTTAAAACATGGCGGCTGCGCCGTATGAGGCTCCGAGATCTAGACAAGAATGAAGGAGATAAGGCCTACAATGAAAAATCACCCTGAACAACTAAGGGTAGCGACCTATAACATCCACAAATGTGTGGGTCTTGATCGTCTCAAGCGTCCGGAACGAGTTGTAGAAATCCTGCGCGAAATAGATGCCGATATCATTGGTCTCCAGGAAGTGGTCAGCATTCCGGGGCGAAAAGTTGAAATGGATCAGGCACGATACATTGCAGATGCTCTTAGTATGGAATACAGGATGGGGACTGCACGGACCATGGGAGGCGGGGTCTATGGAAACGTACTTCTTAGTCGTTTTCCTTTCCTGTCGGCTCGCACATTTGACCTAAGCCACCCGGGACGAGAAGAGCGTGGATGCCTTTGTGTTGATTTGGAAGTGGCGAAGGACGGTATCCTCCACGTATATAATGCCCACCTGGGCACCGCTTTCGTTGAACGACGGCATCAGGCAAAGAATATAATGAGAGAATTGACCTCGAATCTTGAACAGCAGGACGGTGCCCGCATTCTTCTGGGAGATTTCAACGATTGGACGAGAAGCGTTCCTACCAGACTCTTCTCGACCCACTTCTCTGGGGAAGACATACTTCGGAGACTAGAGAGAAAGAGGACTTATCCGGGCATATTGCCTTTACTTCACCTGGACCATATCTATTATGATGCGGGATTAGTTCTAAGAAATGCAATACTCCACAGAAGCATGACAGCCCTCATCGCCTCCGATCATCTTCCGCTGGTGGCGGATTTTCAGCTCAATTTTCCAAAAAAAGCAGCTGCAGAATCCAGCCACCTTCTTGCATGTAAGTGAAAGGTCGAACAAACGCTGCTTGTTGATATTGATTTTTTCGTCCCTTAGCTCTTCTTGTGAGAGGTTGAGCCAGACTGAGGATATTCAAGTTTATTTTCAAATTCCTCAATATCGTCAGGTGTGAAATCGGGAAATGGCAGAACACCTTGTTTGCGCCATGCATCAACTTTCTTAGCTGCATTCTCGCTTTTTTCCTTATCGAGTCCGCCATCTCTGGCGATATATGTTGTCTGGGATGGAAAGGCAAAGGATGTGCCACTTTGCTCAACCAGACTTATAAGACGAAGAAGAAGGTCTTCCTGGACAGCCAGAAATATGGGATACTCGGCCTCGAGAATATATGCATATATCTCCAATTCCAAGCCTGAGTCCTTGAGACCGGTAAAGCGCACCCTAGCCCCTGTGGTTTCAATTTTGGGATGCTCATAAAGCAACCTCCGTATTCCGGCAATGACAAACCGTAACTGGTCCGCAGAGGTTTCGTAACGCAACTGAATGTTGTGACGAAACAGGTTTTTGTCGCGCATGGCAAAATTTTCGAGGCTCATCGTAGCAAGCTGACCATTGGGAATGGAAACTACTGTCCGGCTGAGTGTGCGAAGGCGGGTTGAGCGAAGGCCTATGTCTTCCACCGTACCCTGATAATCGCCTGTGCGGCAAAAGTCTCCAACTCTAATTGGTTGATCCGATATAAGCATGACTCCGCCGAACAGATTTTCCAGTGTCTTTTGCGCTGCAAATGCCACTGCAATGCCTCCGATACCAAGACCAGTGGCTACTGCTGTGAGATTAATGCCCGCTGTATAAAAAATGAAGATGGCACCAGTTATGATCACGAGAGCCTTGATTACTTTGCGGAAGAGCCTTGCCAAAGCAATTTTTCCGGATGATGGTTGCCGGCGGTCCCATAACCTTTGCACTGCTGGATCGATAAGGCGCAGACACAGCCACGTAAGACCGACAATTAAAAGAGTTTCTGCAACCCGAAGCCAGAATAGGCGGGCAAGCAATGAATAAGCAAAAAGTGATGGAACATAAAATCCCAGGGACAGAGCCAGAATACGAATTGGACCTTTTAAGAGGCCTATCAACTCTTCATTTTGTGTTGTTACAGGACGTCGCCTGAAAGCAAATCTGAAGCAAGCAAGAAGTATCCAGGTTATAAACCAGGCGACGAGGAATGAGAGAGGAATCACAAGAATAAGGCCTACCCATCGCCATGCCGGATATTCGAACAGCTTATAGGTACGAAGGACCTTCGGGATATACTGTTCTATCCGGTCATGTCCCAGATCTCTGTAAATCTGTGGTACCAGTTTCAGAGTGTTCGTCGAAAAGAGCCATACGGGAGGATCGTTGCCACGCTGAACGCGTTCAAGGTTGATTTCGTATGTTCCGGAGGAGGTCTTGGCTACCCCGATCCTCTCCTGGTTAGGTCTGAGACCATCCTCGAGGTTGCCCTCCGGTTTATTGCTTAACTTAGGGAGATATCCTGAAAGACCTTGATTGAGAACTGTGTGCAGTTGCTTTACGAGTTGCTGGGCCCTCTTGGGAGGCTGTTTGGTGTCCAGGTATTCAGCAGCTCTCTCATAGTCCTCGCGATCTGCATCCCTAATAAAACCGAGCAAGGTTCCCTGAGGGGTGCTGCGCCAGAGGGGATCGTCCAGGGCGACTTCCTGCTTAACGGGTGCGGAATTTTCTTTTGATGTCGAAAGAGCAGGAAGTTTTTGTGCACATGCATGGTCAGACAAAAAAGGCGTCGCAAGATAGATGGATAAAAGTATAATTATTGTTTTTAACGTGATATTCTTAGCTTTGAAATTTATCATCGTTGCGGCAATAAGATATCATTTTCCTCTCCTAAGTTCCATCGACATAAAGTCTGTTATGGAGTTGTGTCAGCATCCTGATAGTTGCCTCCACCCAGAACCTTGTATAGGGTCACAAGATTAGTCAGTTTTGATAGACGAAGGACAATGAGTCCAGTCTGAGCAGAATATAAAGACCGCTGTGCGTCCAAAACGCTCAGGTAGCTGTCAATCCCTTTTGTATAACGGGCATTCGTAAGACGATAACTGTTTTCTGATGCCAGAACAAGCGATTCTTGTGCAGACAACTGATCTTCCACGGTTCCTCTTTTGGCAAGGGCGTCAGCAGTTTCTCTGAAGGCCGATTGAATCGTCTTTTCATAGTGAGCTAAAGCAATCTCCCTTTCCACTTTGACACCTCTCAACGCCGCCCATAAGCGGGTATCAAAAATGGGCATAACAATCTGAGGAGAGAAATTCCAGGCAGTCCCTCCAGAATGGAAAAGTCCTGAAAGTTCATTACTCGCTGTTCCCGCTGTAGCTGTGAGAGATATACGGGGAAAGAAAGCGGCCCGCGCAGCACCGATATTGGCATTAACGGCTTTGAGCTGATGTTCTGCCGCCAGAATATCAGGGCGATGCAAAAGTATGTCGGATGACACACCGGGAGATATATCTTTGAAAAACGTAACGCTGTCCATGTCGTGAGATAGCAACTCCTTTGGCACTGGTGAACCGACCAGAAGGTTTAATGCGTTTTCATCCTGTGCTACCATCTGTGTATAAAGAGCGACGTCCCGTCTTGCCAAATCCACTTGTGTTTGAGCGCGGCGGAGATCTAACTCATTCGTGATGCCAACCTCGTATCGTCTTTGTATCAAGTTATAAGAGTCCTGCTGGACAGCAAGGGTAGACTGGGCCAGCTTCAGGCCCTCCTGATCAGCCGCTAACAGAAGATAGGTTCCGGCAACTGCAGATATCAGTGATAGCTGGGTACCGCGCCGGACATGCTCAGCCGCAAAGTACTCTTCAAGGGCCTTGTCTTTGAGGCTCCGAATGCGTCCGAAGAGGTCAATCTCCCAGGACAATACACCAAGATCAACACTGTACCGCTCCTTTATATATGAACCTCCCGTTTCTGAAAGATCCGCAGCCACTCGTTGCCTGCTTCCACTGCCGACAGCATCAAGCGTTGGAAGAAGTTCGGATCGCTGGATGCCATATACTGCCCTTGCCCTTTCTACATTCAAGGCGGCTATCCGAAAATCACGATTGTTGTGCAATGCCATGGCAATTACTTTTTGAAGCCGCTCATCGGTGAAGAATTCCTGCCACTTCAACTCTGTGGCTATCGGAGTCTCGGCATCGGTTTTGACCTCTTTATACGCCGCACCACTCGGCCAATTTGAAGGAATCGGCGGGGTAGGGCGTGTGTATTTAGGGGCCATGGTACAGCTCCCCAGGAAGAGAATCATAAGAATAACAGACAATGCGTTGCGTATCATTGTTAGAGTCCCTCCGAAATATTCGCAGAGTAAGCCTTACGCTTTTGTTCCACTTTGAACCATTTAGATATAACGACAAAGAGCAAGGGGATGAAAAAGAGGTCTATGAATGTAGCCGACATCATACCCCCGGTAACGGCGGTGCCGATAGCTTTCATCGCACCGGCACCTGCGCCTGTGGCAATGGCAAGCGGCAGGACACCGAAGAAAAAGGCCAGCGATGTCATGATGACCGGTCGAAATCTTACCCTCACCGCTCCAAGGGTAGCTTCTATTAACCCTTCTCCCCGTTCCAATCTCTGCTGTGCGAACTGGATGATCAGGATGGCGTTCTTGGTTGTGAGACCGAGGGTGGTAAGAAAGCCAATCTGGAAATAGACATCGTTGTGCAGCCCCCGTGACCACGTAAAAAAAGTTGCGCCGAAAACTCCAAGGGGCAGCATGAACAGATTGGCGAGCGGGATGGGCCAGCTCTCATAAAGAGCTGCCACGCAAAGGAATATTACGATGATGGAAAAAGCGTACAAAAGAGGTGCCTGAGTGCTTGACATCCGCTCCTGATATGAGAGGCCGGTCCATTCAAAACCAATCCCCTGAGGCAGTTTTGCGGCAAGTTCTTCCATGGCCTTCATGGCTTCGCCCGAGCTTCTTCCAGGTGCCGGTTCTCCCCATATATTCATAGAGGGAAAGCCATTGAAACGCTCAAGCCTGGGAGAGCCGGACGTCCAGGAACCTGAAGCAAAAGCAGAAAAAGGAACCATTTTTCCCTCCGTATTGCGCACGTATAGCTTATCGATGTCTTTGGGCAGCATACGGTAAGGAGCATCTGCCTGAGCGTATACACGCTTGACCCTGCCACCCTGGATGAAGTCGTTCACATAGGCGCTGCCGAAAGCATATTTGATGGTGTTGTGGATGGAGGTAATGGGAACTCCAAGGGCACCGGCTTTTTGCCAGTCCACGTCCACGCGGTATTCCGGCACATCCTCCATGCCGTTTGGCCGCACCTTGGTGAGACGCTTATCCTGGGAGGCCATGCCGAGAAGCTGGTTGCGGGCTTCCATCAGCTTGTGGTGACCGAGTCCCCCCCGATCAAGCAACTGGAAATCAAAGCCGGTACCATGTCCGAGCTCAACCACTGCCGGCGGTGGGAAGGCAAAGACAAGGGCATTACGGTATTGAGAGAATGCCGCCATGGCTCGTCCCGCGACAGCCTTCACCTTGAGGTCTGACCGGTTTCTGAGGTTCCAATCCTTCAACCTCACAAACACCATACCGTTATTCTGTGACCTTCCAGAAAAACCTACTCCGGAAACCGTCATCATTGACTCTACAGCCTCTTTTTCATTGTCCCGAAAGTGCTGCTGTACCGCATTGACGACCTCCTGGGTCTGCTCAACGGTAGAGCCCGTTGGTAACATTATCTGAGCAAGCATCATGCCCTGATCTTCATCCGGAACATAGGATGTGGGAATACGCCAGATTAGAATCCCCACAACCGCCACGATAACAATATATATAATAGCGTAACGCGTTCTTCTCGAAAAAGAATTCCCTACTGTTTTCACGTACCGGTCCCTGATACGGAAAAAGGTACGGTCAAACCTCTCAAAGAATGGTCTCAGGAAACGGGTTGCATTTTCCGCAGGCTCATGCCCAGCCTTCACGGGCTTGAGAAAAGTGGCGCAAAGGACAGGTGTCAGAATTAATGCCACAATTACTGACAGGAGCATGGATGCGATGATAGTTATTGAAAACTGACGGTAGATGATGCCAGTGGATCCACCGAAGAAAGCCATGGGACCGAACACGGCTGAGAGCACGAGCCCGATGCCTATCAGGGCGCTCGTGATCTGTTCCATTGATTTGGCCGTAGCTTCCCTGGGCGAGAGCCCTTCCTCGCTCATGATTCGTTCCACGTTTTCCACCACGACAATGGCATCGTCCACCAGGAGTCCGATGGACAAGACCATGGCAAACATGGTGAGCATATTAATGGAATAACCAAAAAACTGAAGTGTGGCAAAGGTGCCAAGGAGCACTACAGGTACTGCGATAGTGGGAATCAGGGTGGCTCGTATGTTTCCCATAAAGAGCCACATGACAAGGAAAACCAGAAGTATTGCCTCGAGAAGGGTTTTAACCACCTCCCAGATGGCTACCTTGATAAATGGGGTCGTATCATAGGGATAGACGACCTTCATTCCTGCGGGGAAATACCGGCTCATCTCGTTGAGTTTCGCTTTTACCGCATTGGCTGTGTCGAGGGCATTAGCTCCTGAAGCCATGCGAATGCCTATACCGGCAGAAGGTTTATCGTTAAAAAAGGCTTCGATATCATAGTTGTCAGTACCTAACTCCACCCTTCCTAACTCCTTGATCCTTACGACAGAGCCATTCGGATTGATGCGGATGGGAATGGCGGCAAATTCATCAGGGGTTTTCAGCATGCTCTGGACAAGAATCGAAGCATTCAGGCGCTGGCCTTTGACGGCCGGCGCTCCGCCAAACTGTCCCGCAGAAACCTCCACGTTATAGGACTGAAGCGCCGTGATGACATCGTTTATGGTCACTCCATAATCAACCAGCTTATCAGGGTTCAGCCAGATACGCATAGCATACTGGGATCCGAACATTTCAACCTCGCCCACACCGGGCACACGGGCCAGTACCTTTTCCAAATTTGACTGAGCATAGTCTCTCAAGTCATTGCCATCCATGCTGCCATCTTCCGAAATGAGGTTTATGATCATCAGCCAGTTTCTGGTTGCTTTTCCAACGGTGACGCCACTTCGCTGAACTGTCTCGGGCAGGTTCGCCATGGCAAGCTGGAGTTTGTTCTGTACCTTTGACCATGCAAGGTCAGGATCTGTTCCCGGGGCAAACGTGAGTTCAATACGGGAGCCTCCTGATGAATCGCTTTGTGCCGAAAGATACAGCATGTTGTCGAGGCCGGTCATCTTTTGCTCAATGATCTGGGTTACGCTATTCTCTACAGTCTCCGCCGATGCTCCCGGATACATGGTCCTGATGTAAATGGACGGAGGTGCGATGGGTGGATACTGGGAAATAGGCAGATTATAGATGGCGAGGACGCCAACCAGCATGATGACTATGGCAATGACCCATGCGAAAACGGGACGGTCGAGGAAGAATTTCGATAGCATCAGGCCCTCCCTTTACTTTGTTTTTTCAGCAGGCTGCTCTGTTTTTTCAGCAGGATTGGTCTTCTTTCCTGCTCCCGCGCCTTGTTTTTGAGTGACATCAAGGGGGACAGCCTTTACCGGAACACCAGGGCGCACTCGTTGCATTCCCTCGACGATCACTTTATCGCCGGGCGCAAGGCCCGAGGATACATTCCATTTGTTACCGATGGCGCGAGCGACTGTGATCTGCCTCTGATTAACCTTTCCCGAGCTATCAACTGTCAAAATGTATGGATTACCTTTTGGGTCTCGGGAGACTGCCGGCTGAGGGACAAGAATGGCATTATCTACCACTCCTTCCTGTATGAGAACACGCACATACATACCCGGAAGAAGAGTCTCTCTTGGGTTCGGAAATACCATCCGCTGGATAAAAGATCCGGTACTTGGTTCGATGGTCACATCGGAAAATTTCAATGTTCCTTCCAGAGGATAGGGTATGCCATCTTCGAGCAATAGCTTGACTTTTGTCTGGTTAGGTCCGTCTCCTTTGATTTTGCCTGCTGCTATATGCCTTTTCAACTCCAAAAGATTAGCACTTGATTGTGTTGCATCAACATAGATTGGATCAAGTTGCTGAATGACAGCAAGAGGGTTTGGCTGATTGGCTGTTACGAGCGCACCTACCGTTACGTTGGATTTGCCTATTCGTCCCTTAATTGGAGCTGTAACGCGCGTGTAGTTAAGATTAATTCGAGCAGTTTCGGTTGCCGCTTTATTCACCTGAACATCAGCCTCCGCTTGTTTAAGGGCTGCGCTGGCATCGTCAAATTCCTGTTGACTCACTGCGTTAATGGTAACCAGCTCTTTATACCGTTCAACCCTGCTTTTGATGGATACAACATTTGCTTCGGACCTTGCAAGGGCAGCTTTGGCGGCAGTATATGTTGCATCATAGGTAGCAGGATCGATCTGATAGAGCACATCACCTGCCTTAACATCAGACCCCTCAGTGAAAAAGCGTTTTTGTATGATGCCGCTTACTTGGGGTCGCACTTCGGCAACCAGATAAGCAGACGTTCGTCCTGGCAATTCAGTCACAACGGTAATACGTTCAGGCTGCACGACCACGACTGCCACTTCGGGTGCATTGCCTTGGGTTTCTGCGCCCTGTTTTGACCTTCCGCACGCGCTTAGAGCGAGAAGTGCTATTACAAATGTAACAGTGCAGAAGAGCAGTGCTCCATATTTATTCTTCATGTGTTCCTCCATGATCCTTCATCTTAATTCTGTCAGTCTTCATTTCTTTCTGTTCCCGAACGGCGCTCATTCCGGCCAGAGAAAAACCTACCACGTGATGAGCATAGCTTTCAATGTCATCTATTCTCCATGAATCTTTTCCTGCAATCTTTTCTCTTTTTTCCATCCTATTTATGAAGCTGGGAAGGACGCATTGGCTTATTATGCTTATGGCACAAAACCGAACCTGAATTTTAGATGCATAGGAGCCAAGAATCGCACGAACCAGCGATTCGAATGTTTGTTGAAGAGGCTCAAACTCTTCGTGCATAACTTCTTCCAGCAATCCAGTTGGTTTTGCAAGCTCCTGGTGAGCAATTGAAAACTCTATGTTTCCGTTATCGGTAATCCTGCGAAGCAGCGCAGTTATCCGTCCAACCAGACGGCATTCCGGCGAAGCGCTTGCATCCACTCCGCCATCAGGCGGATAGTTTTTGATTGACTCCCGAAATGAATGCCGCCATGCTTCCCGATAGAGCGTTTCTTTATCGCCAAAATGGTAGTTTATCGCTGCGACATTTGTCTTTGCCCGTTTGCTGATTTCCATAATGGTGGCATCACGGAAGCCCCTTTCTGCAAAGATTTCACTTGCAGCCATGAGCAGATTTCTTTGGGTTCTTACTGCATCGTGTCGCAGAATCTTCATGGCAACCTCCAAGAGAATTGTAATTATAATTTGAAATATTCATTTTAAATTGTCAATACAAAAATCATTACTTTTTATCGCAAAGGATGGCTATCTCTTAAGTTATCAATATAATGAATTTATCGAAGTTATCAGGCAGCATAAATTTTTTGACATTTGAAATTCTGTTGGCAATGATTATATTATACAAATTAGGGTTCATACAGTGGAAATCACTTCAGAAGAAAAACAAATGCTTATGAAAATTGAGATCAACCAGTTCACCGGTGGTGCATATAAGCGTGCCACTTTTATAGATAAGGTTTGTCGAAACAAAACAGATAGATCGATACTTAAAACGCTCTGTCAGAAAGGCCTGGTTGAGACAGGATTGGGAGGAACTGTTGCAGGGGATGTCTATGATGGGTGCTGGCTAACGCCTAAAGGCAAGAAAGCACTGGGTGAGGAAACAAGAATTGACTTTAACGATAATGTAAATTTAAAGGTTACAACATGAGAAAAACGTCAGTGAGCATATCAGATTGGCTGGATGGAAAGGTTGCAGAGGGTATAGATGTATCTCACATTGTATTGCCTGACGACCTTGCTTATAAAGAAGTCCCCGAAGTGACAATCTATTTCAAGGAGATTAATCCCTGTGGTATGTTCTGTACCGGGAACCATCCCTTTGCAACTGTAGAGCGTTTTGGCCACTGGTATTACAGCAGGGGCCAGGACAAGAAGGCCGGTATCCACTCAGAAGAAATGAAGTGGGGATTTTTCACAAAGGATATGGACCTTGCCATCAAGACAGCAAAATCACACATAGAATAAAATGCAGAGTTGATCTTGTTCCGAAATACATTGATTTTTTAAGACATACGAAGTCTATTCTTTCACAGGGAAACCGATTTCTGACAGGTAGTCTTTATTTGCCCACAGCGTTTCGCAGTTTGTTGTCATGGATAGAGTGGCATGAAGATTAACTTGACACGTCGAATATTTGTGCTATTAACAACATAGAGGCCTTAAAAAAGGAATAAAGGAGGTTTAGTATGGCAGAAAGTGTGTACGTGGTGAACGAGATTGTTGGGACCAGCACAAAGTCATGGGAAGATGCAGCAAAGCTTGCCATAGAAACAGCCGCAAAGAGCGTCAAGGACCTCCGCATTGGTGAAGTGGTGAAACAGGACGTAACGGTAGAGAATGGGAAGGTAGAAAGCTACCGTGTGAGACTCACTGTTTCCATCTCTAGCTCATAATGTCAAGCATCTGCTCATATTTTACTATCACTTGCCATGTTTTTCTGCTATACAATAATATATTTAAGCCAGGGTAGACATTTACAATTGTGACTTCAGGAGACAATCATGAAAAAAACAACCCTGACGGAAGATCAAAATGCAGTGCGTGTTAAACTTCAGGAGCGTATCAAAGAGCTTGAATGTCTTTATGAAATATCTGCTTTAATTGCCAAACCGGATGTCATTTTTGATCAGTTAATACAGGGTGTAACGGACACAATTCCCTCAGCGTTCCGAAAACCGGAACATACATGCGCTCGAATAAGCATAGACTCAAACACAGCACAGACTGTTAATTATGAATCAAGCCCGTGGAAGCTAAGCGCCGACATAAGATCAGACGGAAAGGTAATCGGCGTTCTCGAGGTTGGATATATAGGTTCCTGGCCACATGATATATCACCATTTCTTGACGAAGAAAAGAAGCTTCTCCAAGTAATTGCCGCCCACTTAGGATTGGAAATCCACAAAAGTATCCTCAAAGATACCTTAAAACAGTCAGAAAAGTGCTACCGCACCCTGGTTGATAATGCCCCTATAGGGATCGTTCAGAGAGATCTGAGGGGCGAGCTTCTGTATGCAAACGGCGCAGCCTTGGAGATGTTCGGTTATCGGACTCTGGAAGAAGCAAGGATGTTCGTACAGCCTTCATCTCACTACCGCGATCCTGAGATTAGAAAAACCATGATAGACATGCTTACACAGACCGGGAGGTTATCAAACTTTGAAGCAAAATGCATGACAAAAACTGGAGATCCCCTCTTTATTCTTTTTAGCGCAGGCCTCGAAGGGGATATCATAACGGGCATGTTGATGAACATTACTGAGCACAAGAGGATAGTAGAAAGCCTTCGTAAGAACGAAAAAGTTTTCGAGAAAGCCCAACAGATTGCACAAGTGGGTAGCTGGGAATGGGATATGGAAACGGATATGCTTCACTGTTCAAATGAGGCTTACCGAATATTAGGGATGACGCCCCAGGAGTCTCATGTAACTTTCGATACATTTCTTGCCATGGTGCATCTTGACGACCGACAAAAGGTAAGGAACGCAATTGATGAACTGATCGCCAACGATCGCAAAGAAGAAGGTCTCGAAATAAGGATAATCCGGAAAAACGGGGCTGAGCGCAGTGTTTTGCTCCGTGGTCAGGCCGTCTTCGCAAGTAACCGGAAACCAAAGAGCATGATTGGTGCGGTTCTCGACATCACGGAACGTAAACAGGCAGAGGAGGCTCTTCAAAAAAGTGAGGAAAGGCTTACCGAGGCTCAGAGGATTGGCCATGTGGGAAGCTGGGATTGGGACGTCATGAATGGCGATCTGTATTGGTCCGATGAGACATTCCGGATCTTCGGACTNAAAGACAGACTGGAGGCAGAGAACATCTATCTCAAAGATGAGATAGAAGCGAAAGAGGGCTACGGAGATATCATAGGGGTGAGCGAGACCATACAATCCACAATACGCAAATGCCGTCAGGTTGCCCGTATGAAGACCACCGTACTTTTGACAGGGGAAACCGGCACGGGCAAGGGTATTTTTGCTCGCTATGTCCACCAGGAGAGCGACCGCAAGAGCAAGCCTTTCGTCAATGTAAATTGTGCTGGTTTGCCCGCGAACCTGATCGAGAGTGAACTTTTCGGCAGGGAAAAAGGTGCTTTTACAGGGTCGACGGCCCGACAGATAGGACGCTTTGAGCTCGCAAACGGAGGGACTATCTTCCTTGATGAGATTGGAGAGCTTCCCGTTGAACTCCAGCCAAAGCTCCTTAAGGTCATCGAGGAGGGAGAGTTCGAAAGACTGGGCAGCCCCAAAACCGTAAAAGTAGATGTGCGTATCATCGCATCGACTAACAGGAACCTCGAAGAGGAGATGAAAAAGGGCCGGTTCAGGCTGGACCTCTATTACCGCCTCAGCGTTTTTCCAATCAGCATCCCCCCTCTAAGGGAGAGAAAAGGGGATGTATCTCTTCTTGCAAAGAACTTCATGGAAAAATTCAGCAGGAAATATAAAAAAGATATCAAACAGCTTCCCGCAAGGATCATTGAAGCCTTTGAGAAATATCATTGGCCGGGCAATGTGCGGGAGCTTATCAATGTTATTGATCGGGCTGTTATAGTGAGCGATGGATCAGAGTTACAGTTTGCTGAAACTATGGAAGCTCCTTCGAGAGAAGCCGGTCAGACGCAGAGCGCTGTTGGACCGCACGATGCAAGTTATATAAGATACCAGACGGAGGTAGCCTTGAAGGAGCAGATAATGTCAGCGTTAAGCCGGACAGGATGGCGGGTTGAAGGGTCTCACGGGGCTGCAGCGATCCTTGGTGTTAACCCGAGCACTCTGAGAACCCGTATGAAAAAACTCGGCATCGTGAGGCCGGGTAGCCCGACGTGAGCAATTGATTCCCTTTGCCCGCTAAAATCCGTATAATCTATTTAGAGAAACGCGGAAACCGCGGAAAATACCGCGGATACAGGGACCTGCTTCAGCAAACACAATTCCTTCATGAAATAATTTTCTAATAGATTCGATATGTTTCAAAACATTTCTTCTTTCATCAGAACAGGCACGAATATTGCCTACTAATGACACAGCAGGACGCAGAATAACCGAACTGAAAAAGGTGTTTATGGTTCGTTTGGATATTGTTACAAGGGTGAAACCTGGAAAGGAAATCGAGTTTATGCAGTCCATGGATATCTTGAAGTCCGATGAAGAAACCAGGCAAGGCGGAGGACGAGTCATAATACGCCAGGAAGTCCATGAGCCATTGCGGTACGCTATCATTCTCGAGTGGGAGAGTGAACAGGACTTCGAGAGTTATCTGGATTCTGAAGGCGTAGTTTTCCTGCGAGGCACCCTTCTTTGGCTCTGCGGCGAGTCACAGTTTTCGATCTCCCCCCAATCCCGAAAACTTGACCGCCTCAGGGCC
>JAEAME010000530.1_pt1 | contig 37844 bp, 34 predicted proteins | sample 8958731 | NCBI WGS metagenome assembly JAEAME01 (sample SAMN16933194, study PRJNA681113) | bioreactor sludge metagenome | isolation source: anerobic bioreactor sludge (Control) | place: India:Bengaluru | collected 2018-10-24
TAAAAGGGCTGATTATCGAGAGCGGTTTTGCCTCAGGTCGCAATCAGCTTATGCGATTAGGTATGTCTCACCTCTATGGAGATGTGCAGGACCCTATCGGTTTTGGGAATCATTTGAAGATCAAAGACATAACCATTCCAACGCTTATCATCCATGGGGAAGAGGATGAGATCATACCGGTCACAGAGGGAAGGACGCTTTACGACCTCTCAGGATCACACGAGAAGCACTCTCTCTATATTCCTAACGCAGGCCACAACGACATTATGGCGCTTGGTCTTGAAGATTACATGGGGGCCATAGAAAAATTTGCCAAATGAAGGGGCAAAGGTGTCTATGATCAGTCTGCAATCTTGCAGCTTATCGAGATTCCCTCGCCGCTTCCACGCTCTATTGTTGTTCGAAACTTGGAATTTCGTCTGACATAATCCAGAAATCTCTCAACATCTTTGCCACCCCGAAGGGTATTGTGGGCAGTAAAACATCCCCCACTGCTTATTTTTGGAGCAAGATCGGTGAAGTATTGAATATACCAATCCCTGTCTGCATCACAGAAAATAAAATCGAAAGGGCCATGGAGAATCCTTGCCAGGTCATGGGCATCTCCGAGGCGGGCATCGATAAAAGGTGTAACGCCTGCTTTATTAAAATTTTCAAGGGCCTCCCTGTAACGCTCTCGGTTAATCTCGATTGCGATTACCTTACCTCCTGTTTTTGAGGCAGCCCAGGCTAGCCAGATTGTTGAATGACCAGTGGAAGAGCCAATCTCAAGAATGTTTTTAAAACGACCTTTTATGACAAGATCGTAGAGGACCTTCCCATCCTCGTATGGAACATTCCAGCCTGTCCATAAATGCCTGTTTTCACGGAGAAAACGGGTAACCTGTGCGTCAAGTGAGGAAAATTTTCCTGATTGAGATGCTTGCTCGCACCATGCTTGCCCGATCAAGGCGATGCCCAGGAGAAAAATGAATAGCTTTATAAGGGTTGAAAGAATCATTTCGTCATTATAAGTATAGAAAATTGGCTTTTCAATAGACTCAGCCGGTCAACAATAGCTATTAATTAAGTGGCGGGAGGTAAGCAGTGAAAAAGGGAGAAAAAAATCATTGAGGAATTGAGACAAATGAAGTATTGACATTGTCAATCCAATGGGCAAATATACAGCATGACATGCAGAACCAGTGTTTGTGCTTCTGCTTCAATATTTCAGTATTTTTTTCAGGGAGTCCACGGGATTACATCGCCAAGGAATATCTCGCTTAAAATGTCTCATATTCTCCGGAATAATTTTTTTTACCCGGATGTATGATATCACTATCTGAAAAAGGAGGGGTTATGCCGATAATTCAGGTCCATATGTTTGAGGGAAGAACGGTAGATCAGAAAAGAAAACTGGTTGCTGAGATGACAGATGCCGTAGTCAAAAGCATTGGTGTAAAGCCGGAGGACGTGCGGATTATCATTCAGGATATGGCTAAGTACGACTATTCAATAGGGGGTAAGCTTGTCATAGACAAGTAACCAGGGTTTCTGTTGGCTTTTATGCAGAGACATCTTCCTCTGATCGGAGAAGCGCCGACTAGCCAAGGGGAATTTCTACCTTATCAATGAGGAACTTGTTATGAAACCAAAAGACGAGCTGGCGGTCAGCGATTGGTGAATTTCTGCCAATGAAAAGAAGAGGGTTTTTGTGGCGAAATTTTTTGAAATGAACTTACAGCTTAAAATTATAGGCTGATAAACAGCAATGCTTTCCCGAACTGCCGGCTGCTTGACCCCTGAAACCCTTTCATTCTGTATCTATGGAAAAAATATCTCTTTTCTTGTATGATTATTGCTTGCAGAAATACATTTCAAGGAGCATATATGGAAAACCCAAAAATCCTTGTCCTTATCGGAAGTGACAGCGATCTACCGATAATAAAGGATGGGCTGAAGTTTTTGAAGGACATAGGGGTACCATTCAGACTTGATATATCTTCAGCGCACCGGCAGCCTGAAAAGACGGTCAACTACGCGCAACAGGCGCGAAAAGATGGTATCGAGGTTATTATAGCCGTTGCGGGTATGGCTGCTCACCTGCCAGGTGTAATCGCATCACATACTACCATTCCTGTCATCGGGGTTCCTACGAGCGGGGGAGTCCTGAATGGTATAGATGCCCTCCTATCAATCGTTCAAATGCCAAAGGGTATACCTGTTGCTACAGTAGGAATTGATGCATCAAGAAATGCAGCCATCCTTGCGTGTAAAATACTGTCGATAAAATATGATGACGTCAGAAAGAAGCTTGAAAAAATGAAAACAGACATGAAAAAGCACAATGAAGATAAGTCAAAGAATTTAAAGGATATCTTAGAAGATTGACAATACAGCAACGTTTTTGATAAGGTGAAGCCATGCTTAACTCGATTACTGATGTAAAAGGTTTAAAAGTTGGTCATGCCTCAAACTTTAAGGGCTATACCGGATGTACGGTTATACTCTGTGAAGATGGGGCGACGTGCGGTATAGATATACGCGGAAGTGCATCGGGCACCCGCCAGGTTGATGCTCTCGGTATTAACCATATTGTTGAACATATCCATGCGATCCTATTGTCCGGGGGGAGTTCTTTCGGTCTTGACGCTGCAACCGGCGTTAGTCGCTTCCTCGAAGAAAAGGGAATAGGCTTTGACGTTGGGCCTACAAAGATACCGATTGTCCCTACAGCTGTTATTTTCGACATACTCTTTGGCGACCCGAAGGCAAGACCTACCCAGGAATTAGGGTATGAGGCCTGTATGAATGCAGGAGACATTGTCGAAGAAGGGAGTATTGGTGTTGGTACCGGCGCTGCGGTAGGAAAGATTTTCGAGCTTTCAAGGGCTATGAAGGGCGGTGTTGGAACGAGCAGCATCGTGATGCCTGATGGGCTCGTTGTAGCAAGCCTCGTAGTGGTGAATGCCTTTGGAGACATTATCGATAACGTAACAGGCAAGATCATTGCAGGCGCCAGAGTGGCACCAGATAGCCTTGAGTTTGCCAACACTGTGGAAAGTATAAAGAAAGGCGCTGTTAAGAAACAATTTGGCCTCGTGAATACAACCCTTGGCGTTGTTGCCACAAATGCGAAATTTAATAAGAAGGAGATCACAAAGGTTGCACAAATGTCGCAGGGGGGGCTTATCAAGACCATAAGCCCTGTCCATACTACTTTTGACGGTGATCTTGTATTTGCCCTTGCGACCGGCGTGTGCGAGGCAGACCTCAATCTTGTTGGTGTTCTTGGAGAATTTGTAATTGCCGAAGCCATCAAGAGAGCTGTTAAGAAAGCAGATGGGTTTGGAATTGTTCCGGCTTTTAAAGATATTACGAAGGGCTGGAAAACAGCATAAAAAAATACCGTAAACTGTTATCAGCTATTAGTGATCAGTTGACAGAAAATTGGAAGAAACGAAGACATAATATCGATTAAAAAAAGAGCGTAGGCTATGTGATGGAAGATTACAAGGCAATAGCAAAACTTATGAAAGAAAAAGGATCTATGGTGGCATTTACCGGAGCAGGAATATCTGTTGACAGTGGTATCCCTGCATTCAGGGGTGGTCAGGGATTATGGGAGAAATATGACCCTATGGAATACGCTGAAATAAGAGCTTTTTACCATAATCCTGAAAAGGTTTGGGTAATGCTGAGAGAGATGTCAGAGGTAATTTTTGAATCAAAACCAAGCCCGGCTCACCTTGCCCTTGGGGAACTTGAAAAAAAAGGTATTCTCAGGTCAGTGATTACACAAAATGTTGATGGGCTCCACCATGTTGCAGGCAACAGGGATGTCATCGAATATCATGGCAATCACAGGTGGCTCGTATGTCCGAATTGTTCAAAGAAAATGCCTCTCGCCCATGAAGTCGTCAGTGTTCGCCCTTATCCAAGGTGCGAGAAATGTCATACTGCCCTGAAGCCTGACGTTATATTTTTTGGTGAGGGTATTCCTATGATTGCGGCTTTCAGGGCAAATGAAGAAGCGAATGTTTGCAATACCTTGCTCATTATTGGCACCTCCGGTGTTGTCTATCCAGCCGCTGAGGTCCCTTTCATAGCCAAGTCAAATGGGGCGACAATCATTGAGATCAATGTAGAAGAGACCCCATTTACCTCATCTATAACAGATCATTTTTTAAAAGGCAGTGCATCGGAGATATTACCAAAGATTCTCGAACATATTGACTAACGTCAGCTGCAAGCTGTAAGCTCAAAGCTGACAGCAAAAACAATTGAATAATCATATGGATGTATCCGAACTCCGAACTCCGAACTCCGAACTATTAGGGCACACTTACTGTATCATTATGGCTGGCGGAAGAGGAGAAAGATTCTGGCCTCTAAACTCCCACAATATGCCCAAGCCATTTCTCAAAATACTTGGCGACAGATCAATGATTCAACTCACGGTGGATCGAGTAGCGAAGCTTTTGCCATTGGAGCACATTTTCGTCGTTCTTGGCAAAACTCATGTCGATACTGCGAGAGACCAGCTGCCTGATTTGCCTGTGAAGAATTTTCTTGTGGAGCCAGAGGGAAGAGATACGGCCCCGTGTATTGGTTTTGCAGCGATTTCGCTGCTTGCATTGGACCAACAGGCGGTAATGATCGTGTTGCCTGCCGATCATTTTATTCCCGATACTGAAAATTTTATAAAAACTGCCTTGCATGGGGCTGATATTGCAAACAGTGGTGATTACCTCGTCACCATCGGAATTAAACCCAGCAGACCGGAGACTGGTTATGGATATATCAATGCCTACGAACGGGTTTTCCCCTCAAATGTTCAGGCCTGTTATAAGGTAACAAGATTTGTTGAGAAACCGGATGCCACACGGGCGCAGCAATATCTTGAGGAGGGTAATTATTTCTGGAATGCCGGGATGTTCATCTGGAAGGCGAAAGCTGTTCTTGCAGGGATTGCTCAGCACATGCCGGAACTCTATAGAGGCCTTCTTGCAATAAAGGAGGCACAGGCCGGCAAGGACGAGGCGTTTTTTACGGAGATATACTCAGCCCTTGTCCGAAAATCAATTGACTACGGCTTAATGGAGAAGGCTGAGAATGTTCTCATGATACCTGGTGAATTTACCTGGGATGATGTGGGAACATGGTCTTCTCTTCTCAGGGTTAAAGGGTTGGATGAAAACGGAAACTATTGTTCAGGCGATACTATCTGCATTGAAACAAAGAATTCAGTTGTTTGTAGCGAAGGGATGCAAGTTGGAGTCGTAGGACTATCCGATGTGGTGATCGTTGCTTCAGAGGATGGGGTCCTTGTATGTACGGCCGAGCGTGCACAGGCGGTACGAGAGATAGCGCGGGTTGCTGAGACGAAGAGAGAGAAGAAAAATATGTGATGGACGGAGGACGATCGCTTCGCTTGGACGATAGAAATATTTACAAAAACGTCCAAATGAGTCGAACATAAGAGTGAGACGAATGGTCTTCCTAATCAAGCATAATGCGGGATGGTCGTCCATCAGGTTTTAGCAGAAATCACAGATGGGGGGGTCAATGATTTCAAAAATAACCACCGCGACCATTTACGGCATAGATGGCATAAAAATCGATGTGGAAGTTGACATTTCCTTGGGTCTTCCTGCCTTCAATATTGTCGGTCTTCCAGAAGCCTCCGTGAAGGAAAGCAAGGAAAGGGTTAGATCGGCCATCAAAAACGCAGGATTCGAATTTCCCAATGACAGGATAACCATAAATCTGGCTCCTGCTGACGTGAGGAAAGAAGGGTCATCATTTGATCTGCCCATAGCGATCGGTATCCTTGCCTCATTGAACATCATAAAAAAGGAAGCTATAAAAAATTTCCTTATTGCGGGAGAACTATCTCTTGACGGCCGGATAAAAAGTGTGCGTGGAATTCTGCCGACAGCTATACTGGCAAGTAAGGAGAAGATAGCATGTATTATTGTGCCTCATGAAAACGGCAGGGAAGCATCAGTTGTGCAAGGCATCAAGATTTTTGGCGCAAAACACCTTCTTGAAATTGTGCATTTCCTCAAGGGTGATTCTTCCCTCGAAGAGTTCGGATCGATGGATAAGAAATATGAGAATGACGGGAAAGCGGACGGGTTCAATTTTTCTGATATCAAAGGCCAGGCACAGGCAAAGAGGGCTCTAGAGATAGCTGTGAGCGGAAGCCACAACCTCTTGATGATAGGCCCGCCAGGATCCGGAAAGACGATGCTTGCCAGAAGGATTCCATCAATAATGCCACCTCTCAACTATGATGAAGCGATAGAAACAACAAAAATCCATAGCATTGCAGGTCTTTTGAATGCGAGCAAATTCCTTGTCCTGGATAGACCATTCAGGGCACCTCATCATACAATATCCGATGCTGGTCTTATAGGAGGAGGGCATGTTCCAAAACCAGGGGAGGTGAGCCTTGCCCATAATGGAGTGCTTTTTCTTGATGAATTCCCTGAATTTAGAAGGAATGTCCTTGAGGCATTACGACAACCTCTTGAAGACGGCGATGTGACTGTTTCCAGGGTTACCCATACCATAACCTTTCCTGCGCGCTTCATGCTTATAGCAGCTATGAATCCTTGTCCATGCGGTTATTGGGGGGATGCAAGACGATCATGTATCTGCACAGGATCACAGATTCATCGTTACAGATCAAGGATTTCAGGACCTCTTCTTGATAGGATAGATATTCACGTAGAAGTTCCACCGGTAACTATCAGAGAACTTTCCTTGGATAGGGAAGAAGAGCCGTCGAATACAATACGAGACCGGGTAATAAAAGCCCGTCAAAAGCAGGGGGAAAGGTTTAAAGAGAAAAAAATCTACGCAAATGGCCAGATGAACGCGAGGATGATAAAAAAATATTGTCTTCTGACGGAGAATGGTAAAAATCTTCTTGAAAAAGCGGTTGAAAAATTCGGGCTTTCACCGCGAGCGTATCACCGGATCATACGAGTTGCCAGAACGATTGCGGACATGGAATATAACGAAGATATTACCGAATCTCATGTAGCAGAGGCCATTCAATACCGTGTCCTTGACAAAAGATTAACCCAGTAATCTGTAATACCTTCCCACCCATTTTTTCATGTATTCGAAAGACGACCGCTCCCGCCTGCCTCATGCCGGGTTCGGCGGGCAGGCTGCTATGACGCAACAGCAATTCAATGTAATTTCATCCGTCGTCATAGTTACGCAAAAACGGGACGGTAATCTCTCATCCAAGCTTGCAAAATACACTTGTGAAAAAAAAATGCTTGACATGAAATATACGATTTAATAATAATGGTGTAAAAGGGGGGTTCATGATAAAAGGGAAAGACTTTCTTTTCTTTTCTTTTAATTCCATTGATTGCCACAGTCCTGTGGCAGAAAGAAACATCTATTTTTTTATTCGCCTTACAACTTCCACATAACGTGTGGTTTAAAGGAGAGCGCTATGCCTGAACCAATTGAGTCCATTCTTGCGAAGCATAACAGGAAACAGGATGAGTTAATACCGGTTCTACAGGACGTTCAAAAAGAGTATGGCTACATTTCGCCTGAATCGGTAAAGAACATATCGAAATATCTTCGTATAACAGAAAACCAGATTTACGGTGTTTCGTCGTTTTATGCACAGTTTCGATTCACCAAACCTGGGCGTCATTCGCTTAAAGTCTGCCTCGGCACTGCCTGCCACGTCCGCGGAGGTGCAACCTTGCTTGAGATGCTTGAACGTGGCTTAGGGATACATTGCGGTGAAACCACATCCGATAAACGCTTCGATCTCGAGAGGGTTGCATGTCTCGGCTGCTGTGCATTGTCCCCTGTTGTGCAGATAGATAAGGAGATTTACAGCAGGATGACAGTAAACAAACTAACGGAGCAATTAAAAGACTATGAATAAGATAAATAAAAAAATATCATTGGCGAAGAAAAAATGGAAGGACCTGGAAGATAATACAGATCCCATAATTTACGTTGGCGCTGCGTCCTGTGGCAGGGCAGCCGGTGCGCTTGAACTCCTCGCTGGGATTGATGAATTTCTTGCCGAGAACAAGGTTGCTGCCAGGGTTATTCAGGTCGGCTGCATAGGGCCTTGTTACCTGGAGCCTCTCGTTGATATTAAAATTCCTGGACAGCCCCGGGTTAGCTATAACAATGTTAATGCAAAAACACTGCCTATTATTCTCAAAACCCACCTGCTTAAAGGAGTCCCTCACGCGAAACTTGCCCTGGGTAATTTCGGTAAAGAGTCTTTTTATGACATTCCACGGTTTTTTGACCTCCCCATGCTGAAACCGCAGGTTCGAATTGTTCTTCGTAACTGCGGTTTTGTTGACCCTGAAGATATCGATCAGTATCTTGCTTTGGATGGCTACCAGGGCCTTATGAATGCCTTAAAAATGTCTCCGGACGAAGTGATCGGTGTGGTTCGTCAGGCAGGTTTGCGAGGCCGTGGTGGCGCAGGCTTCCCGACTTTTAAAAAGTGGACTGTCTGCAGAAATTCTCCTGGAGAGCAGAAGTACCTAATCTGTAATGCTGATGAAGGCGACCCGGGGGCTTTCATGAACAGGTCGCTCATAGAATCAGATCCTCATGCCCTGCTGGAAGGGATGCTTATCGCCGGATATGCTATCGGGGCAAGCAAGGGCGTTATTTATATCAGGGCTGAATACCCTCTTGCTATAGAACGCCTGAAAAAGGCTATAGGGCAGATGCGCGAAAACGGGCTTCTCGGGAACAAAATCCTCGATTCGAAGTTCAACTTTGAAATTAAAATCAAGGAGGGAGCAGGAGCCTTCGTTTGCGGCGAAGAGACGGCCCTCATTGGTTCCATAGAGGGAAAGCGCGGAATGCCTCGTTCACGCCCGCCATTTCCAGCTATATCAGGACTCTATGGGTGCCCCACCATTATCAATAACGTAGAGACCCTTGGCACACTCTCCAATATTCTGCGGAATGGTGCAGAATGGTACACAAAATTCGGGAAGGAGGGAAACCGTGGAACGAAGACGTTCTCCCTTGTCGGTAAAGTGCGTCGTCCGGGACTGATTGAAGTTCAGCTCGGCACGCCCCTTAGAGAGATCATATTTGATATCGGAGGGGGCGTCCAAAAGAACTTCAAGGCAATTCAAACAGGAGGGCCTTCCGGGGGCTGTTTATCGGAAGAGTTCCTTGATTTGCCGGTAGATTATGAATCCCTGGCATCTGTTGGCTCGATTATGGGGTCCGGTGGCCTTATTATCATGGATGATGATACCTGCATAGTGGATGTTGCGAGATATTTCCTTGATTTTACCCAGAAAGAGTCGTGCGGCAAATGCGTACCATGCCGGGTAGGAACAAGGCACATGGTTGAACTCCTTGACAAGATTACCCACGGGGAAGGAACGCCGGAAGACCTTATGGCGCTCCGTACCCTTGGTGACACTATCAAGAAAGGGGCCCTCTGCGGGCTCGGTCAGACTGCACCAAACCCCGTTCTTACAACGCTCAGGTATTTCCGGAATGAATACCTTGAACACATAAAAGACAGCCGGTGCAGGGCTACGGTGTGTAAGGACCTGATCGAATACCGTGTCATTAAGGAAAAATGCACTGGATGCCAGTCGTGCGTGCGGGTATGTCCCACGGGAGCAATTAGCGGACCACGTTCCGAACCGCACAACCTGGACCCTACCAAATGCATTAAGTGTCGATCCTGCTATGAAATCTGCCGATTTGAAGCCATCGCCGGCGATGCTATTGTGATAAGAAGCGCGGAGAAGAGACCATGACAAAAGAAAAGAAAATAACAGTTACCATTGATAACAAACAGGTTGAGGTGAGACCAAACATCACTATACTCCAGGCTGCTCGCGACAACAATATCTACATTCCTTCCATGTGCACCCTGGAGCATCTGCCGTCCTATGGGGCATGTCGTCTCTGTATCGTAGAAGTCGACGGACTGAGAGGTTTTCCCACCTCATGTACAACCCCTGTTGAGGCAGGGATGGTTATTCGGACCGATACGGCAGAAATCAGAGGTTTGAGGCAGGAAATCCTGAAACTGCTCCTGAGCGAGCATCCGGCAAGCTGCCTGTTCTGTGATGAACATGACGAGTGCAAGAAGTTCATGGGTACCATACGAAAGGTAGGTGTAACTACCGGCTGTAGATATTGCCCCAATGATGCCCGGTGCGAACTCCAGGAAATAGTCGATAAGGTAGGTCTGACAGAAACATCTTATCCTGTATATTACCGTGGTTTTCCTGTCGAGAAAAACGATCCCTTTTATGACAGGGACTATAACCTCTGTATCCTTTGTGGACGCTGTGTGAGGGTCTGCAACAGCGTACGTTTAAACGGTACGCTGGCATTTAAGCAGAGGGGCAAACTGACCACTATTGGACCTGCCTTTGACCGCACCCACCTGGAGGCTGGATGTGAGTTCTGTGGCGCCTGTGTATCTGTTTGCCCGACAGGTGCCCTCTCAACAAAGACAAGCAAGTGGTACGGTATGGCGGACGCACAGGTGGCAACTACCTGTACGATTTGTTCGGTAGGCTGTCGCCTCATGCTTCAGGTAAAGAATGATGAAGTCATTGATGTATTGCCTGACTATGATGCGGTTGTGGATCAGGGCCTAATCTGCGTTAAGGGAAGATTTGCCATCCCGGAGTATGTGAATAGCCCGCAACGGTTTACAACACCACAGAAAATGACGCCTGTAGGATACGAAGTCATTTCCTGGGATCAAGCTCTCGATGTGGCTGCAGAAAAATTTGCCAGCGTGAAGCCGGATGATGCCCTTGTGATGGTGTCTCCGCAATTGTCAAACGAAGATCTTTTTGTGGCCCAGCAGTTTGTTCGACAGACCCTCGGTTCGCCAACGATGTTGTCATCCGTTATGTTTGATTTGGGAAATGACCTTGCATCGTTCCTCGACCTTGTTATCCGCACGAGCACGTACGATTCACTGGAGGCTGCAAAGGGAATTCTCTCAATAGGCTTTGATTCTACGTACGGCTATACCCCTATTGGTATAGCCGTCAAAAGGGCAGCACAAAAAGGCGCTATGCTCGTTACCCTTGGTTCTTGTGAGTCTAATCTCGATATGTTGTCTGAGGCATCATTTCACATGGACCCATCCCGTTGGGCTGGTTTTCTCGATGCATTCACAGATGGTCTCGTAAGGAAGGGGAAAGGAAAAGCCAAAGGTTCAAAGGAATGGAGCAGTGATTTAAATACCATTACCGGAATGATCCCTGCTTCGTCTGCAAATATTCTGATTGTCGGCCCGGAGGTAATTTTTTCATCCAAAAAACGTGAGGTTTTCGAGCGGATAAAGTTTTTCAGAGATCGATTGGGATGGAAAATCATTGTTGCCCACCCATACACAAATCTCTTGGGCATGCTTGCTTTGGGAGCATTTCCTGGCGTGAAGCCCGGAGAGCTTCTGCAAAACGGCTCGAAGAGTGTAAAACTCAGCATCCCTGCGGTTGATCCCACAAAACGAAAAAAGCTTGTCTATCTTATCGGGGAGGGTCGGTTCGACATCATACCTGACTGCGACTACCTCATTTATCAGAACGCCATTCCGCCATCCTCTGTTCGGAAGCCTGATCTTATTCTTCCCACAAGTCTTTTCCCTGAGTCACCCGGTACGAGCATCAATGTGGAGGGCAGGGTACTCAAGCTTGAAAAGGCAACTGGGCAGTATATGGATTCAAGAGCGGACTGGTGGATAATGGCAGGGATTTCAGACAGAATGAAAAAGGGAAAATTTAAATACAAGGATATAGCCTCAATCAACAGCGAGATAAAGAAACAGATCAGTAGCTTCCGCGGTGGCAAGAAGAAAGTAGATTTTGCGAAGATAGATTTCAAGGATGGAGGGAAGTGGGTGAAAGGACCATACAAACCTGCCCCGGAGAGTCTTCCCTCGGCAAAGTGTGCCTCTTACCGCGGTATACCACTTGGTCAGGTTGTGTCAGGCATGAAGGTTATTGAGGATTGGGTCATATCGTCATCTTTGTCAGATAAGGAGGCACAATGAATAAGGTTATCGAACGTACCATGATTGTTCCCAATATGCACCTCCTTACTGTTGAGGCGCCGGAGATTGCCCATAAAATAAGGCCAGGTCAGTTCGTCATCGTCCGTGCAAACGATGAAGGCGAGCGAATCCCTTTGTCGGTTGCAGACTGGGATCTTGATGAAGGGACCGTTACCATCATCTTCATGGAGGTTGGGGCCTCAACAGGGGCACTTGCTGAACTCAAGCCGGGAGACATCATACCCACATGCGTAGGTCCTCTCGGTAATGCAACTGAGATAAAGAAGTATGGAACGGTGATGTGTGTGGCAGGGTGCTATGGAATTGGAAGCATTTTTCCTGTTGCCCGTGAACTCTGGCACGCAGGAAACCAGATTGTTATGGTTTTTGAAGCAAGAAGTTCCTATCTCCTGTACTGGGCAGACCGATATGTGGGCTATGGTGCAAAAATATTCAACATAACTCGTGATGGAAGCTTGGGTACGAAGGGCCACGTAAAACGCCTGACAGATATTATACACAGTTTGCCCAACCCCCCCGATAGGATTATTGTGAATGGCTGCACATACCTTATGGCGCATACTTCGGAAGTGACAAAGAATTTAGGAATTCCGACGGTAGTTAATTTGAATCCCATTATGATTGATGGGACCGGTATGTGCGGTGTTTGTCGTGTCACAGTTGCGGACACAATGAAGTTCGCATGTGTCGATGGCCCTGAATTTGACGGCCACGAAGTGGACTGGAAAGAATTTCTGGCTCGGAGGAAGCAGTATATGAATGAAGAGACATCGTATTTCCGGCACAGTGAACCAAAACCTGTAGAACACAGAGAGGGGAAATGTCACTCATGAGCGAGGAAAAACAGAGCAAGATTGATACGAATCGTCGTGATATGCCAAAACAGACTCCTGAAATGCGAAGGCATAATTTCAATGAAGTTGCGTTCGGGTACACAGAAGAATTGGCAGTTGCCGAAGCGAGCCGTTGCCTCCAGTGCAAAAAGCCACGGTGCAAGACCGGATGTCCTGTGGAAATAGATATACCCGATTTTATCTCGTGTATCGTCAAAAAGGATTTCCGGGCCGGTATCCGGAAGCTGAAAGAGAAGAACTGCCTCCCTGCCGTGTGCGGGAGGGTTTGCCCCCAGGAAAGCCAGTGTGAATCTCAATGTATACTGAGAAATAAAGGAGCTGAGGTTGCCATCGGACGCCTTGAGCGCTTTCTTGCCGATTGGGAGGCGGCACAGGATGAAGTGGATCTTCCACCCAAGGCAAGGCCAACAGGAAAAAGAGTTGCTGTTGTTGGCTCAGGTCCTGCGGGGGTAACAGTAGCGGGCGACTTGATACTCCTCGGCCATGAGGTGACCATTTTTGAGGCACTTCACAAGGCGGGCGGGGTTCTAACGTATGGTATTCCGGAATTCAGGCTTCCAAAGGCTATCGTGGCACGGGAAGTGGAGTACGTGAAAAAGCTGGGCGTTCGGGTGATAACGGACTATGTTGTGGGCAAGACGCGATCCATAGATGAGCTTCTGGATAAGTACGATGCTATATTCATAGGGACCGGTGCCGGACTGCCCTGGTTTATGAACATTCCGGGCGAGAACCTGAATGGTGTCTATTCTGCAAATGAATATCTGACAAGGATGAACCTGATGCAAGGATATCGGTATCCGGCATCAAGGACGCCAATCAGAAGGCATAAGAAAGTCGCCGTGGTTGGTGGCGGCAACGTGGCGATGGATTCGGCACGGACAGCTCTTCGTATGGGTGCGGAAGAATCAAGGATCATATACAGACGCTCACACGCTGAGTTGCCTGCCCGCGCTGAAGAGGCTGAGAATGCGGAAGAAGAAGGAGTGATTTTCAACATGCTCACCCTCCCAGTCCGGTATATCGGGGATGAGAATGGCTGGCTGAAAGAGATTGAGTGTTTGAAGATGGAGCTTGGCGAGCCGGATGCATCAGGGAGGAGAACCCCTGTAGAGATTCCCAATTCGAACTTCAAAATGGAGATGGATGCTGTGGTGTGTGCCATTGGCAATAGCCCCAATCCATTGGTTCCGTCTACAACGCCTGGACTTGAAACGACCAGGCGCGGAACCCTTGTGGCTGATCCTGAAACCGGTAAAACAACCCGTGACAGGGTATGGGCCGGTGGTGACATCGTTACCGGCGCTGCAACGGTTATCCTGGCCATGGGTGCAGGTCGCAAAGCCGCCCGCTCCATCCACGAATACCTAACTACAGGCAAACAATAAGATGTTTATAATTCAATACAAAGGCTGGATCGTGAAGAACGATGCAGCCTTTGTATTGCTGCTCATAAAATAATTTGCAGGGATACAAAAAATTAATGGTATGAACCGGTTCGGTATGTTTTCGTGGTTTGGATACCCGATGCCTATTGAGGATAGGCTGGATCTGATCAAAAGGGCGGGTTTTGATGCCACCGGATTCTGGCTTGGCCCTGAGGAGGAACTTGTAGCAAATGGCAAGATCGACGTCCTTCCAAGCCTTATTCGGTCGAAAGGCCTTTTTCTGGAGTATGCCCACGCGCCAGATATTGGGTGTAACGATGTGTGGGCTGAATCCAGCACAAAGCGGAAAAGGTGGATGGATGTCTACCGTTCATATATCGATTTGTGTGGAAGGCATTCCATTCCGATCCTTGTTATTCATGTAAGCCAGAGTAAGGGGAAACAACCAGGGGAGCCAACGGAAGATGGCTTGATCATGCTGAGAGAACTGGTAAAGGTCGCAGAGGATACAGGGACTAAGATAGCCGTTGAGAACACCATGCAGCCGGCTTTGCTTGACCTTATTTTTTTGCACATTCAATCCGATTACCTTGGGTTCTGTTATGATACATCTCATGATTTTCTCTATAGCCCCAAACCGGGTGAACTGCTGGAGCGATGGGGCCATCGCCTCATGGTGACACATATAGGTGACAATGATGGTGTTTTAGATCGTCACTGGCTGCCTGGATTAGGAACGCTAAACTGGAAAGAAATAGCACAATGGTTGTCCAGCAAAGCCTGTGGAAGTTCTCTTATCCTTGAGGTGTTTCCAAAAGACCAGGAGCAAGAATCACCATCAGACTTTATGATCACTGCCTACCAAAGCATCCAATGGCTTCATAACCTTCTTAAAGGAGAAGGTTGATGAATAGGATTAACGGACTCTTGTTCGAGATTCTTTTGTAGAGCAGGCTGCATATTTTTTTGCTGTATTTTTGCTATGACCAGCTCTGTTACCCTACTGACAAAGATTATCAGGAGGATGATCAGGAGTATAACTATTATAACAACCGATATCATAGATGTTTATTTCTTTCCCCCTTATCGGCCCGGTAAAGGAGTAACTTAATACCCGTTGCCTGTAGCCTATTTTTTGCTCAATTCTTTGCTATAAATATAAAGATATGCGTGGCGGAGTCGCTGCGAAATTATGCTGGTGAGATGCCTCAGTATAGCCAACCCATCAGTCGGATGCTGTATGATAATCTTCTCAAGAGAATCCCTTGATATTCTCAGAACTCTGACGTCACTTTTACATTTTGCTGTGGCAGTGTAGATATATGGTTCCACAAGGGCAGACCATCCGAAGATTTCTCCTGGCCGGTTCACGGTGAAGTGAATAACTTCTTTCTCCGCTAACATGATATCGATCTCACCGTCAACGAGTTGGTAAATATAACGTGCTTTTTCATTCGCCCTGCATATGACTGAATCACACTTAAAGCTTCTTATCTCTCCAATCTGACCTATTTTGTTCAGGAACTCTGTGCCGACTCCTTTGAAAAGATCAGATTCTTCAATGGCTTCAACAATCATCATGACCTCTTTCATAACATCCTTTATCGCGATCAAGTTCTCACCTCTTAAAAGTTTCTATAAGCATATTTTGTGAATATGGCAACAATGTATATCACACTTTAAATAAAATGTTTGCAGACCTTTGTATACAATGGATTTTATGGTGATGATCAAATTTTCCTTTGTTCCATTTTTCACGCATTGGCAAAAAGGATTCATTCCCTCCGTTGACTCATGAACTCGTTTCAGTGTAAACTTATAACAATTTTAGCATAAATTTAAACACTTTAAAGATAGCTGATGGCAATGACGACGCCAGATAACGAGCATCATCCATATGATATTGATGTAAACAACCGGAAATGTCGTCGGTGTTCATATTGTGTACAAATCTGCCCCGCAAAAGCAATTAAAGTGGGGAGAGATGGCTTCAGGGTTATACAGGAACGCTGTGTTTTGTGTGGCGGTTGTATCAGGGCATGCCCCCAGGGTGCCCTTACCTATCATGGCGGCCTGTCCAACGTAAAAGAATATTTTGCTAGCGGATCAAAAACCATTGCCGTCCTTGATCCCAGCTTCCCGGTTGAGACTGATCTCGGTACACCCAGGCAGGTTGTGAGTGCCTTAAAAAAAATTGGTTTTGACGAAGTCTGGGAAGGGGCTTTTGGAGCCGAGCTTATAAGTCAGGTTTATTTCAGATTGCTTCACGAAGAAACTACTCGCCCCCTCATCTCTTCCTTTTGCCCTGTGATCGTTTTTTATATACAGAAATATTATCCGCAACTCATACCGAATCTTGCTCCAGTAGTTTCTCCCATGATTGCCATCGGAAGGGTTGCGCGCAGGCTGAAAGGCTCTGACTGGAAAGTTGTTTACTTGACCTCCTGTCTTTCCCGAATGGGAGAGATGGTTGCCCCGGAGGTGGCTGGGGCTATTGACGAGGTTATCACATTCGTTGACGTACGGAAACTTTTCAACGAAGCGGGAATAGATAAATCATCTTTGCCGGAGACTGAGTTCGACGGTCCGAGACCATACCAGGGAAGGATCATCCCGGTGATCGGTGGCCTTTATCGTAATATGGGACCGAGCTTCGATGTTCTTATAGACGAGATTAGCGTCATAGGAGGACCAAGGCGGACAACTGCATCGCTTAAGCAACTTGCAGAAGGTTACATGGATGCCAAGTTCCTCGACTTTGTGTATTGTTATGGCTGCGTTGACGGCCCTTTTGCCGAACGTGACCTTTCAATACTTGCTCGCAGGCAGATTGTGGCACAATACACGAAATCGGAAATGGCAAAACAGGATGTTGTGAGTGTGATGGCAGAACTCGACAAGTTCAAGAATATTGACTTGGGAAGGAGCTTTCGGAATATGGAGCAAAAGCTGCCTTCTCCGACGGAGGAAGAAATCAGGGCAGTGCTTAAGAAGATCGGGAAGCTTCCGCCGAACCATAACCTTGATTGCAGGGCCTGTGGTTATCCAACGTGCAGGGACAAGGCTATTGCAGTTGTTCAGGGACTGGCTCAAGAAGAGCATTGCTTGCCCTATTTGCTCGGTGAGAGCAAGAAGATATACCAACAGCTTGAAAAATCACATCGAGAGCTTCAGGTTTCACATCAGGAGCTTGAGCAGGCGCAAGCGCAACTGATTCGAACCGAGAAACTGGCGTCTATCGGGCAATTGGCGGCAGGTGTCGCCCATGAGATCAATAACCCTCTCGGTACGATTACCATTTACGCCCATCTTCTCCAGAAAAGTCTGGAAGCTGATGATCCGAGACGAGAAGACGTCGCGTTAATAATCAGTGAGGCAAGCAGGGCCAAAGACATTGTCCAGGGTCTTTTGAGTTTTGCAAGAGAGAAAAAACTGAAAGCTGCAGAGATAAAGATCAGCGATATTATGGAAGAGGTGCTCAGCCTGGTTGTTAATCAACCTTTGTTCCGCAGCATTAAAATCGAGAAATCATTTGATCCCGATCTTCAGACGATCGTGGCGGACGAAGCCCAGTTAAAACAGGTTTTTTTGAATATTATCATGAATGCTGCCCAAGCCATGGAGGGAAATGGTAAGCTTACGATCAATACCTCCTCCGGGAAGAAACAGATTAGAATCAGGATCCAGGATACGGGTCCTGGCATTCCCCCTGAGGTTATGAGGCATATTTTTGATCCATTTTTTACGACTAAAGAAAAAGGGACAGGCCTTGGGTTGGCAATCTCATATGGCATCATCGAACGCCATCAGGGAAAAATAGATATTGAGACCGAATTAGGCAAGGGAACGACATTTGTTATTACTCTGCCGGTAACAGTCAGTGAAGATGCGGTGGAAGAAGAAATAACGGCAAAAATCCATGGATTCAAAATATAATAATAGGGAGAGGTAACTATGAGCAAAAAAACAAAAATCTTACTTGTTGACAACGATGTTGATTTCATTGACCTGAACAAGGCCGTTCTTGAGAACAGCGGATTTGATGTTGTGGTGGCCTATTCAAGCGCAGAGGGCCTGGACAGGGTCAGATTCGAACAACCGGATTTGATTGTGCTTGACCTCATGATGGAGAAGCACGACTCAGGTTTTGGTTTTGCAAAAGCTATGAAAGCAGATCCGACCACCAAGAACATTCCTATCCTGATGCTCACCGCAGTGGGAAGCGAAACAGGAATGGAGTTCACCCAGGAGCTTGACGGCTACTGGATGAAGACTGATGATTATGCCAACAAACCATTACTGCCAGAGGATCTTGTGAAAAAGATCAATGAACTCCTGGCAAGGTCTGCAAAGGGATAAATTGTTATTAGGTATTAACTGTGGCTGAAAAAGAAAACATACTGGTAGTTGACGATGAAAGGGGTATCCGCGAAGGTTGCCGCCGTATTCTGATGAGCGAAGGCTTCTCTGCTGATGTGGCGGAGAATGGCGAAGAAGGTCTCAGATTAGCCAAGGTAAAACCTTTTGATCTCATACTCGTTGATCTCATGATGCCTGTGATGAGTGGTCTTGAGATGATGGAGCAAGTGCGTCAGTATGACCCCGAAATCATAATGATCGTGATTACCGGATTTGCCACAATCGAAACTGCCGTGGAGGCAATGAAACACGGAGCCTACGACTATATACCAAAGCCATTTACCCCTGATCAGCTGCTTGCAGTTGTGAACAGGGGTCTTGAGAAGAGGCGTCTGAGCCTTCAAGCCCAAAGGCTCATGGAAGAAAGAGACCAGAAGCTTTTAGAGGTAGCCAATGAAGAGTCCAAGATTCATACTATAGTGAACTCCATGGCTGACGGCATTCTTGTGACGAATAAGGAGCGTCAACTGGTTCTCTGGAACCCTGCAGCGGTGAAGATGCTGAATCTTAATGAGAAACTCGAAGCCGGCAAGGACCTGGGAGAGGCTGTCACAGTAAAGACATTGGTAGACCTCATCAATAAGGCTCTTTTGCCTGATTCTTCTCAATATACGGCAATTTCGGAAGAGATTGAGCTTACAAATCCCGACAAGAAGACATTAATGGCAAACGTATCGGTAATAAGAGACAGGGATGGTCAGGATTTAGGTGTTGTGAGTACGTTCAGGGATATCACGAGTCTTAAGGAGCTAGACCAGGTGAAATCGCAATTTGTTTCTATGGTGACCCATGAATTACGAGCTCCTTTGTCTGCAGTGGAAGGTTTCCTTTCGGCGTATTTAAGCGGCGCAGCAGGGAATGATCCCCAGATGAATCGTCAGATGCTCGAAAGGGCAAAGGCGCGTACCCACTCGCTTCTGGACCTTGTGAATGATCTCCTTCAGTTCAGCAGGCTTGAAAGTAAGCGAGTTGAAAGAAAAAAGGAATTGCTGGATTTGACAGATATTTTAGTAAACACGGTGGAGCTGCTTAGGAACCAAAGCGAAGCGAATGAAATTAGGATTTCATTGGATTTGCCTGAAAAACTACCCCTTGTTGAAGCAGACCGCGCTGAGATGGAACAGTTATTCACAAATCTTATTTCAAATGCAATCAAATACAATGTGAAAAATGGCAAGGTTGCCATTTCTGCCGGCCCAGTTAACCATTATCTAAATATCAGGATTGAAGATACGGGCATTGGGATTGATAAAGAACATCTATCATGCATCTTCGACGAGTTTTATCGCGTCTGCGAGCCAGAGACAAGGTACATAACAGGAACGGGACTTGGGTTATCAATAGTGAAACGGATTGTGGAATCCCACTTCGGGTTTATTGAGGTGGACAGCACGGTAGGGAAGGGTACGACCTTTGTGGTGAAGTTACCCATAAAGAAGGAACATTAGAGGGCGGTTACCATACTTGCCCCAAAATTTTTAAAAAGGAGAAGCTATGGCAAAAGAACTAAAACTGAATGAAATTGTTGAAAAAAGAGATCTGGCACCCTCACTGACGCTTTTTAAGCTTTATGTGCCGGACATTGCAAAGAAGGTTAAAGCAGGGCAGTTTGTTGTCCTGAGGGTAGATGACTACGCTGAGCGTATTCCTTTAACAGTTGCTGAATATAATAGGGAAGCAGGTCTTATCACTGTTATATTCCAGGCTGTCGGATCATCTACCCAGAAAATGGCGAAGTTTGAAAAGGGCCAAGCCCTCCTTGATGTTGTGGGTCCTCTCGGAAAACCGAGCCACATAGAAAAATTTGGAACCGTGGTCTGCGTGGGTGGTGGTGTTGGTGTTGCGCCGGTGCTTCCTATAGCAAAAGCTCTTTTTGAGGCAGGTAACAAGGTCATCTCTATCATTGGCGCCAGGACAAAAGAGATGCTCATCCTGGAAGAAGAGATGAAGGCAGTGAGCACAGAACTCTATGTGACGACAGATGATGGAAGCTATGGCCACCATGGTTTTGTTACCGATGTTCTGAAACAGATCATAGCAAAAGGTGAGAAGATAGAAGAAGTTGTCGGCATTGGTCCGGTGATCATGATGAAGGCGGTATGCGATGTCACAAAACCTCACAGCATCAGAACTATCGTCAGTCTGAACACCATTATGGTCGATGGCACAGGCATGTGCGGTTGCTGCCGAGCCACTATTGGCGGTGAGACAAAATTTGTCTGCGTTGATGGCCCCGAATTTGATGGTCACCAGGTGGAATTCAAGGAGCTCATTGCCCGCCAGAAAATGTATAATCGCGAAGAGCGGCGCGCCATGTGGGATCACCAGTGCAAGCTTGAATTCCAGGCCAAGCAGCTAAAGAAGACAAAAAGACGGGAGAGAATGCCTGAACAGGATCCAAAAAAGAGAATCCAGAACTTCAACGAGGTTGCCCTTGGCTATACCAGGGAAAACGCTATCAGAGAGGCTTCCCGTTGCCTCCAGTGCAAGAATATGCCTTGTGTTGAGGGTTGTCCGGTAAATATCACAATCCCTGCATTCATCAAAAAAGTAAAGGAAGGCGATTTCATGGGCGCCATCCATGTCATTAAAGAGACGAATGCCCTCCCGGCTGTATGCGGTCGCGTATGTCCCCAGGAAAGCCAGTGCGAGTCGAAATGTGTTCTTGGCAAGAAAGGTGAACCAATCGCCATTGGACGACTGGAACGCTTTTGTGCCGATTATGAAGCCCAGCAGGGCGATATCAGGGTACCTGAGATTGCCAAGCCTACAGGAAAGAAAGTGGCAATTGTCGGCGCTGGTCCTGCGGGATTGACCGTTGCCGGTGAGCTTTCGAAGAAAGGCCACGAAGTTACGGTCTATGAAGCCCTCCACAAGGCTGGCGGTGTTCTTGTGTATGGTATTCCTGAATTTCGTCTCCCCAAGGCAATCGTACAGAGAGAGGTTGACTATGTTGGCAAGCTTGGAGCAAAGATAAAAGTAGATGTGATTGTCGGTCAGGCAGTGACCGTTGATGAACTTTTTGCCCAGGGATTTGATGCAATCTTTGTAGGAACCGGTGCGGGATTACCATACTTTCTGAACATCCCCGGAGAGAACCTGAACGGTGTTTACTCTGCAAATGAATTCCTTACGAGAGCAAATCTGATGAAGGCTTATCTCTTCCCTGAATACGATACACCGGTCCGGGTTGGCAGCAAGGTTGCCGTTATTGGTGGCGGGAATGTTGCCATGGACTCTGCAAGGGTGGCAAAACGACTCGGAGCAGACCATGTTTACCTGGTTTATCGCCGTTCACGGGCTGAGATGCCGGCAAGAGCGGAAGAAGCCCATCACGCAGAGGAAGAAGGGATCGACTTCAGGCTCCTTACAAACCCAATCAAGGTAGTCGGCGACGAGAATGGATGGGTAACGGGGCTCGAAGTTGTGAAGCAGCAACTGGGTGAACCGGATGCATCAGGGAGACGGAGACCTATAGACATACCAGGTTCCAATTATATTATCGATGTTGATGTTGTGATTGTTGCTATCGGCCAGGGTCCGAACCCAATTCTTACCCAGAGCGGAGCAGGCCTTGAACTGAGAAAATCAGGCAACATCGTGGCTGATCCGGAGACAGGGAAAACAAGCAGAAAGGGCGTATTCGCAGGTGGCGACATAGTAACAGGCGCTGCAACGGTTATTCTTGCCATGGGAGCAGGACGGAAGGCAGCAGCAGCCATGGATGAATACTTGCAGACGGGCAAGTGGTAAAAAAGAATTGGGATTAATCATGAGGCCGCTGGAATATTAACCGGCGGCCTTTTTACATTATTAATTCCGGCGGGCAAGATAACATAAAACATATATTGTGATATCAGTTTTGTAAGAAAGGAAGAACAACCGTAGGAGGTAAGGAATGATTTCCGAGATGGTAATGGCCGAGGTGACGGCTTTCATGAAGAGCAGAGTTATCCTGACTGCCGCAGAACTTGATCTTTTTACGTGCCTTGATGAAAAGCCACAAATGGCTTCCAGCATCGCACGTGAACGAGGCCTTGACGTGCGGGCAACAACGAGGCTCCTCGACTATTTGTGCGTCATAGAACTTCTGGCAAAAACGGATGACATCTACCGGGTGACAGAAAAAGGATGTTTCCTTTCTTCACACCATCCGGAAACGGTACTTCCTATGGTTCTTCACATGGTACATCTCTGGAATACGTGGAGTGGTCTTACGGAGACTGTCAGGAAAGGATCCGGCAAACAGCCTGAGTCCGGTCTCAAATTCAACGAGAAAGACTGGAAGTCTTTTGTGGATGCAATGCATGTTGCAGCAAAAGTTCTATCGAAAGCGATAGCCGAGTCGTATGATGCGAGTAAATTTAAAAGACTGCTGGATGTAGGTGCGGCATCGGGTACTTACACTATATCCTTTCTGCAGAAGAATCCTTTATTGAAGGCTATCGTGTTCGATCTCGAAGATGTTATACCCATGGCGAAGGAAAGGATCAGGAAAGAGGGATTATCCGACCGTGTAGAATTTGTTGCGGGAGACTTCTACGAGGAGGAGCTGCCCAAAGGGTGTGATCTTGCCCTCCTCTCCGCAATTATCCATCAGAATGGTCCCGATGAGAATTTGAGACTTTACGATAAGGTCTTCCGAGCTCTTGAGAAGGGAGGTACAATACTTATTCGGGATCACATTATGAATGAGGATCGCACAAAGCCCCCTGCGGGCGCTCTCTTTGCCGTCAACATGCTGGTTAATACCCATAGTGGTGATACTTACATATTTCGAGAAGTGAAGGATGGTCTTGAGAGCACAGGTTTCCAAGATGTGAGGCTTTTGAGAACAGGCGAAAGGATGGACTGTCTGGTAGAAGCAAGGAAGCCGTATTAGAAGAACAGGCAATGGGCCCGAGGCAATGGGCTATAGGAAAGGGGCAAGAGGTCATAGGATAATTAATAGGCAATAAGCCATAACTGGTAAGCCAAGGCAACACCTAAACGGCGAATCTGAAAAATCACTTTAAAAACAATGCTGTTTATGATAGTAATGTGTTGATTTTATAGCATTTCGGAGAATACATGGAAAAGATAAAGACCATAAGAGGGTTCAGGGACATTTCGGGGGAAGAGCTTGAAAAATTCAAACGCATCGAAGCTGTTGCGCGAAAGTACCTTCAGCTTCTCAATTTTACAGAGATAGAACTTCCGATACTCGAGAAAACAGAGCTTTTCGTGAGAAGCATTGGTGATACAACCGACATCGTGGAGAAAGAAATGTTCACCTTCACGGATATTGGCGGAGATTCACTGACTATGCGCCCGGAGGCAACAGCAGGGATGGTGAGGGCTTACCTTCAATCGGGCTTGTACGCTACGCAGCGGATAAGCAAGCTCTTTACCGTGGGCCCAATGTTTCGCCATGAGAAGCCTCAAAAAGGGAGATTCAGGGAGTTTCACCAGATTGATGTGGAGGTTTTCGGTATTGATGGTCCGTTGATAGATGCAGAGCTTCTCTGGATGATCCATATGGTCCTTAACGAACTCCGCGTAAACATCTTTGAGATAGAGGTCAACAGCGTGGGATGCCCTGTGTGCCGTGAATCATTCCGCAAGGTCCTTGTGGATTATTTTGGGGGCAAAAAGGACATGCTTTGTGAAGACTGTGTGAGAAGGCTGGATAGAAACCCGTTGCGCATCTTTGATTGCAAAAATACTCAGTGCATTGAAATCAGCCAGGAATCGCCTTTACTCTTTGAGTGTCTCTGTGAAGACTGCGGGCGACATTTCGATGAGTTCCAGGGCTATGTCGACAGCTTTGGCTTTCCGGTTAAAATCAACAAAAGGCTTGTGAGAGGTCTTGACTATTACACAAGGACAGTGTTCGAGGTTACATCGAGTGATCTTGGCGCTCAAAAGGCGTTTATGGCCGGTGGCAGATACGATAACCTTGTTGAGGAGATGGGCGGACCAAAGACACCGGGGACTGGTTTTGCAATTGGTGTCGAAAGGTTGGCGCTCATCACTATGAGTGAGAAGGCGGTAACAACCCCGAGCTATTTTTTTGCTTACCTAGGAGAAAGGGCGAAGACGTATCTTGTTCCTTTTATAAAATCATTTGCCGAGACGGGTATTTCTCTCAGCTATTCTTATGATGGAAGATCGTTGAAATCGCAGATGAGATATGCGGATAGTCTCAATACCGATTTTGTGTTTATTCTCGGAGATGATGAAATAGATAAGGGCATTGTCATTCTGCGCAATATGAAGACAAAAGTACAATATGAGCTATTGCTTGATCCTTCAATCCTTCCCAGAGAAGCCATCAAGCTGAGCGCTGAATAGTCTGCTCCTGTAAATCAGGTATGTCAGGACAATAGCAAGGGCAAACCTGAAACCAATCAGAACAAACCCATTTGCGCCAATGACAACAAAGATGAGTGTATCCTCTATGATTGCATGGCAAATGGAAAGAAAAAGGAGAATAAGAAATGCCTCTTTCCTGCTTGTATTCGAGGTTCGCAGGGAGTAGACAATAATACCTGCCCCGTACGTCAGGCCTATTATAATTCCCGTGACGAGAGGGACAAATCCCTTTCCAGAGATACCAAAAAAGGTAAAATGTTTTTTCTCGATCGCAGATTGCCTATGCTTTAGAAATTCGTAAGAGATGGTTAACGGCAAAATAATACACAGGAGTTTTACGGTAAGAACTAATGAATCTTTTAATGCTACAAAAATAATTTCCATACCAGATTGACCACAATACCTGCGAACAGGCTGAATACAACTCTCGCTGTGAGCATGAGCCAAGCGTTTACCCCTGTCTGGCGGGTGACCCCTGTTTCAATGGGAAGGCTGTGAGCTATTCCGAGCATAAGCGCTATTGTGGTCATATCTTTTGATGATAATTGAAGAGGGGTAATGACCGCAATTGCTGCATAGAGGTTGATAAAATAGCCGGCCAGCAATCCAAGGGCTGATTCTCCTGGAAGGCCGAAGATTCCCATACATGGTTTAAAGAATGTGCTTATTGCCTCAATAAGGCCGAGGTGCTTGATAAATTCTATGGCAATATAACACGGTACAATAACCTTAACCATCTTGTAGGTAATTGATATGCCGTTGAGAAAGCCTCTTTTTACTGTTGGGTAGAGAGAGTTCATCTGCAAAAAAACCGTATTTTGAACTACCATTATGATAGACAAAAAACAATAGATAACATTTTTCTGTGGCCATTTTAAGATATATTTCATACAATACATTCGTAATACGATGATTTATACCGTTACACAAAATCCAGCCCTCAATAGAACTGCCGAGGTAGAAGAAATCATCTATGATGATGTAAATGAAGTCATAGAGGAGAAAAACAGTGTTGGGGGTAAAGGCATTGATATATCAAGGGTTATTAAAGAACTTGGCGGGCAGAGCGTTGCCCTCGGTTTCATTGGTGGCTACAATGGGATAGAGGTCGAAGGCAGGCTCATAAATGAAGGTATCGTATGCGATTTCACCAGAATTAACGATGAAATCCGTTCTAATATGATCATTTATCAAAGAAAAAAGAACTTACAAACTCTCCTCAGCACCTGTGGCCCCGAAATAAGGCCTTTTGAGGTATCAGCCTTATACAATAAAGTCAGAGAAATACCGAGTGAGAGCTATGTGGTATTGGCCGGCTCCATGCCGAAAGGCATGAACGACAATTTTTTTGCCCAGCTCATAACAACTCTTAAAGAAAAGAATGTTAAGGTGGCCCTCGATTCAGACGAAAAGGCCCTTGCCTGGGGTTTGAATGCAGGTCCATTTCTGATAAAACCGAACATCCATGAATTCGGAAGGCTGATCAATAAGAATATTAGTGATGCAGAGGATATTTTTGAAGAGGCAAAACCGTATCTGAGCATGGTTGAATATATCGTCGTTTCTGCAGGCGCGCGGGGCGTGGTGGGTGTTTCTCAAGAGGGCAGTTACCATGTGATACCCCCGAAGGTAAAGGTACGAAGTTCTCTTGGCGCGGGAGATTCTTTAGTTGCCGGTATAGTATTTGTCTTGCACAAAGGAGGGAGTTTTGAGGAATCCCTTGTGCAGGGTGTGGCATGCGGTACGGCAGCTACGCTGAACCCAGGAAATATGCTTTGCACAAAAGAAGACATTGATATTATTAAAAAAGATGTTATAATTAAAAAATTTTAATTTACATATGAGCTTGATGTATTATATATTTTTGCAAGGGATAGTTGGGCAGGAAAATTTATAAATAACGAAAGGAGGTGAAAAAAAAGATGAAGAAATTAGTGGTGTTGTTTATAGCTCTTACATTTTTTGTAAGCTTTTCACTGATTAGCTGCGGTCCTTCAGCAGAGCCACCTAAGGCAGAGCCACCTAAGGCAGAGCCACCCAAGGCAGAGCCTGCAAAAGAGGAAGCTAAACCAGCAGCTCCAGAGCCAGCCAAGGCAGAGCCAGCAAAGGCAGAGCCTGAGAAAAAGTAGTTAGTTATTGGATATTGGGGTATATCCTCGCCGTGAGGATATACCCTCTATCTAAAGGAGGGAGTGGAATATGAAATTGAAACTGTTTGGGCTTATATTAGTTGTTATTATGTTTGGAGCTTTCTTAAGTGGATGCGGATGTTTCCAGGAGGCAGCCAAGGGCGAAACCCCTGCACCGGCGCCACCTCCACCCAAAGCTGCTCCGCCTGAAGCGAAAAAAGAGGTTCCCGTTACCCCCGCACCGGCTCCTGCACCTGCACCGGTTGTGATGCTTAAGGATATCAATTTCGATTTTGATAAATACAACATCAGACCTGGAGATGCGGAGACATTGAAGAACAACCTTGGTTGGTTCAAGGCAAACCAGGGAAAGAGGGTTAGGATAGAAGGAAATTGTGACGAGAGAGGCACTGTGGAGTACAACCTTGTTCTCGGTCAGAAGAGGGCTGACTCTGCAAAGAACTACTTGGTCAATCTCGGCGTAGATGCGAAACTCTTGGATACCATCAGCTATGGCAAAGAGAGACCAGTCTGCACTGAGAAGAATGAAGATTGCTGGGCGAAGAACAGAAGGGCACACTTCGCACCGTTACCTTAAATTGTCAAGAAAGGGGGAGGGTAGGCTTACTACCCTCCCTTTTGTTTCAAACACAGAGCAGCTTTCAGAATATCTATTTCTTACTGAAAAATTAAAACAGGATATTCAAAGGGTATCTGAAAAATTTCCCTTGAAGATACCGGAGTTTTATCTTAATCTGATGGACCCTCAGAGTCCCGCATGTCCCTTAAGAAGACAATCTGTGCCTTCAAAGGATGAACTTGTTCGAAGTGGCCATGCCGACCCCCTTGAAGAGCAGAATTTCTTGATAACACCTTCCTTTATTAAGAAGTATCCAAAACGAGGTGTTTTTTTAGCTACCTCTACCTGCGCAATGTATTGCAGGTTTTGCAACAGGAGAAGGCTTGTGGGCAAATGTTGGAATCCACAGCTCACATGGGATGAGAGCTTCCGCCATATGGAAAGAGATAAAGACCTGACAGAGGTTATTGTTTCCGGCGGTGACCCCTTTACCCTTTCCGGAAAAGATTTTTCAAATATGATGAAAAATCTCAGAAGCATTAAGCGAATACAGGTGATCCGGGTAAGCACGAGGTTACCCGTGGTTAACCCGGAGGGATTCAACCAAGATCATTTCAAAACACTAAGAAAGTTTGCACCTGTTTGGGTAATCATTCATATAAATCATCCGAGAGAGGTTTCTCCTGAATTTGTCCAGGTAATAAAAAGGCTGAAAGAAGCAGGAACCAGTATAGTGAGTCAGACAGTCCTTTTGCGGGGCGTTAATGATTGCCCCCATATCCTTTTAAGGCTCTTTGAGCTGCTTGTGGCCCATGGGATAAAGCCGTATTATCTTTTTCAGCTGGACGAAGTACAGGGTGCTATGCATTTTAAAGTAACCGTTGAAGAGGGAATCCGAATCATGCACTTTTTGCGAAAGAATGGGTCTGGTCTCGCATTACCCCAGTATGCCCTGGACATTACCGGAGGTTATGGAAAGGTGCCGCTTGACTACCAATATCTGAAGGGACGAAAAGGAACATCCCTTCACCTGGAAAGCCCGTCGGGCGAGGAGGGCTTTTACACAGATGACGGCAAAAAAAGCCGGTGTCAGCATTGTGGTATCTGTGGACAACGAAAGGCAGAAGCTAAGAAGTTGAGAAACTGACGAGCCGAGGTTTCAAATCAATCAACTAATCAACTATTCAACAAATTAACCCTTGGTGGTCTGCGGTTTGAAGAGGGCGGCAAGGTATTTGATGGCAGAGTAAATACTGAAAAACAATGCACCATAAATAATTACAAGCCCGAGCTGATGGATAATTCTATCGATAGGTTCAACTGCAATATTAAAAAGCAAACATGATATCCCGATAAGTTGAAGGGCAGTTTTTATTTTCCCAAATGAAGACGGGTAGATTGCGATTCCCTCCATGGCATAGAAAGCACGCAAGCCATTGATAAGAAATTCCCTCCCCACAAGGATCAATGTAACCCAGAGCGGTACCTGATGATAATACGTCAGCGTTATGAGAACAGAAGTAACAAGCAGTTTATCAGCTATAGGGTCCAGATAGAGACCAAGCCTGGATGTTAAGCTCATCTTTCTTGCCAGGTAACCATCGAGTCCGTCAGTTATCCCTGCTATTATAAAAAGAAGGCAAGACGCAAGGAGCAAACCATCTTCCCGGGACGCTATAAAAAGCACTATTATAGGGATAAAAAGTATTCTGAGAATAGAAAGGCGATTTGGCAGCGTCCAGAGAGATGCTGCCTCGTCTCTAACCTTCATGGGTATTTTTTAGCTTATTGTAGAAGTGTTTAACCCGTTTGATAAAATTTCGAGTTTCTTCAAAAGGTGGAACGTTCATGTTGTGTTCTTTCACCCTGTTTGGACCAGCATTATATGCAGCCAAAATGAGTTCGAGATTTCCCTGGAAAGTATCGTCAAGAAGCTTCAGGTACTTTGTGCCTCCCCTGATATTATCGTCAGGATCAAACGGATCGTATACACTCATATTTCGTGCAGTATCAGGCATGAGTTGCATGAGACCCTGGGCCCCTTTCGGTGACACTGCTTGAGGGTTAAAATTTGACTCGGCTTTCATCACGGCCTTCACAAGAGAAGGATCTACGCCATGGTTATAAGAATGCTGCTTTATAATCACATCGTATTGGTCTGTATTGAAGGTTTTTGAATAGAAGGCCAGGGAGGGCTTGGGTGCGTCAGGTACGACGACCTTGTATTTTTTATTGTTTGCGGGTTTGATATTTGTGAAATGATAGACGCCGCTTTCGTCAATGTAACCATAAATGCCGCACATTCCCTGAATGGGAAAAATACAGATTGCTATGAGTAAGAGTAACTTTAAAATCATTCTTCTATTCTCTTAAACTTTTGCAAAATTGTCAAGCCTTTTACCGGCAATACCTTTATCGGAAAATACTTGTAAAGTTTAATATTCATCCTTAAATGAAGTAAATGACATGGGACACACAAAAGTAGGCAAGGGGCAATGGGTGCTGGGCAATAGGAATTTCATGAGGAATTTTTAGATTTACCTGTTACCCCGAACCTGTCACCTAATTACCTGTTGTTATAGCCTGTTGCCTTATTCTTGTGATAAGCTGAAGAAAAACATCCATAAAAAGGGAGTTGAACATGGAAGGCGTTCTGTATGTTGTTGCAACACCAATCGGTAATCTGAAGGATATTACGTTGCGGGCAATTGAGGTCCTGAAAGACGTTGACCTGATTGTAGCAGAGAACAGAGAACGCGCTTTAAAGCTTTTGAGCCACCTTTCCATCCATAAACCAATCATTACAATCAACAGCTACAACGAGGAGAGAAAGGCAAACAACATCGCACGGCAGATCGCTTCGGGGAAATCCTGCGCTCTCATATCGGGCGCGGGAACACCATGTATTTCTGATCCGGGAGGATTCGTTGTGAAGGCGTGTTATGAAGCGGGGGTTGATGTTAAGGCTGTGCCAGGTCCATCGGCAGCTACAGGCGCTGTTTCAATCTCCGGTCTCCGTGTTGACAGATTTATTTTCTATGGTTTTTTGCCCCAAAAACAAGGCAAGAAAAGAAAAGTTTTGCGGGAGCTTTCTTCTTTTACTTATCCGATTATCTTTTTTGAATCGCCAAGAAAGCTTCTTGAGACTCTCCGATGCATGCAGGAAGAATTTGGAAACAGACCTGCAGTGATTACGAAAGAGATGACAAAAATCTATGAACAGGTTATGAGAGGGTCTATCGATGACCTTATTACAGCAGTAAGCGATGTGGAACCAAAAGGTGAATACCTCATTATTGTTGATGGGGCGGGAAAATAAGGGTAAAAATCGTTCCACTTCCCGGACTGCTATCCACCTGAATTGAACCTTTGTGATCCTTTACAATCTCATGAACTATAAATAAGCCGAGCCCGATCCCTTTTCCCTGGGGTTTTGTGGTAAAAAATGGTTTAAATATATTCTGAAGGTCTTTTTTGTTCATCCCTTCACCATCATCTATGATTCTACAGACAACCATTTTGCTCGTGGCAACGGCGCGACCATTGCCCACTGTTGGAAGGCTTTCATTTGCCGTTTCAATGGTAATATGTCCTTCTCTTTCTCCAATGGCATCGATTGCATTTTTAATAAGGTTTATGAATACCTGACAGAGTCTTGGCGTATTACCCCTCACGAGGCTGTAGTCTGCATCAAATTTACGGATTATAGTTATTTTCTTGTTTTTATACTGGTTGTAGAGCACTTTAAGCGCATCCTCAATTGGCGTATGGATATCAACGAGTTCTTTCGCCTCTTCTTTTTGGCGAGATGCATCGAGGAGACTTTTAACGATATCCCTGGCCCGCCTCAATTCCTGTAAGGAAAATTTAAGGTCGTCGCGCAACTGTTCATTGTTTTGTACGTGATCAATCTGATATTCAATAGTGCTCATGACGCTCGCAAGGGGGTTATTCAACTCATGGGCAACCCCGGCAGCAAGTCTTCCGACGGCTGCAAGGCTTTCGCTCTGGATAAGCGCCCTGGTTCGCTCATCAACAAGCTGTTCAAGGGAGACTGAGAATTCCTGCAATTTTGTGTAGGCATCTGCATTATCAAATGCCAGGGCCACATTATTTGCAAGCATGATTAGCATCTCAGCTTCCTCTGTTGTGTACAGGCTCATGGTGCGTTTTTCTCCAAGGAGAAGGTACGACGGGTTTGATTTTGATGGTATAGGGATTGAAAGCCTGAACCCTTGTACCCAGTAAGGGTCCTGTTCATAAAGAAGTAGAGCGCCCTCGTTGCTGTCAATCCTTGGAACGGTCTTAATCGCACATTTTTCTAATCCAAAGATTCTGGAAAGTTCACCTGTCACAGTTGTTTTGATGTCACTTATTTTCAGAAGCGTGAGGATCTCCGAACTCAAACCCCTTAATGCCTTTCTGTTCTTAAGGAATTCTTGCTGAAGGAGCAGGGTAATGGCGTTATAGACCTTTTGGCTCGAAACATAGATCAGAAAGAAGGTGATGATCATCGACATTATAGATATGAGATCCCCGTCAAAGTCCTTCCCGAGCAGATACCTCAAGATTGCGGTGACGCCCAGGAAGAAACCGATTGACAGAAAAAAGAGCGTGAAAAAAACCATGCCTTTGTTGAGAAAGATTGTCCACTCCATAACATCATGTTTGAAGATGGCATACCCGAGAAGTGACATGGGAATGAACGCAAAGTTGCCCAGGGGATACATCTCGTGACCCATCATGGTGACAATATCAAAATGTGTAACTGCGGCTGCAAGGCCAAAACTGAGAAGGATATATTTAATTCTTGTCTTTTTAATAGCGACCTTCTCCTCCCCGAGGTTTTTTACAAAAAGATAAATGGAGAGGAGAATGCTTGCAGAGCTTAAACAGCCAAAGATGTAAAATAAAGGCCCTGAGAGAGCAAAGTAGCCAAAAAAGAAATGTTTTACTCCAATCAAATAGAGGTGATGCTGCGTGAGAGGGATAAAAAGGAGCGCAATACCATAGAAAATTTTTACAACAGGCAACCACTTTCGATACCCCGTAACGGTAACAGCAAAATGAAAATAGAGGGGGATAACAAAAACAAGGAAGGCGTGGTCGATTCTGCTTAATCGCAAGGCCGTGAGGGGATGGAGGGGCCCTGTGAGAATTGCTTTGTCTGTGTTCAGGAAACATCCGATGAGACATATGAAGGCAAACAGGATGTTTGCTTTAGATGCCCTTGCCTTTATGATACCCATGAGAAAAAGCGTAAAGAGAGCTATTGCACTCAGAAGTGGAGGAACACCGAAAATATTCATCGTGTAATCGTGAAGTTACAATAAGTTATCATCTGGCGCAAGGAAATTCTTTGTTTGTGATTGATTATTTCCGGGAATGTGCTATTAATTAACTAGACAGCTATGAAATCGAAGATTATTCAGAACGCTGTAGCCTTTGTGCTTGCGGGTGGCGTAGGTGCCCGCCTTCATCCGCTCACGAGAGACCGCGCAAAGCCCGCCGTTCCTTTCGGAGGGAAATACCGGGTAGTAGACTTTACCCTTAGTAATTGTATTAACTCAGGTGTACGAAGAATCTTTCTTCTCCCTCAGTACAAATCTTTCTCTCTTCAAAGACACACAATTGACGCGTGGAGCATATTCAGTGCTGAACTCGGAGAATTCATGTCTCATCTTTCGCCCCAGATGCGGGTCGGAGAGGACTGGTATAAAGGAACGGCAGATGCCGTCTATCAGAATCTCTATCATCTCGAAGAGCTGGATGCGGAATATATCTTAATTCTCTCCGGTGACCACATTTATAAAATGGATTATGGTCATTTCATCCGGTATCACCAGAAAAGGAAAGCTGATCTCACAATCTCTGCAATTGAGGTTGATTTGAGAGAGGCCCACCGTTTTGGTGTTATCCAGGTTGATGAGACGGGCAGGGTGGTGGGTTTTGAAGAAAAGCCGGAACGACCGAAAGCGATTCCGGGGAAGCGCGGTAAGGCATTTGTCTCCATGGGTGTTTATGTCTTCAACAGAAAAGCACTCATTGACGTACTGAATAAAGATGCAGCTCTGGAGAGCTCTCACCATGATTTTGGTAGAGATATTGTACCGTTCATGTACCCTGATCACAGGGTGTTTGTTTACAGGTTTGGCATGGTCGGCGGCAAGGACGCTGACTACTGGCGGGATATTGGAACCATTGATGCCTATTACCAGGCTAACATGGACCTTGCTTCTGTGAGCCCCATATTCAATCTTTATGATAAAAGCTGGCCAATCAGAACATATGAAGGTCAGTACCCTCCCGCGAAAACAGTCTTTGCGGATGAAGACAAGGGGAGGGCCGGCAAGGCTCTTGATTCAATCATTTGCAGCGGTGTCATCATCAGCGGAGGCCGGGTTGAGAGAAGCATACTGTCGCCCGGGGTGAGGGTCAATAGTTATGCGCAGGTGGATAAATCAATCCTTTTTCACAATGTGGTTGTTGGCATGCGGGCCAAAGTGAAAAGGGCTATTATCGATAAGGGCGTGAGAGTCCCTGATGGGATGAAGATAGGATATGATCTCGAAAAGGACAGGCAGCAGTTTTTCGTATCCGACAGAGGAATAGTAGTGATCCCCAAAGGCGCCATTCTGAAGAATCCGTGACGCGTCACCAGCTTTATGTTTCCCGCGCGAGTATGTAATCTGCGAGGGTAGTGAGGCTTTCCTTGTAGGCAGAAGGTCTGAAAGACTGCAGATTAAGCTTTGCATTTTCAATGAACTGCCGTGTGGTATTAACCGTGTATTCAACACCGCCGTATCTTTTTATAATCTTACTGACCCTTGTAAAATCTTTTGCTGTTATCTTTGTATTATTCAGAACTGTATTAATATAGGTTTTTTCCTTTTCTGTAGAAGATTTCAATGTGTGGATAAGGGGAAGGGTCACCTTGCCTTCTTTAAGATCGGTGCCTACTCGTTTGCCGAGGACCGAATCATAGGAGACATAATCGAGGACATCATCGGTGAGCTGAAAAGCCATACCAAGATTGTGTCCGAAGTCTCTCAAGGCAACCCTTTTTCCCTGACTAACCTTGCCAAGTATTGCCCCTACTTCGCAGGCAGCAGAAAAAAGTGATGCTGTCTTATTTTTGATTATTTCAAAGTATTCTTGTTCTGTTGTATCAACGTCACATGTTTTGAGGAGTTCAAGGATTTCTCCTTCGGCGAGAGATGTCGTTGCCTCAGACATGATCCTCATGATTTCCTCGCTACCGTTATGGGCCATCAACTCAAAAGATTTGGAAAAGAGGAAGTCCCCAACGAGCACACTTGGCTCATTCCCCCACAATGTGTTTGCTGTCGATGAACCCCGCCTGGTCTGGGCGTTATCTACCACATCATCATGAAGCAGGGTTGCAGTATGGATAAATTCTATGATTGCTGCATAGGGAATATGTTTTTCACCCTTGTACCCGCAAAGCCTTGCAGTGAGCATTATAAGAATGGGACGCACCCTTTTCCCGCCGGACCTGATGATGTGATTCACGATCTCTTTGATGAAACCTATCCTGGTCGTAATAAGCTTCTGGATTGTCGACTCGAGGCTTGTGAGATCATCTGCTATGAGTTTGGTAACCGTTTCCATAGTTAACCGTGAAGAATGTAGTATTTTTTTATTTCATCAGTGTAGCTGCTATTATCATAAATGTAAAGAGGTTGTTCAATTTTTGCTTCTATACCGCCCTCTTTGATGAACTCTGCAAGGAAAAGGTTTGCTGCATCGCCCTCCCTGGGATAAACAGGGCGCAATCGTTTCAACTCAAGCTTGTTCAATCTGGCGATACCGATGAGTTCACCCAGTCTTCGGGAAGGATAGATGACATAAAATCTCCCTCTTTTAAAAAGCAGGGAAGAGGATACTGTAATAAGATCCGAGAGGTTCAAAAAAGTGTCGTATCTGGCCACAGACCGTGAATGATGGGGGCTCTTCCTGCCTGTTTTTTCCTTTGTATAGGGAGGGTTTGAAATCACAACGTGCAGAGGTGATTTTTTTAATCTTTGAACCATTGCAGTTATATCACCATGTATAAAGTTTACGTTTTCGCAATGGTTTATTGCCTTGTTTCTGAGGGACAGATCGTACAGATCTTTTTGTATCTCTACGCCGAGCATCTCATTCGTGTAGCCTTTTTTAGTCAGATAGACGGGGATAATGCCACACCCTGATCCAATGTCCAAAAGCCGTTCGTGTTTCTTAAGGGCTATGAAATTCGCAAGAAGGATCGGGTCGATTGAGAAGCGGTACCCATTTTTTTTCTGAATAATCTGAAGTTTGTCTTCGCACAAAACATCGAGGGTTTCGTCGCGACCGACAACGACCTCAGTCATACTAATTCGTATTCAGAAAAAGAACGAGGCGACAAGGAGGAAGCGACAGAGGCGTACATATATCAGTACGTCGATGAGATGACGACGAAGTCAACAAAGTTATATGAATGAAGACGGGTTAGTATCATACTGATAGAAAACGAGGCCTGTTAGTATCTTTGGATAGAAAAACGTTGATTTCGGTGGCATATAGAGGCTGTTGTCGGCAATTTCCTTGACCTCGTCAACAAGTGTTGGCGGAAGGAAAAAAGCCAGATCATGGATGCCATCCTTTACCTGGCTAACGGTTTTGTCGAGAGCCTGCGTGAAGGAAATCTCCTCGTCCTGGACATTGAGGACGTTTTTCAGGATACCCATGTGAAGTATGCTGACTTTTAATTTACGCACACTTTCATGAACCGCCGGGTCCGTGTAAACAGGAACCTTCTCTGACAGGATGTAAAAGTTGTCGGGATCATCCTTGGAATACATGATATAGGAGGGTTTTGAAGCTGTATTAATCTTCTGTGCAGCCAATCGCGGTGAACCGGCATCTGTGAGAGGGAATTTTTCAATTGCAATAGACTTTTCCAGGAGGGACAACAATTCCGCAAGGCTCCTGGGCTTGTTAAATTTGATAATCCTGTGATAGGGAAAGATCACAATTCCCGTTGAATACATATTCGTCAGATAGATGGGGATGTAGTCCAGGCCAATCTTGTACGAAACAGCCAGCCTGTGGTGACCATCGGCGATATAGATGTTTTTTGATTCCATTAGGGACGCAAGCGTCTCTATCTCGCCCGGGTCTGTCATACGGTAAAACCTGTTCGTTATCAATTGTTCGTCGACAAAATCATAGAGCTTCTCTTTCTGCGAACTGATCAGTATATCTTCGACGGCCTCTTCCTTGTCTTCGTAAAGGGCAAAGACAAGGCTGGTATATGTTTTGAGGGTAGTTATGAGCCTCTCGCGGTCTTCCTTTGCCTTTTTTCTCGTCTCCTCGTGGGTAAGGATACGTTCCTTCTGAAGCTTGTTCAGGGCAATAAAGCCTCTTCTCAAATAGTGTACTTCATCAACGATGATTTCCTGCTCGTATACATAGACTGTGTCGCTGATATCCCGCTGAAGCACGCCGGTTCTCAGCCACTGCTCCATGGTATGTCTGGCAACGTTGTATTTGTCCATTGATGGTTGGGAGAGGGGAAGCTCTAAGCGGATAGCATTAAAGGGGTGCCGCTCATAATAGGTACGAACGCTCGATACGACATCATAGGGAGGACACACACATGAAGCGATATCGTCTATTTTATTGCGGTTATAGAGAATTCCTTTGAATGGTTTGGTCAATAATTCTTTCATGTGAATTTGTTAACATACAGGCAGCTGAAAGTCAAAGAATTTTGAAGGACTTAATATCATGTATATCGTATATAGTATGTCGTATTTTGGGATCAGTTTTTTTAATTTGCGATACACGATATAACTAAAAAGGCTTACAGCATTTATGATATGAGAAACATGATTTACGGTCTTTACGATATCCCATATGCGGACGACGATTTACGGTTGTTCAGAATCTCTTGACATCTGGCGAGCAAGTGTGTTTTAACTATCAACGTGCCGAGGTAGCTCAGTCGGTAGAGCAGGGGACTGAAAATCCCCGTGTCGGCAGTTCGATTCTGTCCCTCGGCACTTT
>JAEAME010000529.1_pt1 | contig 37832 bp, 31 predicted proteins | sample 8958731 | NCBI WGS metagenome assembly JAEAME01 (sample SAMN16933194, study PRJNA681113) | bioreactor sludge metagenome | isolation source: anerobic bioreactor sludge (Control) | place: India:Bengaluru | collected 2018-10-24
TACCACATATTCAAACAAGAGGCTTGAAATTACCAAAAAAATAATATCGAAACCAGCCAAGATTTTAATCCAGGACTGGGCGCTGGAGAAAGATCCCTCGTTGATCAGCGATCCTGTCGCTTTTACTGCGGCCAGCAAAATAGGAATAGCAACAGGAAAAAGCAGAATGGGAAGCATAATTTCCCGGGCACGGGTATTCACTGAAATCGCTGAAAGCAGGGTGCCGACCGCGGCAAATCCCAAAGTGCCTAATAATACGATCAGCAATAGCGGCAGCAGGATAGGTAAAATATCAAGATTTAAAAAAACGATCATCATCGGAATGATAATAATTTCCATAATAATCATGAAAATAAAATTGCCAATCATTTTGCCCAGGAAAAGCAGGGAATGATCGACCGGACAGAGCAGTAAGCCCAGCAAACATCCCTGGTCAACTTCATAAATAAACGACCGATTCAATCCGAGAATACCGGCAAAAGTAATCGCCACCCATAGAATTCCCGGGACCATTTCGTTAACCAAATTGCTGCCTGGCTCAAACATGAAATTGAAAATAACGACCACGATGAGGCAAAAAATCAGCATCGAAGAGATGGTTTCTCGACTGCGGAATTCAGAAAGTATATCTTTCCAGACGATGGTTAGTATGGGTTGAAAGATCATTGTTAGTGGCGAACCTCAGTTGCGTCGTTGTGAAACCGGATAATTGGTCCATCATTGGCGCGTTAATTATTCTCCTCAGTCAGCTTTCTATAAAGCTTCTTAAATTGATGAATATCGAATGAACTGGTATTCCCCTGTTGAATAATTTTTCCTTTTGCTATGACTGCAAAATGGCTTGTTAACTGCAATCCCAATTGCAGATCATGCGTGGTCATGATGATAATTCGGTTAGGAGAAATGAGCGATGTGAATAAATTTTGAAAATTTTCAATGGCGTTTTGATCAAGTCCACTGAATGGCTCATCCAATAAAATAATTTTTGGATCAGCAAGCAAGGCTCGGCCGATGGCAAGGCGCTGTTGCATCCCCCGCGAAAAGGTTCGGACCAGATCATTTTTTCGCTCTGCCAATCCCACCCGGCGCAACATATTTTCGATTCTTTCTGATCCATTGTTGACGTGATACATCCGCGCATAAAATTTCAAATTCTCTTCGGCCGTCAGATTATGATATAAATAACTCTGATGTCCAATAAAGCCAATTTGTTCCCTGATCTGTAATTTATTAACTTTCCCTTTTGATTGCGCTCCACCAATTTTTTCCTTTGAACGCTGTGCCATAAGGGTAGGGGAGATGTTGCTTTTTAAATCGATATCTTCAATCTCAATCTGCCCCTGCGATGGCTGAGATAGCGTGGCAATAATTTTGAGCAATGTCGTTTTCCCCGCTCCATTGGGACCAACAATCATCCAACATTCGCCAGGATTAAATTCCAAACTCACATCCCTCAGCGCATAAAACGAGCCGAATGATTTTGATAGATTTTCAATTTTAATCATGACTTTGATTTTATGAAGGTGTAAATGAATCCAATAACCAAAAAAAAGATCACGCCAACCAGTACCAGCCAATGCAATGAAAAGGAAAATGCCTTGCCAGGAATATTTTTAATAGTGAAGCTTAGCTCTGAACCAGGCATGAGATGAAAAGCTGAGAAGCGTTGATAATTTATGCCCCGAATAGAAAAATCTCCCATCGCTGTTACAGCTCGTCCTTCGATAGTCAGATCGGGATTGGAGATAAAAATATTGAGTGCACCCGAGGGATATAAAATCGGGCGGGAGAATTGCCATTCTTTTTTCTTAATGGGCACGACAAATCGATAGGAAAATTGGCGGGAGCCCGGCGACATCAGCTCGGTATGATAAAGCATTCCCCCTTCAATCCGTACCAGGTTCTGGGCTTCAGGCGTAAGAATTTCCACATCATCGAAACCAGCGGACAGTGGGAACTGCAAAACATAATGATTCTCTGGCTGCTCAAAATTTTTGCCAATAAAAGTTTTTGTTCCCGTGTTATTCATAATAAAAATTTCCCTGAATGATAATCTCCCCGGTTCGGCATCGATGAATAGATGTTCTAATTGTGTCACGATTTTTTCCGGGCTGGAGGTTGTATCATAGACCACCACATCGCTTTGCATGGCTGAACTTTTGTCAGTCAATCGAACCGCGCGCCCGTAATAAACAATCGAGCCAAAAGCTGATCGGGGATAGTATCGCAGGGCGCTATCGGTTTCGAGATTTTTAAATTCAAATCGACCTTTGGCATCGGTCAATTGAACATAAGAGGAATCGTCAATGAGGCGATGTCCGCGATCGATTAACAAATTGACCTCAGCACCAGCGATGCTTACGCTATCTTCCGAGCCATTTCTAACATACCCAGAAATAATTCCTGTTTGAGCGAATAAAGGAAAATTTAGCAGGCTCAATAAAATGATGGTTATAAAAAAAATTCTCATTTTTACATCCAGATTTTGACACAAATATATAATTTTTTCCCACTCCATTTTTAGCATCCCCAGTATCCAATAACTTTGTCGCCAAATTATCTAAAAATTATCGCTTCCGGCTTTTATCTTTTTTTGAAACTGCTTTTTCAGAATGCTTCGGTTGCAGGTTTTTATGTTTTAATGAATGGATAAGAATAATTATGACACCGATGGTGATCACAATCCCGCCAATCCACATCCATATTTGCAGCGGATTAACGAAGAAAGTAAACGTGGCAGAGCCATCGTCCTGGTAGCTGGCTAAAATGACGTACAAATCTTCCGTCAAATTTGATCGAACGTCAACCTCTGTTGTGTATTGGGTCTGTCCCATTGCCGAGCGGTAAAAATTACGCTGGGGCGACAGTGTTCCTAATTTTTTTGATTCCTTAAAAATATCCAACTCGGCCGTTAATACATCCCTGTTGGCTTCATGTCTTTCACCCATCCTGTTATAAACCAAACGATAGTTGCCAATCGTCGTTTCCTGTCCCTGTGGCAGCGTAATTTCTTTCTCCTGTTTATAAACTGTGGTTCCGACAATGGCAAGATAAATCATAATAATCCCGCTATGGATCAGATAACCAGCGTAACGCCGGGTGTTTGAATTGAAAACATGTTTTAAGGATTTGAAAAAACCGTCAGCCTCGGATTTCATTTTATTACGGATGCTGGTAATAATCTCGGCGATGATAATCGCCATTCCCAGAAATCCGATTCCCAATGTCAATAAAGATATGGCGTGATCGATGCCTGAAACAAACAGAATGATGACAAAAAGAATTGACAGGAAAAAAGGATAAAGCGATCGTTTCAGGATCGTTTTGCCTGACGTTTGTTTCCATGACAATGTTGGGCAGATCGCCAGCATTAGTAAGAGAAAGATGCCGATGGGAACTGAAATTTCGTTGAAAAACGTTTGACCCAGCGTAATCTGTTTACCAATCAATAGCTCGGTAATTGCTGGATAAAGTGTGCCGACGAGAATCATCACCAGCAAGATTGAAAAAATAATATTTACCAATAGAAAGCCGAAATCCCGACTCAAGAGCGCTTCGATCTTATTCTCGGGTTGCAGCTTTTTGAATCGGCTGAGAATCAATGTAATCGAAATGACGAATACAATGATCATAAAAATCAAAAATAGCGTGCCCAGATTGGATGTGCCAAAAGCATGAACCGAGGAAATGATGCCACTGCGGGTGATGAATGTTCCTAAAATGGTCAATAAAAAGGTCATGATAGCGAGAACGATATTCCAGACTTTCATCATGTCGCGCGATTTTTGCGCCATAATGGAATGAACAAATGCGGTTCCGGTCAACCAGGGCAAGAGCGAGGCGTTTTCCACTGGATCCCATGCCCAGTAGCCACCCCAACCTAACTCAACATAAGCCCATTGCGCTCCCAATAGATTCCCAATCGTCAAAGCGATCCAGGCGAACAGAGTCCAATTGCGGCTTCGATCCAGCCATTCGGTCGAAAGGGTGCCTTTTAGCAATGCTGCGATGGCGTACGCAAAAGGAATGGTGAAACCGACGAAGCCTAAAAATAATGATGGCGGGTGGAAAATCATTTCCGAATTTTGCAACAATGGATTTAATCCCATGCCATCTGGTGGAGTTGACAAAAGTTTTTCAAAGGGGTTGGTGGAATAGTTGACCAAAATTAAGAAAAAAAAGGTCACGGTGCTGACAACGGAAAAAACGTAGCCTTTAAATTCATCCTCTTTGTGCCGATTTAAAAAGATAAAGAGGGCGTTAAAGATAGTCAGCAGCCAAGTCCAGAATAGCAACGAGCCTGCCTGACCCGCATAAACTGCTGAAAGGGTGTAGAGTAGCGGCAATTGTCGATCCGAATATTCTGCCACATATCGATAAGAAAAATCTCGGGTGAGAAAGGCATCGACTAATAACAGAATGCTGAGCGTAACAACGATGAATTGCCCATAAACAGCTAACTGCGCATAGTTAACTAGCGATTTCCTCTTTAATTGTATTCCTGAAAGCCCAGCCCAAATCGTGTAAACTGAAGCGATGAAAGCCAGTAGCAGCAGATAATGTCCGAGTGTCAATAGAGTTCTCCGTGATTATGTTCAACAACAAATCGAAAGGTTTCAAAGGAATATTGGAATGATGGAATTCTGGAATACTGAAAACCATTACATTCATAATGCAGTCCAATATTCCATAGTTCCATTATTCCATCATTCCCTCCCAGATCACTCTTTCTTCGCCTCATATTTCGAGGGACACTTGGTCATGATCTGCGTGGCGTTGAATGTGCCACTTTCGTATTTGCCCTCGACGACGACTGATAATCCTTCTTGAAATGTATCAGGAGCAACCCCATTGTGTCGGACGTTCAGTACATTTTTCCCATCGGTCAATTGAAAGGTTAACAATAAATTCGGCGCATCCCACTTAATTGAGCCGGGGACCACATCGCCATTGATTCGAACTCCTTTTCCATTCATCTGATCGATCTGGGATAAGAATTCATCGACGGTTAAAAAATAAACTGACGAATCTTTCATGCCGGACCAGAATAAATAGGCGACCACAATTAATATAATTAGTCCACCGATGATTAATTTTCTATTCATGATTTTTTTCTTCCTCCAGTGATTCAAAGCTTGGTTAAGAACGGAAGATAAAATAAACCGCTCCCAGGATACATAAGCCAGCCCAGATATAATCCTGTTTCAACGGCTGGCGCATATAATACGTTACAAAAGGAATAAAAACGGACAGGGCAATTACCTCTTGCAGTATTTTTAGCTTGGGCAAGCTCAATTCAGTGTAGCCAATTCGATTGGCTGGCACCTGGATCAAATATTCGAACAGCGCAATGCCCCAACTTGCTAAAGCAGCGATGTACCATCTCTTGTCATTAAGATTTTTTAAATGCGAGTACCACGCAAACGTCATAAAAATATTTGATAATGTAAGCAACACGGTCGTCTTCAAAACAATCGACATGAGATCCTCGTGAACAATAAATTTCCTGTTTCAAAATATGCCTTATCCTACGTCGGAATCTTAGAAACTTTTTCGAGAGCTACTTGTTAATCTATTAATCTTTAGATTTTTTCATTGTCAAAAAGATTCGGAATTTATTTGATAATATCCGTTCCCATAAATTCTCTCAAAACCCGAGGCACCATAATCGATCCTTCATCGGTCTGATAATTTTCCAGAATCGCGATCACCGTTCTCGGCAAAGCTAAACCCGATCCATTGAGTGTGTGGATATATTCTGGCTTCGCCGAAGCATCTCGCTTAAATCGAATGTTGGCGCGGCGAGCCTGAAAATCTTCAAAATTACTGCATGACGAAACCTCCAGCCATTTGCCCAGGCCATCAGCCCAAACTTCGATGTCATAACATTTGGCGGCAGAAAAGCTCAGATCGCCAGTGGAAAGGGCGAGCACTCGATAGGGCAATTCCAGCAATTGTAGCACCTCTTCGGCGTTTTGCAGCAGCGTTTCCAATTCATCATAAGAAGTTTCTGGTTTCACGAACTTCACCATTTCGACTTTATCGAACTGGTGAACGCGAACCAATCCCCTCGTATCTTTGCCATACGTTCCAGCCTCGCGACGAAAGCAGGGGGTGTAAGCCGTATAATAAATCGGCAAATCTTCGCCTTTCAAAAGCTGATCTCGTAACAGATTGGTTACTGGTACTTCGGCAGTTGGAATTAAAAAGAGATCATCGACCGAAGTGACATACATATCGTCTTCCAATTTTGGCAATTGTCCAGTGGCAAACATGCTTTCACGATTAACGATGAACGGCGGATATACTTCAGTATAACCATGTTTTTTAATATGAAGATCGAGCATAAAAGCGATTAATGCCCGTTGCAGCCTGGCGCCCAAGCCTTTATAGTTGATAAAAAAAGAGCCAGCCAAACGAGATCCCCCAGCGAAATCGATGATGCCTAAGTTCTCGCCCACTTCCCAGTGGGGCTTCGGCTTATAATCCTTCGGTGGCAGCTCACCCCAACGCTTAATTTCAAGATTCGCCGACGCATCTTTTCCGATTGGAACTGAATCATGGGGAATGTTGGGAATCCGAATTAATATTTCATAAATGTCCTGATCTAAAGATTTAATCTTTTCATCTAATTGCTTAATTCGGTCCGAGACATTTTTCATTTCACTGATGAATTTAGAAGCATCCTGATTTTGCTTTTTCATCCGGCCGATGTCTTCAGAGACTTTATTGCGCTGATGCTTCAGCTCTTCGACTTCGGTCAGCATCTTTCGTCTGTCATTATCCAGCGCAAGCAAACGATCGATATCCGCATGATCGTTTTTTAGCTCAATGGCTTTTTTAACTTTTTCTACATTGTTACGAATGTATTTTAGGTCCAGCATGGCCTGTCCTCACGATGATAATAAAATTTTTTGTCCACCAAACTGAAGAATTTTCACAACTTCACCTCAGCTATAGCTGGCAAATCGTCTCTAAATTTTAATGATTCTTAAACAATAATAACCGGCTAAAAGTTCTATTTCAAAAAAGTCTGCCAAAATTGACTTCGTTCAATTCTTAATTCTAAAATCTAAAATCAAATAATCATCTTCCCTTTCCCCGCAGCATCACATAAAATGTGTTCAGCAAGATTTTTAAATCCATCCGCAGCGAAACGTTTTCAATGTAGAACAGATCATATTCCAATTTCTTTTTGACGCTGTCAAGAGTAATATCGTAACCCGCTTTGATTTGCGCCCAGCCGGTGATACCCGGCTTCATTCTTAATCTTCGGGTGTAAAGGGGAATTTCGCGCCTCAATTTATCCACAAAGAACGGACGTTCCGGTCGAGGACCAACCAGGCTCATATCGTTCATCAATACATTATAAAACTGGGGTATTTCATCGATCCTCAATTTACGAATGATTTTGCCGACGAATGTCACCCTCGGATCTCGCTCACCAGCCCAGACTGGTCCAGTCTTTTTTTCGGCATCCTGAACCATCGAGCGAAACTTGTAAATTGTAAAATTTTTGCTGTCTTTCCCAACTCGTTTCTGGCTGAACAGGATCGGTCCTTGTGATTCTATTTTGATGAAGATCGCCACCAGAATCCATATTGGCAGAAATCCGATCAAGACAAAAATGGCGATGGCGACATCGATGATCCTTTTAATTCGCTGTTCCCAGGGTGGCATCATCTGCGGCAAAATTTCAATCAGCGGGAATGCGTAAATCTGATTGGTTCGCCCATAACCCATCACAATATCGTACAGATCCGGCACGATTTTCAGATTCACCAGCAACGAATCACAACGGGAAATGATATCGATAACTTCTTTCGAAGAACTTTTTTTTACAGCGATAATAATCTCTTCGATTTGATATTGTTCAACCACGCGAGCAATATCTTTGTAATAGCCTAATACGTTTGCGTTTTGATACTTCTCTGTCAAATTTTTCCGAGAAGGAGAAATGAATCCGATCACATCGTAACCCAGTCCTGGGTATTGTTTTATTTTATTGTAAAGCTCGTGCGCTTTTTCATTCCAGCCAATAATCAGGGTTTTTCTTCTGCCCAAGCCATGTTCGAGCAATTTTCGTTGCAGAGTTCTCAGCAAAATTCTGCTCGAGCTAACAAAAAAAACCAGCATGAGCCAATAAGAAATAATGATGATTCTGCCAACTGAAGGCGTTGACTGCAAATCAATTCGAACATCAAATGTAAGTAAGAATAAAATGAAAACGCCAATTGATACCGTTTTTAACACGGTGACAAATTCATCAAAACGGGATTGCGCATACCAGGATTTGTATAGACCGAAGAAAAAAAACATGAAAAACCAATATAAAAACAGGATAGCTGCCAGAATACAATTATTGAGGAATCCCGATTCGGTATAACAATTCAAAAATTGTCGCAGAAAAATCCAGCAGATATAAGTCAGGCTGATAGCGAGAAAGTCGCTGACCAGTAGAAAGCTTTTTTCAATGGCTTTAGGCATCGATTGTTTTTTTTGTTCTGATGGGATTCCAGGTGATAACATTTTTTCGTTTGAATAAAACAGTGATAACTGCTTCAAACGAAGCGATGTTCACCAGACAAAAATAGAACGGCGTGTAAAACACGACACTGTGCCAGCTATTTTTTTCCAGCACATATCCCAGCAACGCTGTCAGATAAAAGATGATTTGTAATCCGAAACTTATCTGAAAGAATAGTTTATCTAACAAAAAAATATTTACTACAAAAATGATCACGAGATAGAAGGGTATCAGCCATCTCAATATCTTATGCGAAATCAACTGAAAGCTGAGCAACGGATATTTTGAGGGATTAAGAAACGATTTGAAATACATCAGCGAATAAAGGCTTCTGTTAATGATTCTCTTCTTTCGATGGTATTCCTCAATAAAATTAGTGGTTGACTGTTCGAATGAATAAGCATAAGGCTCATAGACGACGCGATACCCCTGCTCAATAATTTTAAACGGCTCGATAAAATCGCTGATGATTTCGTCGGCTAAAGTAACAAATAATTCTTTTCGAACCGCATAGATCGAGCCATTGGCACCAAGGATGGACGCGGCCCGATCCTCCTTACGTTTGATGAACTTTTCATAATCCCAATATACGCTTTCAGCATCGCCGATGAGACTTTCATTTTCATTAAAATAGATCAACTCGCCACAAACACAGCCCACCGATGGGTCGTTAAAATTTCTCACGATCTTACGAATGGCATCTTGTCGATAAAAGGCATTGGCGTCCGAAAATACAATAATCTCACCAGTTGCCTCAGCAACGGCCATATTTTGGCCGGCAGTTTTACCCCTTCGTTCTGTTAATTGTAATAATTTTATACCATCTTTTTCAAATTTTGAAATGATATCGCTCGTTTGATCCGTTGAAGCGTCGGAGAAGATGATCATTTCTAATCTGTGCCTGGGATAATCGAGTGACAGACAGTTCTTGATTTTCTCCTCAATCACTTCTTCTTCGTTATAGGCAGAAATAACCAAACTGACTGTCGGCTCGAAATTATCATCCTTTTTAACTGTTTTCTGATTGATTGCCGCCACTATATAAATGATCAAAGGATAGCCGATATAGACATAGAAAATAATAAAACAGAAGAAGTAAAAAATTATTTCGAACATAAAGGATCCGCTTACTCGACCTTACGATAAAAAAGATGGAAAAATAAGCTGCTATTTTGTCGCATTGGATATTGATATGCCATGCTTATTTGGAACATGTTATCTTGCTAATTATTTTACTGTGTGCTTGAAAATATCGTTCCCTGTTCGAGAATCTTCACAATTCGCTGCGCTGCATGTCCATCCCACAACGGCGGCACGCCCCCTTTTTTTGAATGTCCATTAAGAATTTTAACGCTCTCATTCACGATCTTTTGCGTGTCCATTCCGACCATCACATTGGAACCCAATTCCACGGTCACCGGGCGCTCGGTGTTTTGTCGCAGCGTTAGACAGGGAATCCCCAAAACTGTTGTTTCCTCCTGAATTCCACCCGAATCGGTCAATAGAAATCTGGCATTTTTCATCAGATGCAAAAAATCCAGATAACCCAGTGGCTCTATCAAATTAAAATTCTTCATTGCTCTGATTCGATCATCGAATTGGAATTGAGCCAACATTTTTCTGGAACGAGGATGAATGGGAAAAATAATTGGAATTCGCTGCTCAATCTGTTCCAGTGCTGTGAGAATGCGATCAAAAATTTCCTGATTATCAACATTGCTGGGGCGATGCAGCGTGAGCAAAGCGTACTTCTGATGATCCAGCTTTAAATGGGTCAAAATGCGTGATGTCGTTGCTTTATCGAGATGATCCAACAGCGAATCGATCATGACGTTGCCGACAAAATGAATCTTCCCGGCTGTTATTCCTTCTTTAAGCAGATTCTGTCGCCCACTTTCCTCAGTGACAAATAAAAAATTAGACAGCGCATCAGTGACCACACGATTAATTTCTTCGGGCATCGTGCGATCAAAACTCCGCAAACCAGCTTCCACGTGGGCTATCGGCACATGTAGTTTTGAAGCAACCAGTGCGGCTGCCAGCGTGGAATTTACGTCACCAACGACCAGCACCAGATCGGGTTGATCTTTGAGCATTATCTTTTCCAGTTCGATCATGATAGCGCTGGTTTGCTGAGCATGACTTCCTGAGCCAACACCAAGATAGACATCTGGCTCAGGTAATTCTAAATCCTCAAAAAATATATGAGACATCTTTTCGTCATAATGCTGTCCAGTATGTACCAGGATCGGCTCGATTCGATCTGATGATTTCATGAGTCGGTGGATCGGCGCAATTTTCATAAAATTCGGCCGTGCGCCGACGACATTCAAAATTTTTGTTTTCTTGAACTGCGTTTCCATGATGCCGGCTTTTTTAAAATAAAATCACTAATTACACGAATTGTACTTACCTTCAAATCGTGTAATTAGTGTCATTTGTGATGAACAATTTTGCTCTTCGATGTTTTAAAATACTAAGAGTCTTTATCATCTTAATCCCGGGCATAAATATCGCTATAAAATCCCCGACCTGATCCCAATTTCACAATTTTATGCAAATCATTCTTGATGTTTTTGGTTAGGTTTCGAGTATCGACTACAGTCTTCGAATGCTTCACGATGAATTCAGCATCAAAGCTGTCATGATCAGCAGTAATCACTACCACATCCTGAGATTGTAGCAACTCCTTGGTTAGTGGTTGGGATTTATAAATTGTTCCCGCTATTTTGATTTCTGGGACATAGGGATCGTTATAGCTTAGCGCTTTCACGCCTCGCTGCAGCAATAATTCCATGACCTTAATAGCGGGAGAATTCCGTGTATCATCGACATTCTTTTTGAATGACACTCCCAGCATCAATACTTTGCCCTTCCGAATTGAGGAATCAACATTGCCTAATGCACGACGAATATTTCCGATTACATAAAATGGCATTTCTTCATTGGTCTCAGCCGCTAATTCAATGAACTTGGTATGAAAATCGAATTCCCGTGCTTTCCAGGCTAAATAATATGGATCAACTAAAATACAATGTCCGCCGATGCCCGGACCAGGATAGAACGGCATGAAACCAAACGGTTTGGTAGCCGCAGCGTCGATCACTTCCCAGATATCCACGCCTCCCATCCGATCACAAAGCTGTGCCATTTCATTAACCAGAGCAATATTCACACTGCGGAAAATGTTCTCCAGCAATTTTTCCATCTCTGCCACCCGAGGACTGGACACGACATGGACATTCTCTACAATCTGCTTAATGGCAGCTGTTGCCACCTCAGTGCACTTGGATGTAACACCGCCCACCACAATCGGCGTAGTTTCGGTAGTAAACTTTTTATTGCCGGGATCGATTCGTTCGGGCGAAAAGGCAAGGTAGAAATCTTTACCAACCTTCAAATCCGTTTCCTCTAAAATCGGCTGCACCTCGCGCTCTGTTGTCTCGGGGTAGGTTGTGCTTTTCACTATAATTAACTGCTCTTCGCGCAATCCCTTAGCGATCTCTCTGGCAGCGTTATGAATATAGCTATTGTCAGGATCCTTGTTGGGTGTAAATGGCGTCGGCACACAGATATAAATAACATCCAGATCCGAAACCTGATTGTAATTGATCGCGGCAGTGAACTTTTTGTCTTTGATCGCTTTGACAAACTTGTCAATCTCGACATCATCAATATAGTTTTCACATCGGTCGATTTTTTCTTTTTTTCGTTTATCGATGTCAATTCCTACCACCGTGAATCCTTTATGAGCATATTCCACCGCCAGGGGGAGTCCCACATAACCCAGCCCAATGATTCCTATTTTGGCACTTTTGTCATTGATTTTTTCTAATAATCCCATACGCACTCCATCGTTATGTTAATAAATTAATTAAGCTTTTATTCAATAATTATTATTTTTAGCAAAGGCATCTGATGTCAGCAACTGGAATGAAGGAACACTAGAAGACAGTTTATGATTTTAAGATAAGCAAACCGTATTTCTAATTCGATTTTTTAAATTTCCAACTTAGTTAACCAGCCACCTAATTATACCTGATCGCCAAGTTCACCAGCTTAAATTCCATAATGTTTTTTATAATATTCCAGATACTCCCCGCTCTTGATCTTTTCCCACCAGGGGCGATTATTTTTGTACCATTCAATTGTTAAATTTAGGGCTTCATCGAAGGGATGCTTCGGCGCCCAGCCTAACTTAGCTAATTTGGAACAATTCAGTGAATAGCGTCGATCATGACCAGGACGATCCTTTACATATTTGATGAGTTCGATTGTTTTGCCCAGTTGCTTTAAAATTTTATGAGTAATTTCGAGGTTATTTCGCTCATTATTCCCACCTATATTATACACATCCCCAGCATCACCAGAATATAATATAAAATCAATCGCATCACAGTGATCTGCAACAAAAATCCAGTCGCGAATGTTCAGACCATCTCCATAAAGCGGGAGTTTTTGGTCTTCGATGGCATTGGTGATGAACAGGGGAATTAATTTTTCTGGATATTGATAAGGACCGAAATTATTCGAACATCGGGTGATGATCACCGGCAAATCATACGTTTTAAAATAAGAATAAGCGAGACGATCCGCCCCAGCTTTGGAGGCTGAATAAGGGCTGGAGGGCATCAAAGGATCAGTCTCTCGGAAGGCACCATCTTCGATGCTACCGTAAACCTCATCGGTGCTGATCTGGATAAATTTCTTAATCGAAAATTTGCGGGCACTTTCCAGCAATACAAATGTCCCATAAATGTCGGTCTTAATAAAATCATCCGGCGACCCGATCGAACGATCCACATGACTCTCTGCGGCAAAATTGATGACGTAGTCGCAGCCGTTCATCAGGTCCTCCACTATTTTTCGATCACAAATATCGCCTTTGACAAATTTGTAATTCGATCGTGTTTCAATATCTTTCAAATTATCGAGATTCCCTGCATAAGTAAGCTTGTCCAGATTGGTAATTTTAACATCCTTATATTTGCTAAATAAGTAGTGAATGAAATTGCTACCAATAAAACCAGCGCCGCCAGTAACAAGATAATGCCGCATATCTAAATCCTTTTAGATTCGTTTTGAAACGTTTCTCATCAGGAATAATCAGAACATCCCTTCAATTCACAAAAAATAGGGCAAAATTTACAAAATTCTTAGGTAAAAGTCAATGTTTTAATATGGAATTATTCGATAATCAAAAATAAAAATATTCTCTTTTTCAAAAGAGTTGCTTGGTACAATAGTCCACTGTGAAAATCCTGGCACCTCGAATGTCGATAATCTAATGAATTTTGGGAAGCGAGATTGATATGTTTCGCGGAATCCTCGCTTTAAGCTAAGCAGAGACGGTGTGATGAGGTGATTTGCTTTACAAGAGCTGTTTTCCCCTCTTTCTGGTTAATCGAAAAAAATAAAATCTTGTTTTTGAAAAAAAATGAATTATATTGATAAGGAACAGAAATTAAATCACTGAATAGTTTCAATTCAAAAATGTAAAAATAATACGGAGGGTGATTGATGAACAAAGCATTATTTTTAATTCTGTTTTTTTGGCTTTCTATTTCGGTTCTTTCTGCCCAGACCTCTAATTTTAATGGTCTTAATTTGAATATGGGCAATCTTCCCACCTTATCGAAAGCGCTGACCCGCTCCATTAGTCCGGAAAACTTCACTGGCGAAAAGGGCAAAGCTGGCATGTCCGTCGATGGGCTGGCGAAGAATGCGGCTCGTGACCTGGGGCAGGGCTGGAAAGTCTCGCCCTATATTTTTATTGAGCCGAAACAAACTTTTGTGCTGGCTGACATTCAAGGCGCTGGTGCTATCCAGCAAATCTGGATGACGCCGGCAGGTAACTGGCGCTTTTCAATTATTCGATTTTACTGGGATGGCGAAAAAGAACCTTCGGTGGAAGTGCCGGTCGGCGATTTCTTCGCTTGCGGCTGGGGCAAGTTTGCCCAGGTTAGCTCGTTGCCGATCTGTGTCAATCCTGGCAGCGCCTTCAATTGCTATTGGGTCATGCCGTTCCGAAAATCCTGCAAAATTACAATGGAAAATCTGGACGACAGCAGGATGACGCTTTATTATCAAATCAATTACACATTAACAGAAGTGCCAGAGGATGCTGCCTATTTTCACGCCCAATTTCGACGAGTTAATCCGGTTCGTTATAAAGATATTTTTACAATTCTCGACGGAGTAAAAGGCTGGGGACATTATGTCGGTACTTATATGTGCTGGGGATCTAATAATAATGGCTGGTGGGGCGAAGGCGAGATCAAATTTTTTATCGATGGCGATAAGGATTTCCCTACTATTTGCGGAACCGGAACTGAAGATTATTTCTGCGGCTCTTATGGCTTCGTGGCTGATAACCAATATAAAGAGTACACCACACCTTATGCGGGAATGCCGCAGGTATTGAAACCCGATGGCCTCTGGAATTCACAACAACGTTTCGGTTTGTATCGCTGGCATATAATGGACCCGATTCGCTTTGAAAAGGATTTGAAAGTAACGATTCAGGCGTTGGGCTGGATATCTGGTGGCAGATATTTGCCATTGCAGGATGATATTTCATCGGTGGCGTTCTGGTATCAAAAGGAGCCTCACGCGGTGTTTCCGAAATTGCCGGATAGGGATTATCTGGAAATTAAGTAGCTTGTAGCAAAATATATGGTTCATGGCAAGTTTTGTGGCAGTTGTTTAAATTAGCTGCTACGAAAAACAGCTAACCTGTCGCTTAATAAAACTCTCACGAAGTTGTAGATTCAATTTTGTGAGAGTTCTTTATCCTTGAAAGATTTTGCTTTCTCACAAAGATTAAACAAAGAGCTTACTAATACATTTCTTTTTCAAAAATCTGTTTGATCTTTCCTAAATCTGACGTGACTCCCAGCGTTACCATCAGCTTTATTCGTGCCTTTTGTCCGGATAGATCGCCCCCATAAATGATCCCAGCTTCATGCAGTTTTTTCCCGCCGCCGGTTCCGCCATAAATTCCCAGCACTCGCCCTTTAAAGCATCGCGAGGTAATGACCACTGGAATATTCTGATGAATGGCTCGTAATACCTGTTCGGTAGCCGATGAAGGAATATTGCCCCGTCCTAATCCTTCTATAACAATGCCTTTCACCTGGTTATCAACTGCGTAGCCGACGAGTCGCCCATCGTCTCCTGCCGTCATTTTGAACAATTGCACATCTGGTTCAATTCGTTCCGCGGGAATCGCTTCTCGAATCAATGATTTTCGAAAAATAATCACCCGATCCTCATCGACAATCCCCAGCAATCCGTACCCCGGCGATTCAAATGTAGCGACATTGCTGGTGTAGGTTTTTCTTACCTCTCTGGCTGCATGGATTTCCTCATTCATAACTACCAGAGTACCAGCATCCGGACAGACATTAGAAGCAGCAGTTTTAACCGCAGCTAAAAGATTGGTCGGCGCATCAGTCCCTACCTCATCGAAGCTGCGCATAGCGGCAGTCAAGACTACTGGTTTACAATGCTCGACCAATAGATCGATCATGTAGGCGGTCTCTTCGAGGGTATCGGTGCCGTGCGTAATAATGATGCCATCGATTTCTTTCCGACTGATATGGCTTGTCACCAATCTGGCAAGGCGAAACATCAGTTCCGGCGTCATATCGGAGCTGTCAATATTGGAGAATTCAATCCATTCGGTCTGAGCGAGCCGTTCGATTTCAGGAACCGAGCTTAAAAATTCTTTGCCGTTTTTGGCAGGAGCGATTGTTTGTGTGGCTGCGTCCCGTTTCATCGCAATGGTTCCGCCCGTAGTAATTATCAGGAGTTTTTTCATCATCAATTTAATTGGTTTTGCAGAAACATGAATTATAGAATGGGACATCCCAGCAAAATTTTTCAGTTCGATTTATAATTGTAATCTCATCAGTTAACCACCAGCCGAAACGCTGGCTTATCTTTTAGTGTTCTCCATTACTCCCATCATCAAAAAGAAAATTTTTTTGATTCAATAAAATCATTCAACTAAGGCTATCATCAAATGATTAAAAGGAACTGGCAAATCAAATATGAGTAAAATATTCAACAAAATCAAGCTGAAAATTGATGAGGAGTTTAAATCATGCAACGCAGATTGAAACTAGTTTCTGTTTTTCTTTTATCATTTTTAAAAATTTCCCCTTTGCACAGTCAAGGTTTTGGTGATGAAAAATTTATGACAGTTTCCGGCAAAGCAACGTCAGGACTAGCAACGCCCGGAGCGACGATTGATCTGCTGATCAAAGCGGAGATCGTTCCTGAATTCCACATCAATTCCAATCAACCATCTGAAGAATATTTAATCCCCACGGTTCTCAAATTTGAGCCATTCGAATATGCTTCTTTTGGAGACATCATTTATCCTGAGCCTGAAATGGCGACTTTCTCATTTTCAGAGGAAGCGCTTTCGGTTTATCAAGGCGAGATCACCTTTTCCGTCAGTTTAAAATTATCCCCAAAATTTCCAATTGGAAAAAGTATGGTCAAAGGAATTTTGAGCTTCCAGGCGTGTAATGACCAGAACTGTTTTGCTCCGACCGAGGAAAAATTTGAAATTGCCGTTGAAGTCGTGGCAGCCCAAGCTACTCCAGTTGACATGAAAAAAAATGTTTCAAAGCCTGATGTTCAAGGTGCTAAAGATACAAAACCAGAAACAACGATAGCAGAGTTTGCTGAAGATTCTGCTGCACAATTTTCTCAACAAAAAGAATCGACTGAAAGAGAAACTTCTGCGGTTCGATTTACTGCTGATGAATTGAAAGCAAAAAAAATCATCGAAAAAGGTTTGCCTTACGCTATAATTGCATTCTTTATTTTTGGCCTGGCATTGAATTTAACTCCGTGTGTTTATCCGGTGATTCCGCTCACTGTCGGATATTTCGGTGGCCAAAGCGGGAGAAGCAAAGGCTCCAGCTTTATGATGGCGTTATTTTATGTGTTAGGAATTGCTATCATTTTCGCCACTCTGGGGCTAATCTCGGGATTAGCGGGAAAGCAGTGGGGATTTTTGTTTCAGAATCCCTGGTTTGTGATCGTTGTAACAACGATCATTCTAGCAATGGCTGCGAGCATGTTCGGTGCCTTTGAAATTACCGTTCCCGCCTGGCTGACTGCTTCGCTAGGAAAATCACGAGAAGGTACGGTTGGCGCGTTGGTGATGGGGTTGACTGTCGGTGTGGTTATCGCCCCATGCGCTGCCGGAATAATAATTGGACTGGTTGGCTTGGTTGCCAAATCAGGCATCGCAGCAAAAGGCACCCTGCTGTTTTTTGTGATGGGACTCGGTCTCGGATTACCATATCTCATTCTGGCAACTTTTTCTGGTTTGATAAGTGAGCTTCCCAAATCCGGAACGTGGATGGTCTGGATTCGAAAATTTTTTGGAGTATTGTTGATAGGCGTAGCCCTTTATTTCTTCCTGCCCCAGGCAAAACATATTTACGATCAGCAGGGATTTTTCTTTGGATTGCTGGCAATATTCGGGGGCTTGTTATTAGGTTTTCTGGATCATGATCCCAATTATAAAAAAGGCTTTAAAATTTTCAGAGGAATATTCGGTGTATTGATGATGATTCTCGGCGTTCTGTGGGTAAATAAAGCCATTCAAGCCAAGCCGTCGGATTTGAGTTGGATCCATTATCAAAATGAAACACTGGCAGAAATAAAAGAGGAAGGCAAACCAATGTTTATTGATTTTTATGCTGATTGGTGCGCCCCCTGCAAAGAAATGGATCGGACGACTTTCAGAGATGAGCGGGTGATTGAGATCTCAAAACAAATAACTATGATTAAAGTGGATTGCACCGCGCCGAATGAAGGTATCAAAAATCTTATGAGTCAATTTAATGTAACCGGAATGCCAACGCTGGTGTTCATTGATAAAAACGGAAAAGAAGTTCTGGAGATGCGAGAGATTGGCTACCTGGGGGCGGATGAATTTCTGGATAAGTTGAATCGGCTATTGGAGTGACCGCGATAAATTCAACCTGAATTTCTAAAATGAAAATATTTAATCATTTCAAATTTAAACGTTTACTTTGGAGTGCATCCCGACATGTCGGGATGCACTGAATTGACACAGTCAATTCACTCCATATCATATCTTTAAAATGATAGAAAGTTACTCTCCCTAGCTCGATTTCAATTTAGATTTTTAGGTTCAAATCAAAAAAGCTAAATAACTTTTTTTCCATTTGAACGAAGAGTAGAAGAATTTATGCCGAATAAATTTAGATTAAAATATTTTCTCCTTCTTTGTCGTCCATTGAATGTAGTTATCGGAATGGTCTCGATTTTTATTGGAGCATTCATCACAGGGACAATTAATCCTTTCTTGAACGTCATTTTCGCTTGTTTGAGCGGCGGATTCATTGCAGCAGCGGCAAATGTTATCAATGATTATTATGATGTTGAAATCGATAAAATCAATAAACCCTATCGTCCCATCGCCGCTGGAATCATTACGCCTCAGCAAGGTTTTGTTTATTCGATGATATTGTTTGTGCCTGGCATCGTGCTGGGCTACCTCATCAATTGGCCAGCTTTTTTCGTCAGCCTTTTTTCATCCATCCTGTTATTCGTTTATAGTTATCGCCTTAAACGCACTGTATTATGGGGCAATTTATCCGTCAGCTTGATTACAGCGCTAGCGTTTATTTATGGGGGACTCGCCGTCAATCGATTAGGTTTGGCGCTGATCCCGGCGATTTTTTCCTTCTTTTATCACCTGGGACGTGAGATCATTAAAGATGTAGAAGATGTCGAGGGAGATCGCGCCGACAAAATTAAAACCTTGCCGATTCAATATGGGGCAAGACCCGCGCTAATTATCGCCACCGGGATTTACATCTTTCTGATTCTGTTGACAACAATTCCCTACTTTCTCAAAATATTTGGAATATATTATCTCATCACCGTGCTTCTCATCGTTGACGGAATTATTGGCTATGTTCTTTTTTCTTTATGGAAAAATCCAGCGCCCCAAAATCTATCGCGGTTAAGTATGATCTTAAAATTGAATATGTTTGCAGGACTTTTGGCGATCTATCTTGGAAAATTTTAACTGAAGAAGTTAATTCAAAAATGTTTTGGCTTCAATTTTTTTTATTTTTTCCTGGTGTTCTTTATGTTTTCTTGTGTATTCTGACGAATCCACTCCTTTTTCTTGAGCAATTCTAATCTCGTTTTCTAAGTTCGATAAAATATTTTCCAGACGACGTTTTTTCAAACGGACTAAACAATCTTCGACATGTTTTTGAATATTCGTGTCTTCCCCATATCTTGTGCTCATTAGCTTTGCGATGCGCGAGGAAATCTGAGGTTCAGTTATGTTTTCGAGAATTACTTGTGGAGAAAGCTTGTCATTTGACTGATAGAGATGAAAGATAATTTCAAATATTTTTTTTATTTCTGCATCAAATATTTCATCAAGCTCTAGATGTTTTGTCAATAATGAAATCCATTGTGTATCCTGCATTACCAACCGCACCAAATCTTCTTCAGCGATATCATAATTTGATTTCGGTTTGATTCTTGTTCTCTCTCTGCCCGCATCTGCCGGCTCGGCTTTTACGGGATAGTGCTGCCCATTCTTTTTAATATAATGCAATCGATCCATCAACGAACGTTCATCGAGCGCAAAATGCTCGGCCACTTCTTTGAGCGCCAGGTTTTGTTTAATGCTATCTTTTATTCGCACAATCGATTCAAGCAGCGAATTGATTAGCTGCGATTTTCCTGATGTTGAAGAAACATCCAATTTTTGAGATAATGTATCGATTTTAAATTTAATAATAGACTTTGCATGGGAGAGTGCCTGCTTAAAATAATCGACTCCACGTTCTCGCACATAGCTATCGGGATCATGGCCAGATGGTAAAGGTACAATTTTCACTTCCAGCCCTTCATCGAGAAAAACATCGGCGCCACGCATGGCAGCAGTAGAACCGGCCGAATCGGCATCGTATAAAAGGATCACATTTTCAGTAAACCGCCTAACCAGCTTCGCCTGCGCCGTCGTCAAAGCTGTGCCGGACGTGGCAACGACGTTGCGGACTCCAGCCTGGAATACGCTGATTAAATCAAAATAGCCCTCGACAAAGATCGCCTGATCCTGTTGTTTGATCGCATCGCGGCTTTGATATAATCCAAACAAAATTTGCCCTTTCTGATAGATCGGCGTCTCTGGTGAATTGATATATTTGGGTGAGTCATCATCAACCATTTTTCTGGCGCCAAAGGCAAGCACTTTTTTGTACAGATCGATAATCGGGATCATAAAGCGGCCCCGAAACCGGTCATAATACCCGCCGCCATCCCTTTTAATGATAAGCCCGGCTTTGAGCAAAACATCGGTGGAGACCGAATCTTTATTCGCCTGCTTTATCAACCCATCCCAATCCGGCAAAGAGTAACCCAGTCCAAAAGTTTTGATCATCTCCCGACTGATTCCTCGTCCCTGTACATATTGGAGGGCATTTTTTCCCGCCGGCGATAACAAATTTTTATAGAAAAAATTAGCCGCCCACCGATGAACAAAATACAGTGCTTCTTTCTCTTTCTCCAATCGATCATCCACTTGAGTCCTCGGCAAAGCAATTCCAGCCTTTTCCGCCAGAAATTCCACCGCTTCGATGAACGACATTTTTTCCATTTCCATTATAAAATTGAAAACATTGCCACCTTTCTGGCAGCCGAAACAGTAATAAAGTTGAGTATTGGGATTTACATGAAACGACGGTGAAGAATCGGTGTGAAACGGACATAGTCCCTGATAACCTTTTCCCGATTTTTTCAAGGTCAGATAATTGGAAATCAATGCTACAATATCAGAAGCGTCCCGAACCTGAGCGATTTTTTCGTTTGGAATTTTATAGCTCATACGATATAAATTTTATCAATAAATCTGATTTTTAAAAATCCCGGCTAATAATAGATAATTTAGATTTAAAAATCAAGTATAAAATGGGCGAGCAAATTGATCACAACAAAACGAAAGCTGAGACGAGCAAAGCCCGCAATTGCTGCTTATGGTCTTGGTGAAATTGTATTTACGATTTGAGGATTATATTTTTTTTTATAAAGCATCATTCCCGATAAAACTTCATCGATACGATCGCACCCAATGAATCACGCTTGAGATTATTTTGATTGCCGGTAGGTTGCTGTTGACCATAATTTCCGCAACATTCGACCTCTGTTGATTTAAAAGAATAGCCCAATCCAAGGGTCAAAATTTGCTTTTTATTGGCGGGCAAAAATTCGCTGAAAGATAATAACGTCGGATTAATTTCATTCGTCTGAAAAATATAGCCAGCTCTAATTTGCCAATTTTCCATAATCGTGAGCTCAGCACCGATTTTCATAATATCGACATTCATATTCCCAGCGCCAAACATTCGGCTGACATAATCTTCTTTTGTCTTTTCGATCAAACGGCGATGGTATTCTACGCCTAAAATAAATGGCAAAGAATTTGGAGTATAAGCGACTCCAATCCCTATTTGATTGCCGGTGACGCGGTCATCGCCTAATAATAAATCAAAATCAGGATGAATCGCCCAATCGCTGCAAAAAATGTGATCCAGCGAAAATCCCAATCGAAATGGCACAGCGGGAATTGCCAGCCGATTTTTCCAGTGGATTTCATAGCTTTGCAATTGCCAAGTTCCATCCTTGACTGGCCTTACTCGATTCTCGGTTGCGTCCACATTTTGCGTCTGATAATAAAATAGTAATGCCGATTCAAAAAATGCAAACGGCTGGAAACAGGATTGTAATCCCCATCGGAGCCATTCCGTTTTGGTGAATTGTTCCATCCCACCAATTCGTTCGACGCCAATATTTTCCCCTCTGAATTTTGTGATGATTATGGTCCGCAGTTCATTGTCGTTTGGCGGCACGACTTCAGTGAATTCCTGAACATGATTATAATTTAATGTCGAACCAATTGAAAGGCGATCGGAAGTTCGATAAACAATTCCAGTTCCGATCCCGATATTTCGATAAATTATTCGTGGCTCGGGAAAGTCATCTTTCAAGCCAGTTTCGATTTGATAGTCCAACGAAGCGCCCCAGAATAGCCGCTGATTATAAACATGGCGACTGTACAGTGCAGAAACCATTGGTCCCCAATAGTGAATATTGCCAGTGGTCTTGTCGGCAAGACGAAACGGATGTTCGGCATAAGGGTCGCGATTGATCGCCTGATAAACGTCATTTAAAATTAGGTCATGATAATCAACCGAACCGCGAAAGGCTTGATTTATATCGAGGACTTTTACTCCTTCAAAAGCGATATGGCAATCATTCGATCTTTCAGGTTCATAAATTCTTTTGAATTTGCCCGAAAAATTATCGGTCTGGAAAAAAGGACGCAGCCAGGATCGCTGTTGATCCAACATCAGTCCGGCAGGATTCAATCCGAAATCATACAGATTGAGTTGGTTATCCTGACTTTCAATAATGAGGGTCATTTGTCCCATCGCTGCAATTTTCGAATCCAGAGTCTGAGCAATCGCAGCATATGAAAAAAGCAAAATCGAATAGATTATATTTTTAAGTAATAGATGACTTTTCATCATTCATTTCGATTAATTTAAATAAACATCGCTTCCTTCTCAAATTGCCGAAAGTCTGGTTTTCCCAGCGTGAAGTTGTTTTGAATATATCGAGAAATCAGTTACAAAGCAAGCTGAAAATTTATAATGATGAATATTGGCCATAGCGTCCACTTCGATGCATTATTGGGGATGAAAAATAGGAGGCTAAAATTGAATCAGGTCAATATGAAATTTTGATTCAGTTGAAAATATGGTGAAATAACCAAATCACTGTGGGATTTGCCGAAGCAATTTATTTATCATGTTACACTATCTTATTAATGAAAATCGGTAACATATTAAGATTTCAAGCAATAAATGGTTATTCTAATTTTGGCACATTGCTTGTATAATGTTATTTAAAATTTTTAATTATTTTATTATTTCCAGATGAAAATGAATAACACTCTCAAAAACAGCCGCGTAAAAGACGATTTAAAATGTATTCGAGGGATCGGACCTTATCTTGAACAAAGGCTCAATGAAATCGGGATAACGACCTATTCCCAGATAGCAAAATTTAATGAAGTGGAAATCAATTTTGTTTCCCAAAATATTGGACCTTTTCCCACTCGGATCAAGCGGGACAATTGGATGAAGAGCGCTAAGCAACTTTTAAATAAAAGCGATTAAATAAATAACACAAACCCAATCGGAGGGAGTCATTATGGATATCTTATTATTTTTGCTAATTGGTTTAGTAGCTGGTTGGCTGGCTGGTAAAATAATGAAAGGCCGTGGCTTTGGATTGGTTGGCAATCTAATAGTGGGCGTAATCGGTGCATTACTCGGTGGATTTCTGTTTAGGATACTGGGCATGACTACCACCAGTTTGCTTGGGTCATTGCTTACGGCAATAGTCGGTGCTATCGTACTACTGTTCATTGTAGGTCAGATCAAAAAGGTTTAAGACGGCTGCAATGAACGATCCTGTCAGCGCAAGTTTTAAGCTCGCAGGAGAGGTATAGAGAAATGTTTCCATGTGGTTAACTCCCGCAGGTTTACCTGTGATGAAATTCGGAGCCGAAGTATAATTTCCATTCCTCCTTCGGCAATATAGGAACGGAATCGAATTAACTTGCGGGAGATTTTTTTTTCTTGCAGTGAAAACAGTTTCTAAACATTTGCTTTAATAAGGGCGAGAACGTAATTGCTAAAGATCGGTAACAAAGAAATTTCTTGACAATATTTAAAAAAATTAGTATATTAATTCCGAATAAAACTGAATTGTGAAACGGTTTTATTATGTTACGCAAGGGGGTCAATGCTGACTCCGCTTCCCCATCGGTGGGGGGAAATTTTTATGCTGATTGCCACGAGGCCTACTTTCACAACTTCAGACCCTTGCTCTTCAAAGTAAATATAAGCAATTAAAAAAAATGAGGCAAAGTTTCTAGCGTGAAAAAAGGGTCAAACAGGCAATCAGACTTCTTTTCCCCCTAAGTTTCTCAGCTTGTGAAGTTTGATTGCCTGAATTTATTTCTGTCATCTCGGAAAATACACCTTTTTATAAATTTAATTACATTTTAAACCAAATCAGCTTCAAATGTTTGAGGCTGGGATTCAATATTAATCACATTAACCAAATTTAGGGAGAAAAGATGAAAACAAAAATGGGAATCACTGCATTGGCGATCATGCTAATTGCAGCCAGCTTTGCTTTTGGTCAGACCTGGGATCATACCAAAGGCATCGGCTTGACGGGTAGCGTGTTTAAATTTGTTGGCGGCGATGTGGATCGTGCTGCGCCGGGTTTTGAAGGCGGTCTGTCGTTACGATACGGTTTTAATCCTTATCTGATGTTGGATTTGAATGCCAATTACGGCAGCTTCCAGCCAACTGAAGATGGCGAGCGTTTCAAAAAAGAATCCAATTCACCTTACCAAACTTTTGTGCTTCCTATTACTTTAGATGTAAGATTGACCCCTGCTCCAGAATCTCGAATTAAGCCCTATTGGTACATCGGCGGTGGCGTTCTGTTATGGGATTTGAGCAATGTGAGCGGAACTGACAAAAGTTTCTTCAAAGATTTAGAATTGCGCTGGGGCAATAGTGTATATGGCGAAACCAAACGAGATGCCATTTACAAAACAGGATTAGGTCTGGAAACTTTTATCTCCCCGGGACTGGCGTTGGATTTACAGGCTGGAATTCTTGGCGTAGCTAATTCCAATCCTTCCGACAACGTCGGATATAGTGATGAAAATGACTTTGCAGTAACGGGTAGAGCTTCATTGTCCTATTATTTCGGTTATACCAAAGACACCGATAAGGACGGCATTGTCGATAAGAAAGATGCGGATCCACTTCATGCGGAAGATTTTGATAGTTTTCAGGATGAAGGGTCGCGCGCAAAACCGACGGATCGAGTTTGTGAGAACCAAGTAGCTTTAAAACTGAAAGACACGGGCTACCAGCCGAGAAATTAATCCTCGACAAGGCGGCAGTCGGAGGGACTGCTGCCTTTTTTATTTCTATTATTGGTATTTGTGTTTCGGTGATGAGTGAATCTTGTAGGTTAAAAAAACGATGGAATTGTTACAAATAGCTATAAAACTCAATCGGTTTAAGTTCCTCAAACTGATCCGTAACCCTAACAATGTGAGACCGGATGTCCTGACACAAATGGCATTTGGCGATATAACCTTCTGATGAAACCTGAAAATCAAATTGATCCTCAGCCAGCTTTAATAATCCTTCAACTCCCGATGTTGCCAAAATTTCGAGGATGGGACGCTCTTGAAATGGATTTCCTTTAAAAATTTTTTCCAATCGATGGGCATCGCCCAATGAAATTCCAGCGCAAAAGCTGGCAATATAATTCCCGTACGGATCGATGTGAATATGTTCCGGACTCGTAAATTCAGCTAAACAATTATTATTAAAAAATGTCTCCGCTGGTTTTTTCTGAAAGAGGTGACTTAGTTTTGAAACTGCCCTGCCGCACGGGACGAGTCCGTAATGTTCAACAAACGAATGTGCAGCCTTTTCTAGTCCGATCGTGTTTAAATAGCGATTAAATGGAATTTTCGTTTGTGGATTGTAATCTTGAAGCTGCTGGTAAAAGTAGCTGGTGTAAATCAGCACGTTATATGGCCCATAGATTTCTCGTGCGATATTGATGGCGCGATTGGTACGCTCAAAAGGAATGAATTCATTATGAAATGGCGAAACACTTATCAGGATCGCCGGCAAACCAGACTCCCGCAGCAGATTGAACTGATAGGCTGTCAAGTCATTCGTTTCACACCAATAGCCATTGGTTTCGACATACTGAAGTGGAACACCCGATTCGATACACAACTCCACTGCCCGTAGCGTTGCTTCAAAATTGAGAAATGGCTCGCCACCAGACAGATGAATTCCACGTTGATTAGGAGCGTATTTTCGGATCTGATCCAAATAACGTATCAAATCCTGTTCTAACATCCAGTCTTTCCATCGGGGCGAACTGGCATAAATACAATGCCGGCAGGAGTTGCTGCATTGATAAGATAGCATTATTCCGCCTGAGGTCAAAGGCGGAATTTGAAATTTATTCATAAGCTCTTTCTTGTTTAAAAAATCAAAAGCTCAGGTCTATAATTTGGCAATAGAGAAATATTGCTTCATCACCCAATTGCATAATTACCAATTACCCGGTTACCCAATTCCCTACTCATCCAACCTTCCTCGAAACTTCTCCATCTCGCGTCGCTCTTTTTTGGTGGGACGTCCTTTATATTTGGGTCGTTGTGATTTCGCTGCTTGATAAAACAAACTTCGAATATCTTCCTCTTGTTTTTCTTCTGGAGTTAATTCATGTTCGTGGTACAAAAGTCTTGCTTCTTCTGCTTTAATACTTTTTTGAGTAATATCTAAAATATCGAAAGTTCGTGTCCGCCATTTAAATTTGATTGAAACGGTATCTCCAATCTTGATTATTTTAGCTGGTTTGGCGAACTGATCGTTTACTTTCACCCGGCTTTGTTCACAGGCTTCTGCCGCCTGGTTTCTGGTTTTGATGATACGGGAAATTTTCAGCCATTTGTCCAGTCGGATGGTTTTTTGTTGTTCGTCATTCATTTTCTATTATCCAATTTAAGAGCTTTTTTAAACCGCGAGTTACGCGAACTTTTATTGTTACTACTTATATCTCATTGTCAGTTGATCAATCCTCTCTAAATATAAAACGTTTTAATTAGAATATAGCAACACTTAGCTAATTAAGCAACCAAAAATTTCGTTGCATCTTAAAACAATTTATAGTACATTTAGAGCTTTCATTTTCATTTTTACAGGATCGGCATGATGAAGAAGTATTTTTTTAAGACGATCATTATTGGTTTCGTCACCCTTTTTATTTGCTCTCCAATCACGGCTCAAATTCTGCCAGAGATGGAGTCGTTTATTCCAGAGATTTCTTGCCCAGTTGTATCACCCTCTGGCGAAGAAATTCTATTCAGCGGGGAAGATTATCAGGGATTGTACCTACTTTCGCTGAAAACCCATCAAATCAAAACTATCAGCAGCAATCGAGGCGCCGGCTATCGAGCCAGTTGGTCCGCCGATGAAATGAAGATTGGATTTAAGCTGATTCATGCGATCAATCAGCAGCAGCCGGTTTATTATAATACCAACACGGGTGAAATTATTCCATTGCATCCAATTGTCGCCAGCGCTGGCGTGCCATCTTTTTCAAAAAGCGGAATGATTGCCTTTACTATTGGGAATCGGCTTCACGTCGTAGATCAGGAGCTTCGATCGAATTATGAATTCGATCTGGGTAGCTATGTTAATTTAGCGCCAATTTCACCAGATGGGAAGCATATTGTTTATAATGATCTCAATGATCAACTCTGGTTATTGGATTTGAAAGCCGGATTTAAAAGGCAAATTACTGCTGGCGAAGTAGGCTATTTCAATCCGATTTGGTCGCCGGATAGCAAAAAGATCGTGTTCAGCAGTTTGACTGGTTATCTTTACACGGCTGATATTGAAACCGAAGATTTTCGCTTGATTGGACGAGGAAGCTCTCCCAATTGGCTGGATGATAGCGAGTACCTGATATTTTGCGAGGAGGACCGGAATGATCATTTTCAAGTGATAGCTTCGCGAATCATGAAATGTCGTTTTGATGGAACTTTAAAAATATTATTACATGGGTCATCAAAATCAATAGATCGCTTCGTTCACTGCTCCCCCCAAACCAGCAAATTGGTATATATTTCTTCACAACAGTTAATTATCGAAAATGTGCAACGCTCTGGGCAAAAGATTCAAACTTCAGTTGAACAAAAATTCTTATATGATGAAATCAAACAATCAATTCAGCGAATCAAACCGAACTTAATAGAGTCAGTCGAATTTTATGATCAAACGGAGCTATCAACTTTTAATGCGCCTTATTTGCACCAGGTTTATGATGTGCCAAACTGGTTCAATGGTCACTGGGCGTGTGGCGCTACTTCGGCAATGATGGCTATCGCTTTCTATAATATTTTGCCCGAATGGAACTATAACTGCTCATCACCTTATTCCCATATCAGCAAATTCGGACGCTATATTTGCGATATCTATACTTACAATGGCTACACTTACAACATCGGCGGCTATGATCCCGATGGCAATCTGGGCTATGGCGGCTATGGTTTTATCATCATGAACAACTGGGAAAATGCCAAAGAACATATGGCGCAATATGCCCGTCAGCATAAAATCAATTCGACAGTGGATTGGAGTCCCTCTTTTGCCAAGTTCAGCACGGAGATGAATAAACGCTATCCAGCGGTGATATTAAATAGCCTCACCAGTTCGGGACATTATATTCTGGGAATCGGATACAGCAGCACCGAACGGAGCGTCGTCGTAAACGATCCTTATGGCAATAAAAATCAGGGTTACATGAACTACGACGGCAAGAATGTTATTTATGATTGGCCTGGCTATAGTGGCGGTCACGCCAATCTCAATATCGTCCATTGCCTGATTTATATGCGAATGGATCGCACCGATCTAACTCCTTCGACTTTTTCATTTGCTGATACACTGACGATCGGGGAGCAAGTTCCGGTTCAATTTAAAATTTATAATAGCGGAAGGCTTGTTAGCGATTCCTGTTCGGTGAGCATTTATCTATCTTCTAACAAATATTTTGATAAGAGCGACAAATTTTTAGGAAAGCTTTCCTGTCCAGTCATCAATCCTGATGATTCTCTGGCATTTGCAACAAATGTTCAACTACCTGATTCGCTCCCCAGTGCCAAATGGGCAATCGGCGTCTGGATAGATGAAGATAATTCGCTGAAGGAAATCGATGAGACAAATAATCTGTATTACGCTGTATTTGTATTGAAAGGCTATCCTTTAGTGTACGGCTTCAATCCAGCACCTGATGCGACGATCAATAACGCCCGTCCCGAAATCAGCGCTCGTTTCAAGGATGAATATTTTGGCATTCGAGAGGATGAAATTAAGTTTTATTTTGATGGAGAAAATATCGCCTCAAAATCGATAATCGAGAATCAGCAAGTCATTTTTACTCCAGACAGTGACCTCGCTTCAAATACACATCAAGCCAGAATTGAAGTCACTAATAAGCCAGGGTACAAAACAATCCAGGAGTGGAAATTTCAAATCCAGGGTAGTGCTGTGAATTTCGATGATGCTTCGTCACCTTTAAAATGGGCACTGATTCAAAATTATCCGAATCCATTTAATTCGAGTACCGTAATCCGATTCCATGTTGCGCAGCCGGGTCACGTGAAAATAGAAGTCTTTTCGATAGATGGGAAATTGGTGAAAACATTGGTGAATGAATCAAAAAATCCAGGGAGTTATCATTGCTTATGGAATGGAACGAATAATCAAAATGAAGCTATTACCAGCGGTATTTACCTATATCGAATGACCGGTAATGGCTTTCAAGAAATGCGACGAATGATTTATTTAAAGTAGAGAGCTGAGGTAGAAATATGGTAAAACGGAAGACGAATAAACCGATGAACGGACAGATTGAGAAATTATTTATTGAAGATAGCTGGCGAGTATTTCGAATCATATCTGAGTTTGTGGAAGGATTTGAAGAGCTCTCTGTGGTGGGTGATTGTGTCACCATGTTCGGCTCAGCGCGCTCAAAAGCTGGCGATCGCGATTATGAATTAGCCCGCAAAACCGCACGCTTACTGGTTGAGGCAGGATTCGGAGTCATCACCGGCGGCGGTCCAGGTATTATGGAAGCGGGAAATCGTGGTGCAGCAGATGCAAAGGGCACCTCAGTGGGATTGAACATCGATTTGCCGTTTGAACAAAAGCCAAATCCCTATGCCAATTTACAATTGGATTTCCGTTATTTCTTCGTTCGCAAAGTTATGTTTGTGAAATATGCGAAAGCATTTGTCATTTTCCCTGGCGGATTCGGCACCCTTGATGAGCTGTGCGAAGCATTAACTTTGATTCAGACCCAGCGCATCGGCAAATTTCCTGTGGTCATGGTGGATAGTCATTATTGGAAAGGTTTCGTCGATTGGATTAAAGGAACTGTTTTGGCCCAACATAAAATCTCCGAAGATGACCTGCTTTTGTTCCAGTTAGCTGATACGCCTGAAGAAGTGGTGAAAAAAATTCTTGCTTTTTATCAGAGTTCTGATCCAGTAAATCATTCTGTAATTTAATTGCTCTGACTTTAATCTCGCTCGCAGATGAAGACTTCTAAACGATAAAATCTAAAGAGCTTATTCATTTGGCGAGAGAGTCAAAGTAGTATAAATGAATAGGACGAAACATGAAGGACAAAAAAATCTACATTTCTGCTGATATGGAAGGAATTACCGGCGTCATCCACTGGGACGAGACCAGCGGCAATAATCCTGACTATCAATATTTTCGACAAATCATGACCAATGAAGTAAACGCTGCCATTGAAGGCGCTCTGGAACAGGGAGCCACCGATATTGTGGTTCGGGATGCTCACGGCAGCGCCAGAAATTTGATTCCGGACAAGCTCAATGAAAACTCGCAACTGATTCGGGAATGGTCCAAGGGTCCGTTTGCCATGCTGGAAGGTCTGGATGAAAGCTTTGATGCCGTGTGTTGCGTCGGCTATCATGCCAAAGCCATGACTCCTGATGGAACACTGGCGCATACCATGTATGGCTCAGTTTTTGATCTGAGAGTGAATGACATCTCGTTGCCAGAACTGGGTTGGAATGCCCTGATTGCCGGCTATTACGATGTTCCCGTGATCTTCGTTTCTGGCGATCGCGCGCTTTGTGAACAAGCGAAACTATTGATCCCCGGAATCGAAACCGTAGCAGTGAAGCAGGGTCTTGGCGAAGCCAGCTTGAATTTACATCCTAAAAAATCTCAGCAATTGATTAAAGCTGGCGTCAAGCGTGCGTTAGAAAAAGTGCCGAAATTAAAGCCACTAAAATACGGTCCACCATTTATTATCGAAGTTGATTTTAAAAAGAAAGAAGTCGCCAATCGCGCCGCCTGGTACCCGGGCGCGCAGCGGAAAGGGGATTTCACCGTCATTTTGAAATGCGAGGATTTTTTTGATTGTATCCGGTTTTTTCATCTTGGATTTTGAAAGATTCATTTCTCAATTCGTGCTGATTAACCTGCGGGATGCCCCCATCCTCTCGCAGATTTTCATGCTTTAAAAAACCGGCAGCATTTTAAGGTATGAAAAGAATTTCGCTTTGTGTTTTGAAATTAATTGATCGATCAAAATTACGGCCAATAAGCTTAAGCCCGCTAACAGAATCAGATTTAAATTTATATTTAACTTACTTAATACTTCATTTAGATTAGTTAAAACCGTGCTGTCGAAATAGCGACTGGGATTCAGGCTTTCGGAAAAGGCCTTGGCGAACGGTTTGAAATCAACATAATAAATCATCACCCCAACACAAATCGAAATTCCAACAATGGGCAATAGCAGGTTCCACAGCCGAACCAAGAGAGCTTTTCTTGCCTCTGTCCGAATGAATTTCATTACACTGGCGGGAAAATCCGGCGAAAGCTTAAATGCCACTTCGGCTTGCAGTTCAGAGTACAGGGCGCGATATTGCGCTAATTCGATCCGGCATTCCTTGCAGGACTGAAGATGCCCCCTGAACATCGACGCCTGCTCCTGCGTGAGATTCTCATCTAGATAGTCCTGTATTTGTTGATCGGTCAAATGCGCTGTCGCCATAATTCCTCCGTTGAATTTTTATCTCCAAGATTTTCAATAGTCTTATTACCCAATAACCATCCTCATTCAAACCAACTCCTCCATTTGATATTTCACTAATAGCCTTTCTTTCAACTTCTTTCTGGCTCGGAACAAATAGTTTTTGACCGTCCCTTCCGGCAATTGCAGAATCTCCGCTATTTCATTGTACTTCATTTCTTCGAGATGATACAGCGTCAATATGGTTCGAAATTGAATTGGCATTCTTTCAATCTCGATCTGCAGCCGGGATGAAAGATCGGCGGTTTCAGCGGTATCATCTGGCTGTGCCTGATCTCCAGGAAATGTTTCTAGCGTTTCTTCTACTGAAGAAAGATCATCGAACAGGGGCGTCTTCTTTTTTTCCAAATAATTGATACATCGATTATAGGCAATTCGCGCAATCCAGGTGGACAGCTTCGACTCAAATTTAAAATTCCCCAAATTTTGGTAAACCTGAATGAAGACCTCCTGGCAAATATCCTCCCGATCGTTCGACTGGCGAATCATCCGAAAAACAATGTGACTCACCAATCGCTGATATTGCTCGATCAGGATTTGAAAAGCTTTCGTATCGCCAGCGCTAATTTTCTCAACCAGAGCTTTAGGGTCTTCCATAAATATATTTGACAGCTAAGTAGGGAAAATGTTGCTTGTTTTAGGTATTTGGGTTATTGACCTCAATTCAAAGCTAAGGGTAATTGGTTCTGGCTGCAAGATTATTGATTATTAAAAGAACCAGGTTCTTGCTCCCCAAAACAAACATTACAAAAATTATGATGGTAAAGGATTGATGGAGTCTCGCAGCAATAGAGTCGGTATTCCAATAAACTTCTCCAATTTGAGGTGTTTTATTTTATTCCGAGCCTATTCGCTTTGTTTATTCGTGGAATGCGTCTCTGATTTTGATAGCAGAAGCTTTAGATCGCGCATTCCCAGAATGATAATTTTCATCGCAATTCCAAAAAACAGTAAAGCGGCGATAGCGAAAAAGATCAGCCAGATGAATATGCCCATAGTCATTGTGTTGCCTCCAATTCAGGAATTGAAATCGGTGGATGACTTTTTTGTGTCACCAGCGAGCCAATAATCATACCCAGTGGAGCTAAAATAAACGATAGAAAGCCAGATATATTGACATCAACTAAGAAGAGCATTCCAGACGGAAGGAGATATTTGAATTTTTCAAGCACTAAAAAAGCGATGGGAGCAAGCGCACCCAAAATCAACGCCCAATACGCGCCAACGCGATTGGCTTTTTTCCAGTAGAGTCCGCCCGCCACACAGCCGAATGCACCCGCGCTATACATGGAACCGGTCAGCACCAGGTACTGAAATGCGGTGGCAGGAATTTCATAGAACAGTCCAAAGACCAGCAGAAAAATCCCAATCAGCATGGCAATAATTCGGGTGAGCCGAATAGTTCGTTTTTCAGAGAACGGCTTTTTATGAAGCGGAGCGATAATATCTCGGGTTGCAACCGAACTCCAGGCAAGCATGTACGCGCTATAGGTTGACATCGACGCTGCCAGCATTCCAGCAATCATCAAGCCGAGAAATCCGGCCGGAACGACCATGCCCAGCAAACGAGGCATGGCTGCTTTCGGATCAATGCCCGGCAAAATCGCCAGCGCTGCCACGCCCCAAAACATAGGAATCATCGCTCTGCCGGCTAGCGTTAAGCCGGTAATGAGAAACACTTTTCTTCCAACTTCTGGATTTTCTGATGCTAATGATTTTGAAGTCACTGGCTGCCACAAAGCTGAAGTGGTCAGACTGGCGATCAACATCCAGAGGACAAAGATCAAGCCAAACCGCTCGTTGGCCAGGGGATTCACTCCCGTTTCACCAAGCTGCTGTGTAACAGCGGAAGCAATTTGAGATAAATCAATTTTTAAAAGGATAGCAACAGTCGCCACCAGCATTCCCAATGAAAGCACGACGAACTGCATAAAGTCAGTAATAATCACGGAGAACATCCCGCCCAGAATGGTGTAGCTTACCACGATGATGAGCATAACGATCATCACTATCGCGATGACGTCCTGTCCCAGTCCGATTGTTTCGGTTAGAAATATCCCATCGAATTTCAAAAAAATACCCATATTGAGCACACCGCCGAGGAATAACATAATGCCGCCAAACAGTCGAATATCTTTGCCGAAGCGAAGCTGGTAAAATTCGGGAATGGTAATGACTTTCAATTTTCTTAAAGCCGAGACAATAAAGCCAGTTCGCCCGATGGCAACATAACCGATTAGTCCGGTGATGCCAATAATGAAGCAGGAGAAGCCGGTCACGTAGCCCAGTTCGGCAAAATACATGAAAGTCACAATGCCGATTTCGGTGGCGATCAACGTGGCCGATCCCAACGCCACGCGAACTTTTCTGCCAGCCACAAAATAACCTTCCAGGTTTTCAACGTATTTTTTGGCACGCAATCCAATAGTAACCGTAATCCCAAGATAGAGAAAGAGGATAATCCAATCGATGAGATGAAAATTTAAATTGTCTGGCATTAAAAATTCCTTTGCTCCAATAGAATGCGCAACGCATATGGTGGACATTGAATGCGTCACTGTACGCATCGTTATAGACGATGCACTCCAAAGTAAATCAGTCACTTAAAATGAAACCAAATTGCTTCATTTTAGAAATCAGGTTATTTAACAGGAATCATCCCTGGAAACACATAAGCTTGCAGAAAGATTAGAATGCCCACCAGAACTGCCAGCACCAGGCTATGGAAAAAAACATATCGTAAAATCGTTCCTTCTTCGCCCTGTTGACTGGTAGCCACACCCGCCACGACAATACTCTGGGCATCGATCATCTTGCCCATCACGCCGCCAGAGCTATTGGCCGAAGCTGCCAATATTGGAGAAATCCCCAATTGCTGAGCCGTGATCTGTTGCAGATTGCCGAACAGCACGTTGGAAGAAGTATCGCTGCCGGTGAGGGCAACTCCCAACCAGCCAAGCAATGGTGAGAAGAATGGAAATAGCAAACCCGTGCTGGCAAACGCTAGCCCCATGGTAGCATCCAGGCCGGCGTAACGTGTTGTGAAACTTAATCCCAACATGGCAGCGATTGTCAACAAAGATAATTTCACTCGCTTGAGCGTTCCCCCAAAAATTTGTAAGAGATTTAACGGCTTGAGGCCTAGCAACAAACCAGAAACGATACCACTGAGCAGCAGGCTTGTGCCAGTAGCCGAAAGCCAGTTGAAAGTAAACACGGCATCTTCGGCTTTAGGTTGCATTACGACTGGCGCAGTTCGGTAAACAGCTTGATGCAACAGCGGGACTGGAAATTTGAAAATCGAAAATCCAGTAACGTTATTTAACAGCGTTTTGACCTGAGGTAATCCCCAAAGAAAAACAAATATTGATAATAAAATCCAGGGCATCCAGGCAATCAGTGTGGTACGAGGCGATAATTGGATTGATTTTTCGGCTAGTTTGATTTTCTGATCGAATTTGTCAGGAGCAAGCTTCGCTGGATTGAGATCGGTTTCGTGGTCGAATCGCCAGATAGATTTAGGCTGCCAGAAACGCAGTAATACAACCATCCCTGCCATCGACGCTATTGAGCCAGCGATGTCCACTACCCAGGGACCGTGGTAATTGCTCACCAGAAATTGGACGATAGCGAAGCTCAATCCCGCTGTCAGACAGGCTGGCCAGATTTCATACATTCCTTTAAAACCAGCCATTGCCCAGATTAACCAGAACGGTACGATCAATGAAAAGAACGGCAGTTGCCTTCCCACAGCAGCACTTAAAGTCTCCATGGGTATCCCTGTTACAGCGGACAGGGCGATAATAGGAGTTCCCAGCGCGCCAAATGCAACGGGTGCGGTATTACCCAGTAGCGCCAGTCCTGCTGCCGGAAGCGGCTTGAATCCGAGTCCGATCAACATGGCCGCCGAGATGGCGACTGGCGTTCCAAATCCAGCCGCGCCCTCAATAAAAGCGCCAAAACTAAAAGCGATAAGCAACAGTTGAATTCGGCGATCACTGGCCAGTCCGGCAATCGATTGCTTTACGATTTCAAACTTGCCAGTTTTTAAAGTGATGTCATATATAAAAATGGCACAAAGAACGATCCAGCCGATGGGAAACAGACCATAAGCAGCACCATTCGCGGTCGCCATCAGCGCCAGCGAAACCGGCATGTGATAAATTAAGAGAGCGATCAGCAGCGAACAGGCCAATCCAAACAGCGCGGCGACATAGGCTTTGACTCGAAAAAATGCCAGCAATCCCAGCAGAACAACAACCGGCAGCGCAGCGACAAGGGCAGAGAGAGCTAAATTATTCAGTAAAGGAGTGTACGTTTGAAACCAGGTCAGCATTCAGATCTCCATTTTGTTGAAAAGAAGTTACAGGGATTTTTTTTTAAAATCAAGAAATTTGTTCATCCTCTTGTATCATTGAAAAGAAATTTTTTAGAAGGCGCTTAGTTTTCAGAACAATGTTGGTATTTCTACTCGCTGCCCGATCATAAATTGCAACATTTTTCTATTTCATCTGTCTGATTGAATGGAAGCTAAAACGATCCATTAATAAAAAAATGCTTTAATTTTGAAAATCAAGGAGACTATTATGGTTGAAGATTTAATCCCATTATCGATTTTCTTTGTGATTGCTTATGTTGTAAAGCTGCTATCGGATAATAAAATTCGGCGACTGGCAATCGAAAAAGGCATGGTGAATGAAGAAATTAAAAATCTTTATACCGATCGGTTTGAAGGAAAAATACCTGCCTCTTTGAAATGGGGCTTTGTGTTAATTGGTATCGGGCTGTCAGTTTTTATTGGACAGATAGTTCCTTCTGATATGACCGAAGAAATCACTGTAGGAGGAATGTTCCTTTTCGCCGGTTTAGGTTTGATCATTTATTATTTTGTAGCAAATCGTATCTTTAAAAAAGCAAAAGAGGAAGAAGCAAAATAATCGGAACGATGGGTACTGGGAAGCCTTCCGAAGCTTAACAGTCTTCGGAAGGTTATTATTTCAATTTGCTTCCTGCGAGTTATTTTATCCTGCTTTTGTAATGCTATTAATAAGATCAATTTAGTTTCCTACAGCGATTCCTTATAATCATTTTAAATTAATGCCTTTTAAATTTTGTTTAACAAGAAATATCTGTGCTCACTGCAATAATCTACTTTGTCAATATTAGCCTGTTTTCTCAATTTGGAAATTTAAGGGAGAATATGAAAATTATTGACTTTCAAGATAATGTTTATTATATTATCGGCGCAAAAAAAATCGACTGATGATAACAGCTTTCATCATAGTAATCGGTCAGCTTCTTATCATCCAATGGGAGATTTTTTAATAAATAATTTTCAAATTCCTCAATAGCCACCGTAGCTCAGCTGGTAGAGCAGCTGATTCGTAATCAGCTGGTCGACGGTTCAATTCCGCCCGGTGGCTCTTTTTATTTTATATGAACTCCTTTGCATCCAACTGCTGCA